>Ga0075424_100001400_pt1 | contig 21138 bp, 16 predicted proteins | sample SoiMethybrSBSTD3_FD_75301 | JGI IMG/M metagenome (GOLD analysis project Ga0075424, IMG submission 75301) | Bulk soil microbial communities from a Populus tree surrounding site in Tennessee, USA - Soil MetaG P. TD hybrid SBSTD3 | ecosystem: Environmental > Terrestrial > Soil > Tree plantation... | reverse complement strand
AGGCGCGAGGATTACGCCGAGGGGCGCATCTGCGGCCCCGTGGGCAACGTCGTGCGCATCCAGCTCGCCGAGGGCGCCGCCTACGACGCCAGCCGACTGCAGCGGAACTTCTACACGACCTCGAGCTGCGGCGTCTGCGGCAACGCCTCGCTCGACGCCGTCGAGCGCATGATGCGCTCGCCCGAGGTGGACGGCTCGCTCAAGGTCAGGGCTTCGCTCCTCGAGTCGCTGTCCGACCGCGCGCGCGCGGGCCAGGACGTCTTCCGCGAGACGGGCGGCCTGCACGCCTCCTGCCTCTTCGACCCGGAAGGCCAGTTGCTGGCGCTTCGCGAGGACGTCGGCCGGCACAACGCGCTCGACAAGCTCATCGGCGCAAAGCTCCTCGCGGGCGAGCTGCCGCTGTCGCAGAGCATCCTGTTCCTGTCGGGTCGTGCGAGCTTCGAGCTCCTGCAGAAGGCCGCCGCTGCCGGCATCCCGGTCGTCGCGGCGGTCGGCGCGCCCTCTTCGCTCGCCATCGACCTCGCGCGGCGCACCGGCATCCTGCTGGTCGGCTTCCTGCGCGGCCGCTCGTTCAACGTCTACGCGCACCGGGAGCGCCTGCAGTGAGCGCGGTCGCGACCCCTGCCGCCGACGAGAAGCGCATCCTCGCGATCGTCGAGCGCCATCGCCACCGCGCGGGACCGCTGATCGAGATCCTCCACGAGGTGCAGGCCAGCTTCGGCTGCGTGCCGCAGGGCGCGGTCGCGGTGCTCGCGCGCGCGCTCAACCTCTCGCGCGCCGAGGTGCACGGCGTCGTCACGTTCTACCACCACTTCCGCACGCGGCCGCCCGGCCGGCACGTGCTCCAGATCTGCCGCGCGGAGTCCTGCCAGGCCGCGGGCGGGCGCGCGGTCGAGCAGCATGCGAAGAAGCGGCTCGGCGTCGACTTCGGCGGCACGACGGCGGATGGGCGCGTGACGCTCGAGGCCGTCTATTGCCTCGGCCTCTGTGCGTGCTCGCCCGCCGCGATGCTCGATGACGAAGTCCACGGCCGCGTCACGCCGGAGCGCCTCGATGCGCTGCTCGACGCGGGCGCGACGGTGAAATCGTGAGCGTCACGGTCTGGATTCCGCGCGACGCCGGCGCGCTCGCGCTCGGCGCCGAGGCGACGGCGCGCCGCATCGAGCAGGAGGCGCGCGCGGCCGGTGTCGAATTGAAGGTCCGCCGCAACGGCTCGCGCGGCCTCTACTGGCTCGAGCCGCTCGTCGAGGTCGAGTGCGCAGAGGGGCGGATCGCCTACGGCCCCGTCTCGGAAAAGGACGTTCCGGCGCTGGTCGCCGCGGGCATGCTGAAAGGCGCCTCCCATCCGCTGCGCCTGGGCGACATCGAGAAGCATCCGTGGTTCGCCTCGCAGCAGCGCCTCACCTTTGCGCGCGTCGGCCGCATCGATCCGCTCGACCTCGCCGCATACCGCGCCTCGGGGGGCTATCAGGGCCTCGCGCGCGCACTCGGAATGAGCCCCCAAGCCGCGGTCCAGGAAGTCCTGGATTCGGGCCTGCGTGGCCGCGGCGGCGCGGCCTTCCCGACCGGCATCAAGTGGCAGACGGTGCTGCGACAGCCGCCGGGACAGAAATACATCACCTGCAACGCGGACGAAGGCGACTCGGGCACGTTCTCCGACCGCATGCTCATGGAAGGCGATCCGTTCTCGCTGATCGAAGGCATGACGATCGCGGGATTCGCGGTCGGCGCGGAGCGTGGATACATTTATCTGCGCGTCGAATACCCGCACGCTTACGCCATCCTCGGCGCGGCGATCGAGGCCGCACGCCGCGAGAAGCTCCTCGGCCCCGACGTGGCGGGGAGCAAGCGGACGTTCGACCTCGAGATCCGGCTCGGCGCCGGCGCCTACATCTGCGGCGAGGAGACCTCGATGCTCGAGAGCCTCGAGGGCCGACGCGGCGAGATCCGCGTGCGCCCGCCGCTGCCCGCGGAGAAGGGGCTCTTCGGCGCGCCGACGATCGTCAACAACGTCATCACGCTCGCGACCGTGCCATGGATCTTCGCGCAAGGCGCGCAGGCCTACCAGGAATTCGGCCAGGCGAAGTCGCGCGGCACGCTCCCGCTGCAGCTCGCGGGCAACATCCGCCGCGGCGGCCTCGTCGAGCGCGCCTTCGGGCTCACGGTCCGTGAGCTCCTCGAGGACTACGGCGGCGGCTCGATGAGCGGGCGGCCGATCCGCGCCGTGCAGATCGGGGGACCGCTCGGCGCCTACCTGCCGGCGTCGCAATTCGATACGCCGCTCGAGTACGAGTCCCTGTCCGCGATCGGCGCGCTCCTCGGGCATGGCGGCGTCGTCGCGTTCGACGACACCGTCGACATGCTCGACATGGCGCGTTATGCCATGGAGTTCTGCGCCCACGAGTCCTGCGGCAAGTGCACGCCGTGCCGGATCGGGGCCGTCAGAGGGGCGGAAGCGCTTGCGGCACTGGGGAATGGAGGAGACCGCGACCGGCTGATTGCGCTGGTCGAGGAACTCTGCGATACGATGTTGAATGCGTCCCTGTGCGGCCTGGGGGGCATGACCCCCTTCCCCGTGCAGAGCGCCATGAAGCACTTCCCGGAAGACTTCAGGCGGGCGCGAGGAGGCTAGGTGTATTCGATCGACTATCGTGACCTCGGGACGCCGCCCGCGAAGGCGGACGAGCAGGTCACGCTCGAAATCGACGGCGCGACGGTGACGGTGCCCGCGGGCACGTCGGTCATGCGCGCCGCCGCGCTCGCGGACGCCCGCATCCCGAAGCTCTGCGCCACGGATTCACTAAAGGCCTTCGGCTCCTGCCGCCTGTGCCTCGTCGAGATCGAGGGTCGCAAGGGATTCCCGGCCTCCTGCACCACGCAGGTCTCGGCCGGCATGAAGGTGCGCACTCGTTCCCCGCGCATCGACCAGCTGCGCCGCAACATTGTCGAGCTCTACGTCTCCGACCATCCGCTCGACTGCGACGACTGCCCGGCGAACGGCCACTGCGAGCTGCAGGATGCGGCCGAGGTCACCGGCATCAAGGGCTCGCGCTATGCGCCCGGCAAGACGCAGCGCGGCGCCGCGCCCGACATCAGCAATCCTTACTTCGACTTCAACCCGGACCTCTGCATCGTCTGTTCGCGCTGCGTGCGCGCCTGCGACGAGACCCAGAGCACGCTCGCACTCACGATCGAGGGCCGCGGCTTCGATTCGCGCGTCTCGGCGAGCGAGCACCAGCCCTTCCTCGCTTCCGAGTGCGTATCCTGCGGCGCCTGCGTCGAGGCCTGCCCGACGGCGGCGCTCAGCGAGAAGTCGCTCGCGCAGCTCGGCCAGCCCGAGAAGGCAGTCTCGACGACCTGCGGCTATTGCGGCGTCGGGTGCACCCTCAAGGCGGAGGTCAAGCAGGAGACCGTCGTGCGCATGGTCCCGAGCCGCGCAGGCGCCGCGAACCAGGGCCACGCCTGCGTCAAGGGCCGCTTCGCCTACGGCTACGCGACGCACAAGGACCGCGTGCTGAAGCCGATGATCCGCAAGAAGATCACGGATCCCTGGCGGGAAGTGAGCTGGGACGAAGCGATCAACTACACCGCGAGCGAGTTCCGCCGCATCCAGCAGAAATACGGCCGGAACTCCGTCGGCGGCATCACTTCCTCGCGCTGCTCGAACGAGGAGACGTACCTCGTCCAGAAGCTCGTGCGCGCGGCGCTCTTGACTAACAACGTCGATACGTGCGCGCGTGTCTGCCACTCGCCGACCGGCTACGGCCTCAAGCACACGCTCGGCGAGTCCGCTGGCACCCAGGCCTTCACTTCGGTGCAAAAGGCGGACGTCATCATCGTTTGCGGAGCGAACCCGATCGACGGCCACCCGGTGTTCGGCTCGCAGCTCAAGCGCCGCCTGCGCCAGGGCGCGAAGCTCATCGTCATCGATCCGCGCGCGACCGACCTCGTTCGGACGCCGCACATCGAGGCGGCCTACCACCTGCAACTCCGGCCGGGCACGAACGTCGCCGTCATCAATGCGCTGGCCCACGTCATCGTCACGGAAGGGCTCACCAGGGAGGACTACGTCCTCGAGCGCTGCGAGGCAAAGTCGTACCAGGAGTGGAAGGAATTCATTTCGGATCCGAAGAACTCGCCGGAGGCAATGGAATCGGTCAGCGGCGTGCCGGCCGAGATGGTGCGCGGGGCGGCGCGGCTCTATGCCGCCGGCCCGAACAGCGCGATCTATTACGGCCTCGGCGTGACCGAGCACAGTCAGGGCACGACCATGGTCATGGGCATCGCGAACCTCGCGATGGCGACGGGCAACCTGGGTCGCGAGGGCGTCGGGGTCAATCCGCTGCGCGGCCAGAACAACGTGCAGGGCTCATGCGACATGGGCTCGTTCCCGCACGAGCTGCCGGGGTATCGGCACGTCTCGGACGCGATCGCGCGCGGCAGCTTCGAGACGGCCTGGAACGTGACGATTTCGGACGAGCCTGGCCTTCGCATCCCCAACATGTTCGAGGCGGCGCTGGACGGCAGTTTCAAGGCCATGTACATCCAGGGCGAGGACTTCGTGCAGTCCGACCCGAACACGCATCACGTCACGTCAGCGCTCACCGCGATGGAATGCGTCGTGGTCCAGGACATCTTCCTGGTAGAGACGGCCCGCTTCGCGCACGTCTTCCTCCCGGGCTCGTCTTTCCTCGAGAAGGACGGCACGTTCACGAACGCCGAGCGGCGCATCTCGCGCGTGCGCAAGGTCATGGAGCCGCTCGCCGGCCTCGCGGACTGGGAAGTCACGATGCGCCTCGCCCAGGCGCTCGGCTACCCGATGCAGTACTCGCACCCGTCCGAGATCATGGACGAGATCGCGCTACTGACGCCGACGTTCACCGGTGTCAGCTACGAGAAGCTCGACCGGCTCGGCACGATCCAGTGGCCCTGCAACGACAAGGCGCCCGATGGCACGCCGACGATGCACGTCGGCACCTTCGTGCGCGGCAAGGGCAAGTTCTATCGTACGGCGTACGTCGCGACCGCGGAGCGCTCGACGAGCCGCTACCCGCTCCTCTTGACGACCGGCCGTGTGCTGTACCAGTACAACGTGGGAACGCAGACCCGCCGCACCAGGAACCTCGTCTTCAACAAGGAAGACGTGCTCGAGATGCACCCGGACGACGCCGAGGCGCGTGGAATCAGCGAAAACGACCTGGTGGGCGTCGCGAGCCGGGCCGGAGAGATCGTGGTGCGCGCGCGGCTCACGCGGCGGATCGCGCGCGGAGTCGTTTATACGACCTTCCACTTCCCCGAGTCCGGGGTGAACCTCGTGACGACCGAGAACTCCGATTGGGCCACCAATTGCCCCGAGTACAAAGTGACCGCGGTCGAAGTCTCGAAGGTTACGCAACCGGACGCTTGGCGCGAGCGTGTCGCCGCCATGCGCGCGGCCCGCAAGGGCGCCTCGGTCTCCGTCGCCTGAGACTGCCGCGCCGATGAACGTCCAGCGCCTTGTCGCAATGGCGAATGACATCTCGAATTTCTTCGGATCGGACCCCGATCCGGAAGCCGCGGCCGAACAGGTCGCCGGCCACCTGAAGAAGTTCTGGGAGCCCCGCATGCGCGAGGAGATCCGCCGCTACGTCAGCGCGGGCGGGATGGGCCTTTCGTCCATCGCCATTCAGGCCGTCAAGAAGCTCACGTAAGCACGGGCGCGCCGCGCCGGCCGGCGCGGCGAATTTCGAAGCAGTGGTGGATTCGCGCGTTGCCGGCGAAGTCCCGCGGGATCGTCTTGCGCGTGATGTCGTGCGCCACGAGGCCTTCGAGCGCCGTCGCATCCAGGCGGAACTTGCGGAAGTTCGTCGAGAAGAGGAGCAGCCCGCCGGGCGCGAGCCGCTTCATCGCTGAGCGGATGAGGTCCGCGTGGTCGCGCTGCACGTCGAACTCGCGTTCCATGCGCTTCGAGTTCGAGAAGGTCGGCGGATCCAGGAAGATGAGGTCGTAAGCCGCCTGCGGTGCGTCGGCGAGCCAGCCGAGGCAATCCTCCTGGACGAACTCGTTCGCGCCCGTGAGCGCGTTGACCGACAGGTTCCGTTTCGCCCAGTCGAGGTAAGTGCGCGACATGTCGACGCTCGTCGTCGCCGCCGCGCCGCCCGCCGCGGCGTAGACGGTCGCCGCGCCCGTGTAGCAGAAGAGGTTGAGGAAGTGCCGGCCTCGCGCGAGCTCGCGGATGCGCGCCCGCGTCTTGCGGTGGTCGAGAAAGAGCCCCGTGTCGAGGTAGTCCGTAAAGTTCACGAGAAACTTGAGGCCACCCTCGTCGACCAGCACGCGCTCCCCGACATCGGCCATCGCCTCGTACTGCGACTTTCCCTTCTGCGGCCGGCGCGTGCGCCAGTAGATCGCGTCCGTCGCAAGGCCGGTGACCTCGGGCAGGACAGAGAGCGCCTCTTCGCGCCGTGCCTTCGCCTTCGCGCGGTCGACCGTCGCCGGCGGCGCGTATTCCTGCACGTACAGCCAGCGGCCGGCCCGGCCTTCCGGGTCCGACTGGTAGACGTCGATCGCGAATGCGTACTCGGGCATGTCGGCGTCGTAGAGCCGGTAGCACGAAACCTTCTCGCGCCGCGCCCAGGCGGCGAGCCGGTCGAGGTTCTTCTTAAGCCGGTTCGCGAACATCTGTGCGCCCGGCCGCGCGCGCGCCGAATCGGCGTCGATCGCCGGCGGCCGCCCCGGCTCGCGCTTCTGCACGAAGTCGGCGGGCTCGATTGCGAGCCGGAGCAGCCGGCACTCGATCGGCCCGTTCATCATCCGGTGCGTGCGGCGCGCGTGGATCCCGAGCTCGCGGCCGAGCGCGGGGCTGCCCGTGAAGACGGCAGCCTCCCAGCCGCGGTAGTCGGCGCGCAGCCGCTCGCCGAGGAGTGCGTACAGGGCTCGGAGCTCTTCCGTCTCCCCGATGCGCTCGCCGTAAGGCGGATTGACGGCGACGAGGCCGGCCGGCGCCGGAGCGGCAGGCAGCTTCGCGAGCTCGGCGCGCTGGAAGAAGAGCCGCCGGGCGAGTCCCGCGCGCGCGGCGTTCGCTTCCGCGTCGCGGATCGCGACCGGGTCGCGGTCGAATCCGCGGATGCGGCCAGCCGTCAACAGCTCGGGCTGCCGGCGTCCCTCGGCTCCCGCCCGAATCGCGGCCCAGGCATCCGCGTCATGACGCTTCCAGCGCTCGAAGCCGAAGCCCGGGCGCAACAGGCCCGGCGCGATGTCGGCGGCGATGAGCGCCGCTTCGATCGGCAGCGTACCGGAGCCGCACATCGGATCGACGAAGGCGCCGCCCGCCGCGGCGATCGCGGGCCAGCCGGCGCGGACCAGGATCGCGGCCGCGAGGTTTTCCTTGAGCGGTGCCGCTCCCTGCCCGCCCCGGTAGCCGCGGCGGTGCATGCTGTCGCCCGCGAGGTCGATCGAGATGTTGACGGCGCCGCGCATGGCGTGGACGTTGATGCGAAGTGTCGGCGCCTCGCGATCCACCGACGGCCGCGTCCCGGTCCGCTCGCGGAACTGGTCGACGATCGCGTCTTTCACGCGCTGCGCGCCGAACTGCGTGTGCGTGACGCCCGGAAGGCTTCCCGAGAAATCGACGGCCAGCGTGCCGTCCGCGTCCAGGTGCTCGCCCCAGTCGATCGTGCGCACGGCCGCGTAGAGCGCGGCGGCGTCCGCGGCAGGAATGTGCGCGAGCTGCCACAGCACGCGCAGTCCAATCCGCGACTCGAGGCAGGCCCGGTAGGCACCCGCGAGGTCGGACTCGCAGGCGACACCGCCCTGCACTTCGCGCGCCTCCGCGATGCCGAGCGCGGAGAGCTCCGCGGCGAGGAGGTCCGTCGTGCCCGATGCCGCGGTGACGAAGACGGGCGCGCGCATCAGCCCTCGCCCGGCTGCACGAGCTCCGCGCCGCGCAGCGGCCGGTCGAGGAATCCCGTCAGGATGCGGTAGAGGTCGAGGTCGAAGGGCTCGCCCTCGTAACACCAGCGGTCGAACACGTGGGTCTCCTCGACGCCACGCCAGTCGCGTTCGCGGATGCCGATCGGGCCGGCGAACGGCCATTCGCGGCGCTTGAGCCCCGAGAGCGCAAGCCGCGCGCGCAGCGCGTGCAGCGCCGGCCGCTCGCGGCCGATGCAGACGCCGCGGCAGCGGCCGAGCTGGAAGCCGACGCAGGAGCCCTCGCCGCGCTCCAGGCCCAGCCACTTCGCGCAGAGCTCGTGCTCGCGGAGAAGGCCCTCGAGCGCGCGCCGGGCGTCGAGCTCGCGGCGAAACAGCCCGTAGCTCGCGCCGGGATCGTCGAGCGCGTCCAGCATCGCGAAGTTGGCGAGCGGCATCGCGCCGTCCTCGCGGAGCGTGATGGCCCAGAGCTCGGAGGCGTCACGCAGGCTCCGGTTGAGCGTGGGTCGCCGCGCCTTGATGAGGCGGGCCTCGGCCACCATCGCGCCGAATTCTCCGGCGGTCTCGATCCATTCGATTCGACGCACGAGGCGCGTCAGCTCGCGCTCGAGCTTCGCGTGCGGGTCGCTGAAGTGCGCGGGCACGCGGGTCGCCAGGTTCCTGGCCTTGCCGATATAAAGGAGTGAGTCATCCTCGCCGTAGAAAAAGTAGACGCCCGGGCCCTCGGGCAGCTCGTCCGCGATCGTCGGATCGAGCTGCGGCGGCAGGCGCGATGCCCCGGTCAGGCGCGTCACGATCGCGGACAGGTCTGCTTCCGCCCAGCGTTCGCGCGCAATGCGCAGGAACTCCGCGAGCACGCGCGCATCCCCGAGCGCGCGATGCCGCGCGTCGCAGGCGATGCCGTGCCGCGCCATGACGGCGTCGAGGTTGTGGCCGCGCTTGTCGGGGGTCAGCGCGCGAGACAGCCGCACGGTGCAGAGCACCGGCGCACGGAAGCGCCGTCCGAGGCGGCTGAACTCGCTGCGCAGGAACCCGTAGTCGAAGCGCGCGTTGTGCGCGACGAAGAGCGCGCCGTCGATGCGCTCGGAGATCGAGTCGGCCACCTCGGCGAAGGGCGGCGCGTCCGAGACCATCGCCTCGCTGATGCCGGTGAACTCCTGGATGGCGTACGGGATCCGCACGCCGGGATTCACGAGCGTCGACCATTCCTCGACGACCGCGCCGCCCTCGAGCAGCACGATGCCCGCCTCGATGATCCGGTCGCGCGCCGCGTGCCCGCCCGTGGTCTCGAGGTCCACGCAGGCGATCCGGCCTGCGAGCGCGCCGTCAGCCGCGGCCACCGTCCAGCTTCAGCAGGGGCCCGTAGAGATCGGGCCGGCGGTCGCGGAAGAGACCCCAGGAATGCCGGTAGCGGCGGATCTCCTCGAGGTCGAAGGTCGCCGTGATCACCTGCTCGCTGTGATCGTCCGCCTGCGCGACGATTGCGCCGGTGTGGTCGGCGATGAAGGAATGGCCGTAGAAGGTGATCGAGACCTTCTCGCCCCGCTCGGTGCCGATGCGGTTCGAGGCGACTAGCGGCATCACGTTCGCGGCCGCGTGGCCCTGCATCGTGCGCTGCCAGTGGTAGCGCGAGTCGAGCGAGGGATCCTGCGGCTCGGAGCCGATCGCGGTCGGGTACAGGAGGATCTCGGCGCCCTGGAGCGCCATTGCGCGCGCCGCCTCCGGGAACCACTGGTCCCAGCACACCGCGACGCCGGGCGATCCGAAGCGCGTCGGCCAGACCTTGAAGCCGGTGTCGCCCGGCGAGAAGTAGAATTTCTCGTGGTAACCCGGGCTCTCGGGGATGTGCGACTTTCGGTACACGCCCATGATCGAGCCATCCGCATCGACCATCACGAGGCTGTTGAAGTAGGCGTTCTGCGCGCGCTCGAAGACCGAGAGCGGCAGCACGACCTTCAGTTCCTTCGCGACTTTCGACAGGCGCTGGATCGCCGGATTCTCGGAGATCGGGAGCGCGAGCTCGAAGTGCTTCGCGAGGTGGTCCTTGCAGAAGTACGGCGCCTCGAACAGCTCCTGGATGAGGACGATGTTCGCGCCCTGCTTCGCGGCCTCGCGGATCAGCCGTTCGGCATTCGCGATGTTGGCATCGCGATCCCAGCCGCAGGCCATCTGCGTCGCGGCGACGGTCACCTTCACGACAGGTCTATCCACGTGGTCTTGAGCTCGGTGTACTTGTCCATCGCGTGCAGAGACTTGTCGCGCCCGTTGCCCGACTGCTTGAAGCCGCCGAACGGCACGGTGATGTCGTCGGCGTCGTAGCAGTTGACGTAAACCGTGCCCGCGCGCAGCCGCTTCGCCACGCGATGCGCCGTCGTGATGTCACGGCTCCATACCGCCGCGGTGAGGCCGTAGCTCACGTCGTTCGCGATCCGGACCGCCTCCTCCACGTCGCGGAACGTGATCGTCGAGAGCACGGGCCCGAAAATCTCCTCGCGCGCGATCTTCATGTCCGGCTTGACGCCGGCAAACACGGTGGGCTCGACGAAATAGCCGCCGCTGTCCTGGCGCACGCGACTGCCGCCCAGCCTGACCTCGGCCCCGTCCTGCCGGCCCGCTTCGATGTAGCCCATGACGGTATTGAGCTGGACCTGGTCGACGATCGCCCCGAGCCGCGTCTTCGGGTCGAGCGGATCGCCCGGCGCCATGCTCCTGCCGATCTCCACGATCTTCTCGAGCATCGCGTCCTTCACGGACTCGTGCACCACGAGGCGGGAGGCGGCCGAGCACATCTCGCCCTGGTTGAAGAAGATGCCGAAGGCGGCCGCGCTCGCCGCGCGCTCGACGTCGGCGACGTCCCCGAGCACGACGTTCGGCGCCTTGCCGCCGCACTCGAGCCAGACGCGCTTCATGTTCGACCTGCCCGAATACTCGAGCATGCGCTTGCCGGTGCGGGTTGAGCCCGTGAAGGCGATGCAGTCGACGTCCATGTGCATCGCGAGCGCCTCGCCCGCGGTATGGCCGAAGCCCGGCACGACGTTGAGGACGCCCTCCGGCAGCCCCGCCTCCATCGCGAGCTCGGCAATGCGGATCGCGGTGAGCGGGGATTTCTCCGACGGCTTCAGCACCACGGAATTCCCGGTCGCGAGCGCGGGGCCGAGCTTCCAGGACGCCATCAGGAGCGGGAAGTTCCAGGGCACGATCGCGCCCACGACGCCGACCGATTCCCGCGTGATGAGGGCGAGCGTCTCGTGCGCCGTCGGCGCGACCTCGTCGTAGACCTTGTCGATCGCCTCGGCGTACCAGGCGATGCAGTTCGCGGCGGCCGGGACGTCGACCTTCATCGAGTCCGAGATCGGCTTGCCCATGTCCATCGTCTCAGTCAGGGCGAGCTCCTCGCGGTGCTTGCGGATCAGCTCGGCGAGTCTCAGGAGCACCTTCTTGCGCGCCGCGGGCGCACGCCGCGACCAGGCGCCGCCTTCGAAGGCCTTGCGCGCGCTCGCGACGGCGAGGTCGATGTCGGCGGCGTCGCAGGCGGCGACCTTGGCGATCACCTGGCCGTTCGCGGGATTGATGCAGTCGAAGGTCGCGCCGGAAACCGCCGGCGCATACTTGCCGCCGATGAACGCCTCAGTGCGCGGTGCCAGGGTCCTGGCGAGCGTCTGCCAGTCGACCGATTGCTGTTCCCGGATCATGTCCGTCCTCAGAGCGTCGGGGGACTCGAAGCGCTGATGATCTCACAGCGCTCGCGCCCGCGATTGCGGAAGCGGTGCGGCATGGCGCTCGCGAAATAGTAGGCGTCCCCGGGCCCGAGGATGCGGGTCTGTCCGCCGATCGTCACCTCGACCTTGCCGGCCACGACGACGCCGCCCTCCTCGCCGACGTGCCGGAGCATGTCGGAGCCCGTGTCGGCGCCCGGCTCGTAGGTCTCTCGCAGGATCGCCATGCGCCGGCCGGGCCGGTGCGCCGCGATGAGGCGGAGGGACACCGCCCCTTCGCCGAGCTCGATGAGCTCTTCCTTGCCGTAGAAGACCTGGGCCGTGCCGGCAGGGTCCATCGTGAAGAACTCGGCGAGGCCCATGGGGAGGCCATCGAGCACTTTCTTGAGCGAGGCGACCGAGGGACTGACGCGGCCCTGCTCGATCAGCGAAATCATGCCGTTCGTGACGCCTGCGCGCTTCGCAAGCTCGCGCTGGGACAGGCCGTGCATCTGGCGCACGGCTTTCAGCCGCGCCGCGACGTCATTCGCCATGGGAACCCCGAATGTCTATGATATTAAACACGAAGCCGCGTAATATCGCGTTTCCAATTCAAGAGTGTCAATTATCATGAGCGCACTCCCGAACCTCAGCCCCGCGCCCGCCGACCTCGAAGCCTTCTGGATGCCGTTCACCGCGAACCGGCAGTTCAAGGCGAACCCGCGCCTGCTCGCGCGCGCGGACGGCCTCTACTACTGGACGCCCGAGGGACGCCAGGTGCTCGATGGCGCGTCGGGCCTCTGGTGCGTCAACGCCGGCCACGGCCGCAAGGAAATCACGGACGCGGTCGCGAAGCAGATCGCGGTGATGGATTACGCCCCGCCGTTCCAGATGGGGCATCCGATCGCCTTCGAGTTCGCGAGCGCGCTCACCGAAATCACGCCGAAGGGCCTCGACCGCGTTTTCTTCACGAACTCGGGCTCCGAGTCCGTGGACACGGCACTCAAGATCGCCATCGCCTACCACCGCGTGCGCGGGGAAGGCGCGAGGACGCGCCTGATCGGCCGCGAGCGCGGCTACCACGGCGTCGGATTCGGCGGCATCTCCGTCGGCGGCATGGTCAACAACCGCAAATACTTCGGCGCCCTGCTCCCTGGCGTCGATCACCTCAGGCACACGCACGACCCGTCGCGCAATCTGTTCTCGAAGGGGCTGCCCGAGCACGGCGCCGAATTCGCCGACGACCTCGAGCGGCTCGTCGCGCTGCACGACGCCTCGACGATCGCGGCCGTGATCGTCGAGCCGATCGCCGGGTCGACGGGCGTGCTGCTGCCGCCGAAGGGCTACCTGAGGCGCCTGCGCGAACTCTGCACCAAGCACGGCATCCTCCTCATCTTCGACGAGGTGATCACCGGCTTCGGCCGCACCGGCTCGCCTTTTGCGTCGCAGGAATTCGACGTCGTTCCAGACCTCATCACCTGCGCCAAGGGCCTGACGAACGGCGCGGTGCCGATGGGCGCCGTGTTCGTGAAGCGCGAGATCCACGATGCCTTCATGTCGGGCCCGCCCGGCTCGATCGAGCTCTTCCACGGCTACACGTACTCGGCCCACCCGATCGCCTGCGCGGCCGGACTTGCGACGATGAAACTCTATCGTGGCGGGCTGTTCGAGCGCGCGCGCGCGATCGCACCGTACTGGAGCGACGCGGTCCACTCGCTGAAGGGCCGCAAGAACGTCGTTGACCTCCGCGCTTACGGCCTCGTCGCCGGCATCGAGCTCGAGCCGCGCGCGGGCGCCCCGGGCGCGCGCGCCTACGACGCCATGGTCGCGGCGTTCAACGCGGGGCTCCTCGTGCGCGTGACCGGCGAGACGATCGCGATGTCGCCGCCGTTCATCATCGAGCGCAAGGACATCGACCGGATCTTCGAGACGCTGGCATCGATCATCGACCGCTTGGACTGATTCGACGCCTGCGCGTATCCTCTCCCCTGGGGAACGCGGCCGAGGGTGCCGCGGGGGGAATGATCATGCAGAGCCTCGACAAGGCGGCGTTGCGTCTCGCCATGGCTGCCGCGCTGTCCTGCCCGTTCGCTTCGCTCGCCCAGCAGGCAGCGCAGCCCCCGCCGCCCCAGCAGGCTCAAGCCGTCGTCGGCCTGGAGGAAATCGTCATCACGGCGCAGAAGCGCCAGCAGTCCCTCCAGGACGTGCCGCTCTCGGTGTCCGCTTTCTCCGGCGACTTGCTGAAGGACGGCCGCATGCTCGACGTCCGCGCGATCGTCGGTTTCACGCCGGGCTTCTCCGGCAACACCGAGGACGGATTCACCGACGCGCTCTCGATGCGCGGCATCTCGACGAATGACTTCGGCATCGGCGGCGACCCCTCGGTCGCGATGTTCGTGGACGGCTTCTGGGCCGGGCGCACGGGCGGCGTGATGACGGCGATGTACGACGTCGAGCGCACCGAGGTGGTGAAGGGCCCGCAGGGCACGCTTTTCGGGCGCAATTCGATCGCGGGCGCGGTCAGCGTCATCACCCACAAGCCCGAGCACGACTTCGGCGCGAGCGCGGAGCTGACGCTTGCGGACTGGGACCATGTCGAAGCGAACGCGATGGTCAACGTCCCGCTGAGCGACCAGTGGGCGCTGCGGGTGGCGGGCTACCTCCTCGACAACAAGGGCTTCCTGAAGAACGACCTGGGCGGCGACAAGCTCGGCTTCCACCAGATTTCCTCCGGCCGCGTCTCCCTGGCGCGCGACGGCGACGGCTTCGACGCGACGCTGACGGCGGCCTACGAGGACCGCGAACAGGATCCCTCCGTCTACTGGGTCCCGGCCGCGGGCCTGCCCGAGGAGCGCGTGAACACCGACCTCGGCGACAACGGGATCGACGAGTCGAACGTCACGGACCTCCACGCCACCCTCGAGTGGGCGCTTCCCGGCGACTATTCGCTGACGTCGCTCACCGGCTACAAGCAGTTCAACTTCCGCTATCTCGAGGACTACGACGGCGGCCCGGAGCTCGTGAACAACTACGGGCAGATGAACGATGTCGAGTACTGGAGCCAGGAGTTCCGGCTCAATTCGCCGGACAACGGCAAGGTCACCTGGTTCGTCGGCGCGAGCATCTACGAGGAACAGATCGACGGCATCTTCGACTTCATCTACGACGAGGACGCCCTCTGCCGGGCGGTCTCCATCACGGAGGCGCCGGACTTCGACGGTCCGGCCGCCGGCTGCGACGACCCGAATTTCGAAACCTACTGGGAAGCTGATATCGACCCCGCCGACATCCTGCACGACAAGAGCGAGCGCAGCTTCGTGCACGTGAAGAGCGAGGGCTGGGCGGTCTATGGCGACTTCACCTGGTCGCTCACCGACCGCGTCGACCTCACCGCGGGCGGGCGCTATACCTACGACAAAAAGACAATGTCGGACAACGTGCCGGACAGCGGCGGCGCGCTCGGCAACAACTTCAACTACGAGTTCTTCACGAACGGCCCGGTCAAGGACTCGGCCAACTGGAGCGACTTCACGCCGCGCATTGCGCTCTCTTTCAACGTCAACGACGACGTGAACCTTTACGCGACCGCCTCGCGCGGCTACAAGTCGGGCGGATTCGCGACATTCGGCTTCGACCTGCACGGGCAGGAAGCCGAGTTCGGCGGTCCAGCGCCCGACGGCACGACGCCGCTCGAGTTCGATCCGGAAAAGGTGGACAGCTACGAGATCGGCGCCAAGACGCGCCTGCTCGACAACACCATGCAGCTGAATGCCTCCCTGTATCACTACGATTACACCGACCTGCAGCTTGTCTATTTCGACCAGGGCTCCTCGCAGGTCGCGAACGTCGGCAAGGCGAAGGGCCAGGGACTCGAGGTGGACCTGCGCTGGGTGCCGAACTCGCACTGGGACGCGACGGTCGGCCTGTCGCTCCTCGACACTGAGATCACGGATGCGACCGACATCATTGCCGTCGGCGCCTGCGAGGCCTGCGACGGCAAGAGCCTGCCATCCGCGCCCGAGGTCAGCGGCTCGGCCATCGTTTCGTACAAGTGGCCGATGGCCGCGGGCCACGGCTTCTTCACGACGGAGTACATGTACCGCGCAAAGGCGTACGGCGGGCCCGACAACTTCCCGGACGCGACGGCGGATTCGTGGGACGAGTTCAGCTTCCGGCTGGGCTACCGGACCGACGAGTCCTGGTACGTGTCGCTCTGGGTCGAGAACGCCTTCGATTCCGTGTACTTCGAGCGCGGCTGGGAGAACGCGGATTCCAACAACCAGTTCGGCTACGGCCTCTTCAACGAGCTGGTCTGGCCTTCGCGCCCGCGCACGATCGGCGTCACGTTCGGGACGGAGTGGTAGGAGCCCTCAGGACGCCGGCTTTGCGGGCTCGAAGATCGCGTAACGCTTGCGGGCAGGCTCGACCGACTCCCACATACCCTTGAATCCCGCCGGGATCACCCAGGCGTCGCCCGCATTGAATTGCCAGCGCTTTCCTTCCTCGGATGTCAGCGTGACGCGTCCTTCGAGCAGGTGGCAGAACTCGTTCTCCGTGTACTCCACCTTCCACTTTCCGACGCCGCTCGACCAGGTGCCCGCGAAGAATTGCCCCGTGGGGTCGCTGAAGTAGTTCTTGACGAGCGTCTTGGGCTCGCCCTTCACGACTTTGTCGGCGGCGACCGCCGATTCCTCGCCTTTCATGCTGCGCCTGAAATCGACAATCGCTGGTGTCGGCATGGCCCGTCTCCGTCATCGCATTTTTAGTGATTGTAAACGCTGGAATCGTCCTCCGATCGGGCGTAGCATGGATTCATGGGCAACCGACTGCCTCCAATCGTCGGAAACTGGTACACGCACCTCGACAAGGGCGCGATGTTCCAGGTGGTTGCGCTCGACGAAGCCGCCGGCACGGTCGAGATCCAGGAATTCGACGGCGGACTCGACGAAATCGACCTCGAGGAGTGGCGCGCGCTTGCGGTGGAAACGGCGGCGCAACCCGAGGACTGGGGCGGGCCGCTCGACGACGTGGAGCCGGACGAGTTCGGCTACACCGATCTCGCCGAAGAGGAGGACGGAAAGTCCCTTCTCGCGGACGGCACCACGACCTGGGAGCAGATCGTCGAGGACGACGACTTCGACGAGCCCATCCACTGACGGGAGATCGACTTGGCCAGCAATGAATCACTGGTTGCCCGGCGCCAGGCCGCCGTCGCGCGCGGCGTTTCGATGGTCCACCCGGTCTTCATCGAGCGCGCAGAAAATGCGCTTCTCTGGGACGGAGAAGGCCGGCGCTACGTCGACTTCGCAGGCGGCATCGGGGTGCTCAACACGGGTCATCGCCACCGGCGCGTCATGGAAGCCGTGCGCGCGCAGCTCGACAAGGTCACGCACACCTGCTTCCAGATCACGCCGTATGAGCCCTACGTCGCGCTCTGCGAGAAGCTGAACGCCCTGGCGCCCGGCAAGGGCCCGAACAAGTCGCTTTTGATGTCGACGGGCGCCGAGGCGGTCGAGAACGCGATCAAGATCGCGCGCGCGGCGACCGGCCGCCCGGCCGTCATCGCCTTCTCGGGCGGCTTCCATGGCCGCACGATCATGGCGCTCGCGCTGACCGGCAAGGTCGATCCCTACAAGTCGGGCTTCGGCCCTTACCCGGCCGAGGTCTATCACGCGCCCTTCCCCAATGCGCTACACGGCGTGTCGACGGAGGATGCGTTCGCGGCGCTTGCCACGATCTTCAAGTCCGACGTCGCGCCGGACCGCGTCGCCGCGATCATCGTGGAGCCGGTGCAGGGAGAAGGCGGCTTCTACATTGCGCCGAAGGATTTCGTCACGCGACTGCGCGAGCTCTGCGACCGGCACGGGATCCTCCTGATTGCGGACGAGATCCAGTGCGGTGCGGGCCGCACGGGACGCCTGTTCGCGATGGAGCACTATGGCGTCGCCGCGGACCTCTACACGCTCGCGAAGTCGATCGCTGGCGGCTTTCCGCTCTCTGCCGTCGTTGGCCGCGCGGACGTGATGGATGCCTGCCCGCCCGGCGGGCTCGGCGGGACCTACGCCGGGAACCCGGTCGCCTGCGCGGCCGCGCTCGCGGTGCTGCAGGTGTTCGATGACGAGCGCGTCCTCGAGCGCGCGGACCGCGTCGGGGACCGCATCGGCAAGTCGCTCGATGTGCTCGCGGCGCGTCACGAGGAGATCGTCGAAGTGCGCCGGCTCGGCGCGATGGTCGCCTTCGAACTCTGCGAGGGCGGCGACCCCGCGCGGCCTGCGGCGGAGCTCACGAAGAAGCTCACGGTCCGCGCACGCGAGCTCGGCCTCATCCTCCTGTCCTGCGGAATCTACGGCAACGTCATCCGCATCCTCGTGCCGATTACGGCCGAGGACGCGGTCATCGATGAAGGCCTCGGGATCCTCGCGAAGGCGACGTCGGAGCTCCTTTCCGACGCCAGCGCGACCTTGCCGAGGCTTCGCCCGGCCGGCTGAGCCGTCGCCGGTAGTCTGCTTCCTACGCCAAGCGCGGGCCGCAGGCGATGGCCTGCGCCCTGGCGTTCGACTATCTGGAAACGAAGCCGGTTTTCAGGAGGAAGGCTCGAATGAAGTACTTCACCGCGGCGGTTGCGGCAGGCGCCCTTGCGCTGGCGTTCGGCGCAGCAGCCCACGAAGATGAAATGCAGATGATGGACAGCAACAAGGACGGCATGATCTCTCCCGCCGAGCATGCGGCGGGTGCCCGCCGGATGTTCCAGGAGATGGACGCCGATCACGACGGAAAGGTCACCGCAGCCGAAATGGACGCGATGCACGCGCAGATGAAACCCGCTGATACGAGCGGGCCCAGTATGTCCTCGGCCGAGAAGATCAAGACCATCGACAAGGACAACGACGGGGTCCTGACGGCGGCCGAGCACGAAGCGGGCTCGCGCGAAATGTTCGCCAAGATGGACGCCAACGGCGACGGCAGCGTGTCCGCCGACGAGCTGCGTGCGGGCCACGAGAAAATGATGGGCGAAAAGGCCCACTGACGCGCGCGGCCACGGCGGCCCTAACGGCGCGTCGTGGCGGCCTGAATCATGCCGCCTTCTTGGCGGCGATGTAGTCGTCGACGAGGTTCTCGAGCACCGGCAGCGGCACGGCGCCGTTCTTCAGCACGACGTCGTGGAAGTCGCGGATGTCGAACTTCCGGCCGAGCTGAGACTTCGCCTTTTCGCGCAGCTCGAGGATTTTCAGCATCCCGATCTTGTAGGAGAGCGCCTGGCCGGGGTTGTCGATGTAGCGCTCCGTCTCCTTGGTCGCGTCCTCGACGGTCATCGGGTTGTTCGACGTCATGTACTCGATCATCTGCTCGCGCGTCCAGTGCTTGGCGTGCGCGCCCGTGTCGACCACGAGACGGCAGGCACGCAGCATCTCGTTCTGCAGCCTGCCGAAATCCTGCATCGGGTCGGTGAAGCGGCCCTGCTCTTTCGCGAGTCGCTCCGCATAGAGGCCCCAGCCCTCGACGTAGGCGCCGAAGAACGCGAAGTTCTGGAACTTCGGCACGTCCTTGAGCTCCTGCTGGATCGCGATCTGAAAGTGATGACCGGGCGCGCCCTCGTGGTACGCGACCGTCTCCATCTCGTGCTTCTGCCGCGTCGTCATGTCGTGCAGGTTCACGTAGTAGATGCCCGGCCGGCTGCCGTCCGGCGTCGGCTGGTTGTAGAACGCGATCGGGGCCGTGGCCTCGCGCCACTCCTCGACCGCGCGCACTTCGAGCGGCGCCTTCGGCAGTACGTTGAAGTACTTGTGCACGTCCGAGTAGACCGCGTCGATGTAGCCCTTCGACTGGTCGAGGTAGGCCTTCCTGCCTTCGGGCGTGTTCGGGAAGAAATTGTTCGGGTCGGTGCGCAGGTGCTCGAAGAACGCCGGCAGGTCGCCCTTGAAACCGACTTTGCTCATGATGCCCTGCATCTCGCCCTTGATGCGCGCGACCTCGTCGAGGCCGACCTGGTGGATCTGGTCGGCCGTCATGTCTGTCGTCGTCCAGAACTTGATCTGGCTCTTGTAGTAGGCGTCGCCGTCGGGGAGCTTCCAAACGCCGTTCGGCCCCTGCGACTTCGGGCGCAGCGCCTCGATGGCGCCGATGACCTTGGTCACGCTCGCCTGCATCGGGCCCTTCATGGCGGCGATGCCCTCGTCGAGCAGGCGCTTCTTCGTCGCGTCGTCGACCTGGAGCTTGTCCACCTTGCCGCGGAAGTCCGCGAGGATCGCGGAGTCCTTGCCGCTGCCGTCGAACGGCTCGCCCGTGAGGACGGCGTGCGAGTCGCGCAGCACCGGGTCGAAGGAGAACGACGTCGGCACGATGCCGCGGCGCGCGGCCTCGTTCATCACGTCGATCGTCTGGTCGTAAGCGAGCGGCAGGCCTTTCAGGCGGGAGACGTACGCCTCGGCGTCCTCGACGGTGTCGACGCTGTGGATGTTCTGCATGAAGGTCATGAGGCCCGTCACGGGATTGCTCTGCGTCTGGAAGGCATACCCGTGGAAGCGCCAGGGAAACGTGTCGACCGCGGACTGCGTCTGGTACTCGAAGATCCGGTAGCTGACCTTCATCGAGCCGGAGAGCTTGTCGACGCTGAAGTCGTGGTGCAGCCGCTCGAGGTCCTGCTTGTTCAACTTGTCCTGGCGCTGCGCTTCCTCGTCGGAGAAGTCGTTCCACTTGCCGTAGTCCGGGCCTTTCATGCCGAGCTGGGCCTGGAAGATCGGGCTGTCCTTGAGGTTCCGCTGGAACACTTCCTCGAAGAACGCGCCGATGCGCTCGTCTTCGGTCTGCGGCTTCGCCTGTGTGTCCTCGGCGAGCGCCGGAACCGTGGCGAGCCCGGCCGACACGATGAGGCCGGCGAGCGCGGCGAATCGGGGAAGCAAGGCGGTCATGCGGATCTCCTGGGTGGAAACGGCAGCCAAACTAGCGGCGCGCGCCCTCGCGCAGGGCTCGGTCCATCGCGCCGGTCCGGCGTCCTGTCTCAGCGGGCGCGCTGGACACGGGCCGGCTGCCCGTGCCGGACGCAGAATAAATGGTGGCTAGGGAGAGAATCGAACTCTCGACCCCGGGGTTATGAATCCCGTGCTCTAACCAGCTGAGCTACCTAGCCACGCGGCGGGAAGGTACCTCGGGGGTGCGGGATTGTCGGGACGGAGCCGGTGACTGTCAAGAAAGCGCGGCGGAAGTCGCTGCCGGAGGATTTCATGCCCATTTCACGGCTCGCGGCCACCTTGCGGCTTGCGGTGGCGGCAGCGGCCCTTGTGGCGCCGGCGGTCGCCTCGGCAGCTCTCGAGACAGTCGCGGCGGACGACGGCGCGCGCATGCAGCGGCTCTCCGGCAACGCCTACGTGATCCTGCACGACGACGCGACGGACGAATGGCCGCACGGCAACACCGGCGTGATCGTCGGCAAGACGGGCCTCTTCGTGATCGACTCCTGCTACCTGCCTTCGCGCGCGAAGGCCGACATCGCCCTGATCCGGAAGTTGACGCCTTTGCCGGTGCGGTTCCTCATGACGAC
>Ga0075424_100001399_pt1 | contig 21140 bp, 18 predicted proteins | sample SoiMethybrSBSTD3_FD_75301 | JGI IMG/M metagenome (GOLD analysis project Ga0075424, IMG submission 75301) | Bulk soil microbial communities from a Populus tree surrounding site in Tennessee, USA - Soil MetaG P. TD hybrid SBSTD3 | ecosystem: Environmental > Terrestrial > Soil > Tree plantation... | reverse complement strand
AGCTGCACACCGCTGGCCCCGCAACGGCGATAGGTCATCGACTCGTAGCGGGCGGGCTTCGGGCGGTAGGGAGGCATGGGACCGTTTACTTCCGTCTCGTCGCGGTCACCTTCCCACTGAACTTGTCTCCCGATGAATACAGCGCCTCGAACGTGCCCCACATGGTATCGCCCTTATAGTGGGAGACGTTGCGCAGCACGGTGACGGTTAGACCGGCCCGCAGAATGCTCGGATACGGTCCCGCCTCGGTAACGATACTGTCGCCACCCATGGCCACCACCCGCATCGCGATCAGGTCGCGTCCCTCGAGTTTCATCGTCCAGCCGGACGTGTCGGCGGTGGCGGTCAGCACGGAGGTGGCGACCACGGTGTCGTTGGTACCGACCATCGACTTCGCATCCCACACACCGGCTACGTCGGACGGCTTGATTCCGGCGGCGGCAGGCTGCTGGGCGGAGACGGTCGTTGTAATACCAGCGACGATGATGGCGGCGAGAACGGTAGGACGGTGCATCGACGGCTCCTCGGTCAGGGCATTAACGGGTAACGCCGAACGCGAACACGGTGCGCGACCGGTACGTCTCGCCCGGGCGCAGGATGGTCGAAGGGAAGCTCGCGTGATTCGGCGAATCGGGAAAGTGCTGCGTCTCCAGACAGAGCCCGGAGCGGTGGACGTACACGCGCCCTCCTTTTCCGGTGATCGTGCCGTCGAGGAAGTTCCCCGAGTAGAACTGAATGCCGGGCTCGGTGGTGCGGATGTCCAGGGTCCGGCCGCTCTGTGGGTCCTCGAGGTGCGCGGCGGGGAGGAGGCCGGCGCGGCCGCCGCGGTCGAGCACCCAGTTGTGATCGTAGCCCCGTCCATAGCGGAGCTGGACATCCGGTTGCTCGATGCGCGCGCCGATCGACGTCGCGGTCCGGAAATCGAACGGCGTGCCCGCCACGGGAGCGATCGCGCCGGTCGGGATCAGGGTCGAATCGACTGGGGTGAACGCCGTTGCGTGGAGCGTCAGGACGTGGTCCGTGATGTCCCCACGGGCCGCGCCGTGCAGGTTCCAATAGCTGTGCTGTGACAGGTTGACCGGTGTGGCCTTGTCGGTGGTTGCCTCGTAGTCAACCACCAGCTCGTCGCGCGGGGTGAGCGTGTACGTGACGCGCGTCGTGAGAGCGCCGGGGTAGCCTTCCTCGCCGTCCGGGCTCGTGTAGCGCAGCGTCACGCCCACACCGCTGTCGCCCTGGAACGGCTCGCCGGTCCACACCACCTTGTCGAAGCCGCGCACCCCGCCGTGCAGACTGTTCGGCCCGTTGTTGATGGCGAGATGGTAGGTGGCGCCGTCGAGGACGAACTGCCCTCCGGCGATGCGATTCGCGTAGCGGCCCACGATGGCGCCGAAATACGGCGAGCTCGCGAGGTAACCCGCGAAGCTGTCGTAGCCGAGGACGATATCGTCCAGCCGCCCCGCGCGGTCCCGCGTCCGCAGGCCGGTGATGATTCCCCCGTAGGTCATCACCCGCACCTCGACACCATGCGCATTGGTGAGGGTGAACCGCTCCACCATCCGTCCGTCGGGCAGCCGCCCGAACGGTTCGCGTGTCACGCCGGCTTGCTGCGTGGCCACTGAGGTCGATGGGGGCGGGGGCAGGGGGTCGTGGAGCGCGAACAGCACGGTCGGATCCACCGGGTATCGGCCGAACCGCGCCCCATAGATTGCCAGTCCTCCGGGGAGCGCTTCGTCCACCTCCAGCCGCACGGTCAGCGCGCCCTGGCGCGCGGCGTCCCGAATCGCGTCGGCGGGGATCGGCACGCGCAGCAGCTGGCCATAGGAGCCGGCCTCGTACAGGTGGCCGTCGTGCGGCTGGGCCTGCCAGCTCAGGATGCCACGCGAGTCGGCGGGGTCGTCGGCCAGATCCCATCGGCCGGCCGAGTACCCGTTTACACGCACGGTGACCGCGCTCCGGAACGGCGTGGTCCCCGTCATCGGGTAGCTGTTCGGGTTGCGGCTCGGGTCGTGGAACCCCCCGCCGCGCATGTAGTCCTGGTTGTCTGTGGCGCTCGAGTCGCGATCCTTGCCGTTCAGCCGCTTCGCCGAAGCCTCGACGATGAAGGTCGCGCCGGCGACGTCGCGCTCGTCGAGCCCCGCGGGCCAGGGAATACGGTACTCGAAGAATCCGCTGCCCGCCCCGTTCAGCTTGCGATCACCCAGCACGGTCCACTGCTTGAGTGACCAGCGCCCGTCGTGCACCGCGGCGGCCGGCACGCGGGCGACGCGCACTCGGCGGCCGTCCTCCAGCGTCGCGACCTCCGGCGGCTCGGCGTCGACCACGAACGTGGTGAAGTTGCGCTGCAGCACGGTACCCGTCGCGTCCTCGAGACGGACCGCGAGCACGACCACCGCGCGCTCCTCCGGCATCGTGACGGGCAGCGGCGGGAGCGGCGCTGAAAGCCACGGCCGGTACGGCACGTGCGTGACCGACGCCCCGTAACCCTTCCGCTCGCCGAGCGCGTTCCAGCCGCTGAGCTCGGCACGCAGCGTGAGCGAGTCGCCGAACGCCCGGCTGCCGGTGAGAAACGAGGCGTAGAGCGGGACGGCGACGTGCTCACCGGGGCGCACGGTGCGGCTCAGCTCCGGATCGCCCACGGCGATGTAGAGCGGCGCGTGGAGGTCTCGCAGCGACATGCCGTCGACGATCTCGCCCAGCCCCGTTTCCTTCCAGGCGCGGTCGTAGCGCCAGTAGCCGTTCCATTCGTTGACCACGTCGTGGTGCTCGGTGTAGAGCCAGCCGGCGAGCTTGGGGTGGCGCCGGAACGCGTCGATCGCGCGGTGATAGTCCCAGCTCCAGTCGACGTCGCCCGTGCTTCCTTCGTAGCCCCACACGTTGCCGAACTCCGAGTTGAGCATCGGCTGGCGCGCTTGCCGCCACGGCGTCTCGAAATTCCAGGTCGAGCCGGGGAACGTGCTGTCGCTGACGCGCTGAACCTTCTCCTCCCAGCGCCAGCCCGGGAGGTACTCGTGCCACGAGTTGAGATCGGTCTCCGTGTGGCCTCGGCCACAGCATGGCGAGTTGTCTTCGACGAGCCGGGTGGGGTCGAGCGATTTCGCCAGGCTATAGACACTCGTCACCTTGCGGCGCGTATCCGGCAGATAGTCTGAACGATGACGGGCGCTGTCTTCGGTGATGAGCCCCCACGTCTCGTTGAACAGCACCCACGCGAACACCGACGGGTGGTTGTAGTCGCGCTCGATCGCGCCGCGCAGCGCGAATTCGTGCTCGCGGAACGCGGCGGAGTCCGGCGGGCCCCACCAGTTCGGGATGTCGGCCATGATGAGGATCCCCAGCCGGTCGGCCCAATACAGCTTGCGCGGCGTCTCGATCTTGATGTGCTCGCGCAGGCCGTTGAGCCCGATCTGGCGCGCGCGCAGGATTTCCTCGCGCAGCGCGCTGTCGGTCGGGAACGTGTAGTAGCCCTGCGGATGGTAGGCCTGGTCGAGCGCGAGCTGGAGGAATATCGGGGTCCCGTTGATCGCGACGTACGGGTAGTTCGTGCCTGGCAGAACGGCGACCCCGACGGTCCGCATCCCGAAATAGGTCTGCACGCGGTCCTCGGAGACGCCGGGGCCGCCCACGCTCGCGACGACGTCATGCAGGAACGGATCGTCCGGTGACCAGCGGCGCGCGTCGGGGAGCGGCACGTCGAGGTGCACCGCCCGGGCCCCGCGGGCGATGCGTCGCGTGACGACCGGCCCACCGGGGTAGTTCGTGAAGGTGAGGCGCAGCGTGAGGTCCCGCGGCGCGGGCTCGAGCAGCCCAACCTCCACGCCGACTCCCGCGAGGTCGGCTCTCGGCGTGAAGTGCACGAACGTCATCGGATCGGCGCCGCGCGCCTCGAGATACACCGTCTGCCACATGCCACGCGCTTTCCCGTACCCCTGCTTGCCCTCGAGCTTGAAGGCGTGCGGCGTGTCGTCCACGCGAACGACGAGCCGCTGCGGCTGGCCGGACCGCAGGAACGGCGTCAGCTCGAACGCAAACGGGGTGTAGCCGCCCTGGTGCTCGCCCAGCCGGGTCCCGTCGAGCCACGCGGTCGTGCGCCAGTCGGCCGCGCCGAAGACGAGGAAGACGCGCCGGCCCGCCCCCCGCCACGCATCGGGGACCGTGATGGAGCGGGCGTACCACCCGATGTCTGCGCTGTCGGGAACGCTGGAGAGCGGCGCGCCCCAGGAAAACGGCACGAGGATTTCGTGACCCGCGGGCAGGGCGCCGCCCGGCCAGCCCGCGCGTTCCCCGTCGTCCTTCGGGTCGAATGCGAATTGCCAGCGGCCGTTCAGGTTCAGCCACTCCGCGCGCTGAAAGTCGGGGCGTGGGTGCTCGGGGAGCGGCGACTCGCCCGCTCGGGGGGCGAGGCCGTGCTGGCCGACTGTGGTGGTGGCGATGCCGAAGAGCAGCAGCGGCACCAGGAGCGCGAGATTCACCGATCCCTCCCTGGTGGATCCTCTTCTGCCACGAAGCAACTGCCGCCAATGATACGCGCGAGAACAGGAGTGGCCATGCCTGCGCCGATGGAAGTGGCTTTGGTGAGGGCCCGGGGCGTCGTGTAGTAGTTGAGGAGGAGAACCTCGAGGAGGAATCGGTGAAGCATGGACCAAGGGGCATTCGGGAGCTGTTGTTGTGCGGTCTCCTCATTGTACCATCGGTGTCGGCGGTCGCGCAGGCGAATCCGGCGACCTCGAGCAATCGCCAGGCGCGCGACGGGCAACACGACTTCGACTTCGAATTCGGCGAATGGAAGTGCCGGATCTCGCGCCTGCAACATCCCCTGACCGGCTCCACGACCTGGCTCCAGTATGACGGCACGTCCATCGTGCGAAAGGTGTGGAATGGACGCGGGAATATGGGCGAGCTCGAAGTAGCCGGTCCGGCCGGCCACATCGAAGGTCTGAGCCTTCGGCTGTACAACCCGCAATCGCACCAGTGGTACATCAGCTGGGCCAACAGCAACGATGGTGCCCTGGGGCCGCCGATGGTCGGCGAGTTCACCAACGGCCGCGGTGAGTTCTACGACCAGGAGCCCTACAACGGACGAGCCATTTACGTGCGGTTCATTTTTTCGGAAATCACCACGACGTCATTCCGGCTCGAGCAGGCGTTCTCGGGGGATGGCGGCAAGAGCTGGGAGCCGAACTGGATCGCGACCTTTACCCGTTAGCCTCCGCCTCTAGAGCGGCCACGTTCGTACCTCCGGCACCCTTGATGCGAGCTGCTACGCCGCTTGACTGGGCACAAGCGGCACCGGCTGATACCGCATCCGGAGCAAGTGCAGCCGCACGGCGATATTGATCGCGAGCGCCCACCACGGCGCCACCAGCGCGAGGAACGTCGCGGCGAGATAGATCACGAACGTGATCTGATAGCCCCGGCGAATTCGCCCGATCGTCCGAGCATCGACCTCCGGTCGCAGCAATCGACCGCGCTCGATCGTCGCGACCAGCAGGTTGAACGCGACACTGCCAAGCACAAACGTTCCGCAATAGAAGGCCACGGCGGTGCTGATCTCCGCCCCCCCAAGATTGGCCGCCAGCACCGAGGTCGGGAACGGGATGAACGTCACATAGGCGAGTACGCAGCCGTTGGCGAGCTGGACCGGGCGACTGGTCGCACGGACCAACTGCATGAGGTCATGGTGGGCGATCCACGTCACCAGGATCACGAAGAAGCTGAGCGCGAACGCGAGGTAGTAAGGCCAGAGGGCCACGAGACCGGCCCACAGACTCCCGTGGGCTCCCGCATGCTGGAGGCGGATCTCGAGGACGAGCAGGGTAATCGCGATGGCGAAGACGCCGTCGCTGAACGCCTCGAGGCGCTGGGTGCCTTCTGTCAATGCAACCTCCCGTGCACCGCACGCCCTTCCAGCACCTTGGGGTTCACGACATTGATTGGCTTGCCGGCCGCGTACGCGACGATCTGGTCGAAGATGTCCGAGAATTGAACTTCGTACTCGTCGCGTGTGACATACCCAATGTGCGGCGTGCACACGACATTATCCATTGCGAACAACGGATAACGGGTGTCGAGTACGGGCTCTTCCTCATAGACATCGACCGCCGCCATGCCTGGGTGCCCGGCCTGCAGGGCGGCCACCAAGGCGCCAGGCTCGATCAGCGGAGCGCGACTGGTATTGACCAGCAGGGCCGTCGGTTTCATGCGGGCGAGGTCGTCCGCGGTCACGATGCCGCGCGTTCCTTCGACCAGGCGCAGGTGGAGCGAAATGACGTCGCACTCCGTAAAGAATGCCTGCTTGCTGGTCGCCACGGCATAGCCGTCGCTGCGCGCCCGCTCGAGTGAATCCTCGCGCGCCCACACCAGCACGTTCATCCCAAACGCCCTGCCGTAACCGGCGACGACGCGCCCGATCCTGCCGTAGCCGTAGATGCCCAGCGTCCGGCCGCGCAGGCTGTTGCCGACGCCCATCTGCCACGTTCCCGCCCTGAGCGCGGCCATCTGCTGCGGAATCTGGCGCATCGCCGCCAGCACCAGCGCCCAGGTGAGCTCCGCGGCGGCATACGACGGAGTGCCGGCATGCTGGCTCGACGAAACAATGACGCCGAGCCGCGTGCACGCGTCGATGTCGATGTGTGGATAGACGCTGCGCTGACTGATGAGCCTGAGCTTGCTCAGCCGCGCGAGGAGCGCCGCGCGGATTTCGGTCCGCTCGCGGATCAGCACCAGCGCTTCGGTATCTCGCAATCGTTCTGCCAGCGCATCGACATCCTGGACGTGATCGTTCCAGATCACGACCTCGTGGCCTGACAGCTTTTTGAAGCAGTCGAGCGTGCGAAGCGTGTCATGGTAATCGTCGAGAATGGCGACCTTCATGGTGGACGATGGTGCATTTCTTGGCCTATTGGCAAGACGAACCGACCTCGGCCCTTGATGGGCGGACCGACTGCCCCGAGGTTTCGTGACATGCCCGATCCCTCCCCCCCCCTACGCTGTGCCGAGTGCAATCGGCCTCTGAAACCCGAGGACCTGTTCTGTTCCAAGTGTGGCGCGCCGACGCCGATCAACGTCGACCCTGATGCCACCATCGTCAAGCCGACGGAGGACGAAGACTCCGGTCCGCGCGACAGGGCCTCTGAGTCGGCACTGCTCCCCTCCGGGACCACCTACAAGGGTCAGCTGCGCCACGTGCTCGGGGCCGAATACGACCTCCTCTCCGGAATCGGCCAGGGTGGGTTCGCCCGCGTGTACAAGGCCCGGGACCGGCGGCTCGACCGGATCGTGGCCATCAAGGTGATCCGTCCCGATCTCATCGGCCGGAAGGTGTTCGTGGACAGTTTCCGGAACGAAGGCATCGCGCTGGCGAAGCTCCGACACCCCGGGATCATCCCCATCTACGACATTCGCGAGCGGGGAGGGTTGATCTACTACATCATGCCGTTCGTGGAAGGGACGACCCTCGACGTGCGCATGGAGCGGGCGCGCCTGCCGCCGTACGAGTCCCGGCGCATCCTCTGCGAGCTGGCCGACGCTCTGGGGGAGGCGCACCGGGCCAAGATGATCCATCTCGACATCAAACCGGCCAACGTGTTCCTGGAGGGCGATCTCCAAAAAGTGCTGTTGATGGATTTCGGGCTCGCCATGGCGCTCACCAGGCAGGGAGACAAATCGGCGAGCGGGACGGTGGTGGGTACGCCCGAGTATATGTCGCCGGAGCAGGCGCGCGGGCTGTCGGAGATCGATCACCGCTCCGATATCTACTCGCTCGGTGTCCTCGGATATCGCATGCTCATGGGGCGGCCCCCGTTCAGAGGGCAGAACTCCGCGGAGATTCTCGCGAAGCACGTCAACGAGGCACCGGTGCCGCTGCGCGACATCAACCCGACGATTCCCAAGGATTTCGCCGACGCGATCATGCGGTGTCTGAAAAAGGATCCCGCGGAACGGTTCCCGACGGCGACGGACCTGCGGGGCGCGCTCGAGGCCGTGACGTTCTTCAGCAGACCCGGAGCGACTGCGGGTGGAGAGGAAGTGGGCACGCCGCGCTTTCTCATCGTCCTCATCGCCAGCCTCGCGTTCCTGGTCGGGTTAGTCGCTGGGATGGCGCTTCGCTAGGCGCTCTCTCGACCGTTCAACCCTGGCCAGCTCCAGCAGCGTCCAGTACGGCGGCGGATACCCTTGCCGCTCTGTCAAACGGGCCGCCGAGTCCGTCACTCCCGCCGCGAGCCGGCGCTGCCGCTCGGCGAACGAACGGTTGCGTAGCGCCGCGGTCGCGGACATTCCCTCCGGAACGGGCCCCGTCTTGCCGAACCGTTCCAGAATCCAGCTCAGTCCCTTGGCCAGCCGGACTCCGGGGAGCTGATACCACGCGTAGGACAATGCATCGCCCGAGTCGGCGCCCTCCAGCATCGCGTCGATGACCGCATTGTCGATGTGATCCTTCAGCAGGGTCTGCGGATCGCGCCATTCCGCCACGACGACGAGCTGGGGATCGTACTCGAGATCCGAGGGCTCCTGCGTCTCGAAATGGCGCACCCCGAAATCCGCCAGCCAGCGGCGCAGTCCCGGCGCGGAGATCGTCGAGAGCCCGGTCCACAGGGTGACGCCGAGCTCGCGGTACACCGACGAGGCGACTTCCGAGCAGAAGAGCCGCGACGCATCGGTGTAATCCATCTCGAAATCGTAGGGGATGTGTCCCGACCGGGCGCGCTGCAGCGCGAGCGTGGCGGCGCGATGCGGCAGCATCGGGTCTCGTTGTACGGCGGGGAGGTCGCTGCGCAGGCGCAGCACCATGATCCGGAGCTTCTTGTCGCTCAGGTACTGGTCAGCCGTCGATATCGCCACGCCGCGCTCGATGTGGGCCTCGATGGTGCTGGCGAGGTGCGTCACCGAGTCGACATGAACCAGCGCTACGTGGGAGAAATTGCCGGGATAGTCGTTCCCTCGTGCGATCAAGGCGGAGGTGGGATATCCGCCGCGCGAGACGAGCATGTCCCCTGAATGAATTTCGACCCCATGCACCATTGTGGCCGGCGTCGCGGATGGCTCGTGCCGTCCGTCGAGCAGGGCGAGTGCCTGGTCGGGGTGGTGCACCATCACTTCTTCCACGGCGCCGCGGACGCCGTAGAGACTGCGATACAATCGGGCCCGCGCGACATCGCTCGCAACGTCCCAGCGACGCGACTGCCACTTGATCGCTTCGCGGATGCGGCTCGAGAGGAGCACATAGTCGGCGAGTCGGTTCGGGCAGGCCGCGACGACTGGTGCCAACTCGATGTACCGCCGCTCCAGCGAGTCGAGCGCCGGCGCGTCGGCCGCGACGGGGATCGCCGACAGGCGGTCGACCGTGGCACCGAGCGCGCGCAGCTCACGAGTCGCCCCGGGCTCGGCGCTCGGGCAACCCGAGTCACGCGTGTCGAGATAGGCTCGCTGCAGGGAGCGCCAGTATTCGTCCTGATTCCAGGCGAACGCGCCCCCGCGTGACGGGGCGGGCGCCACGGACGGACTCGGCCCGGGAATGCACAACGAGGCCAGGAGCGCCAGCAGCGATCCGGCCACGAGGGCGATGAAACGCACGGTGCGGCTCAAGGGATCAACATTATCTTCCGTCCGTGCCGAACGACATCCACGCCCGCATCGCCGCCGCGCTCGCCGCGCTGACCAGGCCGGACAAGGTCCACGACCTCGTCGTGGACGAGGACGGCAAGGTGACCTTCACGTTTCACCTGACTCGCGACGACCCCGCGACCCTCGTCCGCGATGCCCGCAAGGCGGTGCAAGCCGTCGAGGGCGTCCGGGAAGTCAAAGTGAACGTGATGGATCCTGGGACATCAACGGGGGCAGGGGCGGGGCAGGCCATGGCCCCGTCCCCCTCCGTCCCTCCTCCCTCGTCCCCCGTTGACATGCCCGATCTCGGTCTGGCCTTGGCGATCTCCTCGGGCAAGGGGGGAGTGGGGAAGTCGACCGTCTCCGCGAACCTGGCGGTCGCCCTCGCCAAAGCCGGCTACGCGGTGGGCCTCATGGATGCCGACATCTACGGCCCCAACGTCCCCCGGATGATGGGCGTCGATGAGAAGCCGCCGGTGGTGGGCGGGAAGATCCAGCCGCTCGCCGCGCACGGCGTGAAGCTGATGTCACTCGGTTTCATCGTGGAGCGCGAGGCGCCCGCGATCTGGCGCGGCCCCATCATCATGAAAATCATCCAGCAGTTCCTGCGCGACGTGGCGTGGGGCAAGCTGGACTACTTCCTGGTGGACCTGCCGCCGGGTACCGGCGACGCCCAGCTGTCCCTCGCGCAGACCATCCACCTGCACGGCGCCGTGATCGTGACGACGCCGCAGGAGATGGCGACGGGCGATTCGCTGCGCGGTGCGAAGATGTTCGAGCGCGTGGGCGTCAAGGTCCTGGGCGTCGTCGAGAACATGAGCGGCTACGTGTGCCCGCACTGCGGCACCCACACCGAGCTGTTTCTGTCGGGCGGCGGCGAGCGCCTCGCGGGCGAGCTGGGGGTTCCGTTGCTCGGTCAGGTCCCGCTCCAGGCCGGCATGGCGCAGCTCGCCGACGCGGGACAGCCGATCGTCGCGGCCGAGCCTCGTTCGCCCGCCGCGCAGGCGCTGACCGACGTCGCGATCCGCACCGCCGAACTGTTGCGGGCGACTCCCGCCGGGCCGTCCCCCCTTCCCATCACGCGTTGATCATGCGGCTTTTCGCGGCGGCCATGCTGCTGGTGCAGGGCATCGATCCGTCGCCGCGCCGCATCGAGCGAGCCGAGCTGCGCGCGGGTCTCGATACCCTGTATGCGGGCGAGTTCGCCACCGCCGCCCGCTTCTTTGCGGATCTCGCGGCGCGCGACACCGCTGACCCAGCCCCGCTGGTGTTTCACGCCGGCGCCTACATCTGGTGGGCCGCCGCCAAGGATTCCGACACCTTCGCCTCGGACCGCATCGACTCGCTGCTCGAAGCGGCGATCGACAAGGCGAAGCGGCAGCCCGCCGGAACCGAGCGCGACTTCTGGTTGGCCACGGCCCTGGGTTATCGCGCCCGCGAGCGCGACCTGCACGGGCATTCGTGGGGGGCGTCGCGGGATGCCAAGGGGATGCGCGATGCCTACCGCCGGGTGCTCGCCGTGGATTCGTCGTGCATCGATTGCTACCTGGGACTCGGCCTCTACGACTATGGCCTGGCGCGTGCGGGCACACTCGCGCGCCTGGTCGCCAAACTGATCGGGCTGGGTGGTGGGAACGCCGCGGATGGACTCCGCATGATGCACCGCGTGGCGGTGGACGGGGACCTGGCCCGGGTCGAGGGCGGCTGGGTGCTCGCCTCGGCCCTGGTGCGCGAGGCGGACCGGGACGAGTACCGCGCCCCCCCGCTGCGGGCAGAAGCACGCGCGATCGTGACCGGGCTCGCGCAGCGCTATCCCAACAATCCCGTGTTTCGACGATTCCTGATGAAGTACCCGGCGTCGTGATTCACCTGCGGAGCGTGGGCCTCAAGCGGCAGCCGCCGGAGGGCGCGGGTTTCCCTTTCTCCGTGCCGGCGATCCGCACCCTCGAGACGCTGGATCTGTCCACAACGGTGACGTTCTTCGTGGGTGAGAACGGATCCGGGAAATCGACTCTGCTCGAAGCGATTGCCGCGGCCGCCCACCTGCCGACCGTAGGGGCGAGCGAGGTCGATCAGGACACGACACTCGAGGCCCAGCGCCAGCTCGCGGACACGCTCCGCCTCACATGGGTCAAGCGCTCGCATCGCGGGTTCTTCCTGAGGGCCGAAGACTTCTTTGGATTTCAGCGTCGCCTGGAACGCGAACGAGTGGAGATGGAGCAGCGACTGGCTGAGATCGAGGTGGAGTATCGGGACCGGTCGGCCACGGCCAAAGGACTGGCCGCGGGTCCGGTGATGGCTTCACTGGGCGACATGGACCGTCGCTATGGACACGACCCCGATGCCCGTTCGCACGGGCAGGCGTTCATCAATCTCTTCCAGGGACGATTCATTCCTGGTGGGTTGTATCTCCTCGACGAGCCCGAAGCGCCGTTATCGCCACAGAATCAGCTGGGACTGCTTGCGGTTCTGCTCGAGATGGTGATCGAGGAAGCGCAGTTCATCATCGCCACGCATTCGCCCATGCTGCTCGCGTTTCCGGGGGCGCGGATCTACAGCTTCGACCGGCCGCCGGTGACGGCGGTGGCCTACGAGGATCTGGATCACGTCAACCTGACGCGCGCATTCCTCAACGACCCCCAATCGTTCCTGCGCAGGCTGAACAGCGACCCCTAGTTTCTGCAAGGCCGGGTCGCGGTGTCGCCCCAACAATCGTCGGTCGAGCACGCCAGGTGTCGGGTTCGCTCCACGGTTCCCTCGGGTCATTCCTCACACCTGCATTCGTAACCCATTTCTCGTCGTCCAGTTGCTGATTGACAGCCGCTGCTGGTACGGCCTTTGCCATCTCTCAAGAGCCGGAGATTAGGTGTCCCACGAGGGAGGAAGGCGCGCGAAACTTTGCTAGGCATGAAGTGCTCGGTTGTCACACGCAGCAGTAGTTCGAGGCCGTATCGCGTTGGAGTTGGCAATGCAGTACCGTGCAATCGTTGTTGCAGGACTCAGCCTGGCTTTGCTATGGGCCATGCCCGCCGCCAGCCAGGATTCACAGGCAGTCAGCGCTCAACCCACCCGCACGCTCCGCGTCGTCTTGGCGGACGATGTTTGGAGGGATCTCGCCAAACTGGCAACCAGGGCCAAGCGAGAGACCGTGCGGTGTCTCATCGGCTACATCCAGGCAGACACGGCGTATATCGAGATCGCGTGGGAACCGCGGATCTACGACAACAGCTCCTTGAGCGTGCACTACGCCGGCTGTCCTCGCGCTACCCTTGCCAAGTGGCACAATCATCTCGCTGTCTATGCGTCGACGCCGACCCAGGCGTGCTACCTGTCCGACGTGGACGTCGCCGACGCCCTGGTCCCGGGGGCACCGCTGCTCCAGGTGGTCCAGGTGAATGAAACCGTCATGTGCTGGTGGAGTCAGACACAGGTACGAACCGCTCCGGCTGGCGCTCTGCTCGGGCCTATCAAACGGCAGCTCACGGGGATCCCACCCGCGACGCCTGCGATCGACGGCCCGCTCGCCCGGACGCCCTAGCCGAAGCCCACCGCCTCCCTGAAAACTCGGCGCTGCGTTCCCTCCTTTCATCATCATGTTTGGGGGTGCACGGCTAGTGCCTAGATTCAGGCGCGATGTCCGAACCCTCCCCAGCCACGCGCGCGACCGGAGTACTCACCACCGGCCCGTTGCGGGCCATGATCCTGCGCCTGGCCATTCCCGCCGTGGCGATGATGGCGTGTCACTTCACCTTCGGCCTGATCGACGCCATGTGGGTCGGACGCTTGATCGGCCCAGCGGCGCTCGCTGCCGTATCGACCGCCGGCTTCTACACGTGGATCCTGCTCAGCCTGGGGGAGATGGTGGAAGTGGGCCTCATCGCCGTGGCGGCGCGCCGGCACGGCGAAGGGTTCCCGGACCGCGCCGCACGGGTCGCGGCGGCCGCGGTGCTGTACGCGCTGGCAGCGGGGGTCGTGGTGTCCGGCACCGGGCTGGCCGTGGCGGACGCGATGTTCCGCTTCATGGGCGTTCCACAGGAGGTGGCGACGCTCGGCCACGAGTACCTGAGCACGTGGCTGCTCGGTGGACCGCTCGTGTTCGGTTTCTTCGCCATCGAAGCCACCTTCCGCGCGGCCGGGGACACGCGGACCCCGATGCTGCTGCTGGTGACTTCGGTGCTGCTGTCATTGACGCTCGATCCGCTGCTGATCGCGGGGATCGGGCCGTTCCCACGACTCGGTGTCGAGGGCGCGGCACTCGCGTCCGTGATGGTCCGCGGCGGCGGGTTCCTGATCGGAGTCGTCATCGCCTTGCGCCGCGGATTGCTCCCGCTGCGCGCCCCCGACTGGCGGTCGATTCCCACCCTGCTGCGCATCGGGGCCCCGATGTCGCTCGCGGGTGTCCTCTTGTCCTTCATCTATATCTGGCTGACCCGCTTCACGGCGCAATTCGGCACCCCGGCGCTGGCCGCGCTGGGTGTGGGTCACAAGGTCGAGGGATTGGGCTTCATCGCGATCTCGGGGCTGGGACTCGCGGCGGCGGCGCTCGTGGGACAGAATCTGGGCGCCGGTCAGGAGGAGCGGGCGCGGCAAGGTGTGCGGCTCACGATTCTCTATTGTCTCTTCGTCACGGTTCCCACCGCCCTCGCGTTCGTCCTCATCCCCGAGCGCCTCGTGGCTATGTTCACCACCGACCCCGGGGTCATAGAGGACGGCAGCCTCTACTTGCGGATCATCGCCTTTGCGCAGATCGGACAGACGTTCGAAATCGTGTTCGAGGGAGCGCTCGCCGGGGCGGGGTACACGTTCTGGCCCATGCTGATCGGCACGGTGTTCACGGCGCTCCGCATTCCCCTCGCCGCCTGGTGGTCGCGTCCGTTGGGTCTGTTCGGAATTTGGTTGGCGCTTTCCCTGACGGCGATCTCCCGGGGCATCGCCAACACGTATTTCTGGTTGCGTGGCACCTGGCGTCTTTCGATCGTGTAGCGACCGATCACCAAGGACCGATGACCGATGACCGATAGCCGATAGCGATGCCGATCGTTACTCTCCTGACGGACTTCGGGACAGCGGACAGTTACGTCGCCGAGCTGAAAGGCGTGATCCTGTCCGGGGCCCCAGGCGCGACCCTCGTGGACCTGACACACGAGGTGCCGGCCGGGAAAGTGATGGCGGCACAGTATGTCCTGTCGCGGGCCTGGCATCGGTTTCCCGCCGGAACGGTTCACCTGGTCGTGGTCGACCCAGGCGTCGGCACGGAGCGCCGCGCACTCGCGGCGGAATGCGGGGGGCATCGCTTCGTTGCGCCGGACAACGGGGTGCTCTCCGGTCTCTCGCCCGAGGCCCGGTTCGTGTCGCTCCCGATCGCGCCGGGGATTTCCGCTACGTTCCATGGACGGGACGTGTTCGCGCCGGCCGCGGCGCGCCTGGCAGGCGGTGGAGGAGGGGGGGCGGGGGGGGCACGATTGGAAGACGTGGGCTCAGCCATCGCCGACCCGGTCCGCTCCCCGCTCCCCACACCGCTCCTGTTGGAAGGTTGGATCGCCGGCGAGGTGGTGTACGTCGACCGCTTCGGCACGCTGATCACGAATATCCCGGGAGCGCAAGTACGCCGGATCGCCACCATCATGATCGCGGAGACCGCGGTAGGCTCGCTGCGGCGCACCTTTGCCGACGTCGCATCGGGTGAGGTGGTCGCGTTTGTCGGCAGCGGTGGGACGGTGGAAATCGCCGTGCGCGACGGCAGCGCCGCCCAACGCCTGGGCTTCACCGTCGGCGCTCCGGTCCGTGCCGCAACGCGCTGAGGCTGGCGCGGTCGCGCGGCGTATTCCATTGTAGACTCCGCCATGGACCCCCTCCAACACCCGTCCGATCGGTCGGCCGCCAGCGATGCCGTCGCGCAGGAGCTGCATCGCCAGGCGCTCATCGTCGAGCACCTGTACGACGGGGTCATCGTCACCGATCCCGACGGGGTGATCATCGATTGGAATCCCGCGGCCGAACGCATGTTCGGGTATGCGCGGGCGGAGGTGCTCGGCAAGAGCGCCGAGATTCTCAATCGACCCGGGGAAGGCGCGGCCCTGACCCGTGCGATCCGGGCCGGCCTCAAGTCCCAGGGGCGCTGGACGGGCGAGCTGTCGCTGGTCGCCAAGGACGGCTCATCGCGCGATGTCGAGGCGATCGTCGTCGCCCTGACGGACGGGAACGGACGCACCATCGGCCGCGTGTCGGTCAACCGCGACGTGACGGCGCAACGTCGCGCCGAGCGGATCCGGAGCGCCGCCTTTCTCATTTCCGAAGCCGCCAGCGCCACCGAAAACCTGGAAGAGCTGTTCCGCGCCATTCACGACGTCGTGGGCGAGCTCATGCCCGCCAAGAACCTGTACATCGCGCTCTACGATCCCGCCACCGACATCATCAGCTTCCCCTATTTCGTGGACGAGCACGATGCCGCCATGGCGCCCAAGCGCCCCGGTCGCGGACTCACCGAATTCGTGTTGCGCACCGGCCAGCCGCTGCTGGTCACTCCCGAGCACCCCGAAGTGGAACGCGACGGACTGGTGGAGCTGGTTGGGACGCCTTCGCTCGACTGGTTGGGGGTGCCGCTGAAGGTCGGCGAGCGCACCATCGGCGTTCTGGCCGTGCAGAGCTACACGTCCGGAGTCCGCTACGGGGACCACGAGAAGCACATCCTCCAGTTCGTCTCGACCCAGGTGGCCATGGCCATCGATCGCAAGCGGGTCGAAGGCGAGCAGCGCCGGCAACAGGATTTCCTGCGCCAGGTCATCGATCTCAACCCCAACCTGATCTTCGTCAAGGATTGGGACGGGCGCTTCAGGCTGGTCAACCGCGCGCTGGCCGACCTGTACGGGGCGCGCTCCGAGGACTTGATCGGTCGGAAGGACGCGGACTTCAACCCGCACCTCGATCAGGTCGACCGCTACCTGCAGGACGACCGGGAAGCGATGTCGAGCGGGCGGCCGAAGTTCATTCTGGAAGAGCAGAACACGGACGCGCGTACGGGGGAGCCGCGCTGGTTTCAGGTGATCAAAGTGCCGTTACGCACGGCCGATGGCGCGCCGCAGGTGCTCGGCGTGGCGACCGAGATCACGCACCGCAAGGAGCTCGAGGGCCAGCTGCGCCAGGCCCAGAAAATGGAGGCGGTTGGGCAGCTGGCCGGAGGCATCGCGCACGACTTCAACAACGTGCTGACGGCGATCCTGGGGTACGCGCTGCTGTTGCTCAAGGATCCCGGCCTCCCGGTGCCACAGCGCCAGGACGTGCAGGAGATCCAGAAGGCCGCCCAACGAGCCGCGTCCCTCACCCAGCAGCTGCTGGCGTTCAGCCGCAAGCAGGTGCTGCAGCCGACGGTGCTCGATCTCAACGAAGTCGTGACCGAGATGCAGGCGCTGCTGCGGCGGCTCATCGGCGAGCACATCGTGCTCGAGACGCGGCTCGAGCCCGCCGGGTTGTTCGTGCGCGCCGATCGCGGCCAGCTGCAGCAGGTGATCATCAACTTGTGCGTGAACGCGCGCGATGCCATGCCCGAGGGCGGAACCCTGACGATCGGCAGCATCGTCAAGGACCTCGACGCGGGCTTCGTCGCCTCCCATCCGGGTTCGCAGAACGGCGCGCACGTGGCCCTCAAAGTGAGCGACACGGGTATCGGCATGGACGCCGACACGCGGGCGCGGGTGTTCGAGCCGTTCTTCACGACCAAGCCGGTCGGCAAGGGCAGTGGGCTCGGTCTCGCGACAGTGTACGGCATCGTGAAGCAGAGCGGCGGCTACATCGCGGTCACGAGCGTGCCGACGCGGGGCAGCACGTTTACCGTGTACTTGCCGAAGGTGGCGGCGCCGAGCGCCGAGACGGCCGCCGCGCCGGCGGCGCCGGTCTTGCCGAGCGGGGGAACCGAAACCGTGCTGCTGGTCGAGGACGAGCCGGCGGTGCGCAATCTGGCGCGTCGCGCGCTGCAGCGATTCGGGTACCGGGTGCTGGAGGCCGGCAACGGGGATGCCGCCATCGGGATGTCCCGCGACGCGCGCGATCCAATCGCGTTACTGCTCACCGACATCGTGATGCCGGGGATGGGCGGCCGCGAGCTGGCCCAACGGCTCTCCGCCGAGCGGCCGTCGATGCGGGTGCTGTACACGTCCGGCTATCCGGATGCGGCGGGACATCCGCAGGAATTGGAGGCCACCGTCGCCTACCTGTCGAAGCCGTACACACCCGAAGATCTGGCGCGGAAGGTGCGCGAAGTGCTGGACCACCGTTGAAAGCACGAAAGGGCGGTGGAGGGTGGCACGCGACCACTCCACCGCCCTTCGATCAGCCGGAAGGCTTAGGGCCCGAAATCGCCCGACGGAGTCGGGATCCGCACTCGAGCCATCACCCGTTCGACGAAGCCGAACTCGGGGCCGAACCGCGGCAGCTGCACCAGCTCGCGGAACAGCTTGCGTTCCCGCTCGGCGCCGTCACGGCAGCCCGCGCAATCGGCGAGATGCATGGTGCGCGCCGCGCCCAGGAGGCCCTGGGCCCACAGCTCGACTTCTTCGGGGGTGAGATGCGGAGTCAACGTTGCGTCAGTCATTGGCGGCCCTACGGGGCGCCGCAGAACGCGGTTTCATTCCCGGGCGTGCTCCAGGTAGTTTCGTAACTCGTTGCGGGCCCGGTGGATGTACGTCTTCACCGTGCCCAGGGGAAGGTCCAGCATCTGGGCAATTTCCTCGTAGCTGTGACCCTCGACGTGCCGCAACAGGATGCAGGAGCGGTATTCGGGGCGCAGCTTCGCGATCGCCAGCTCGATCTGACTGCCCAGCTCACGCGCCGCGACTTCGTCCAGCGCAGACTCCTGGCGCGAGCCGAGCTGCAGCGCCGTCGAATGCATTTCGTCGGGTGTCTGCGCGTGCGGGGATCCGTCGAGCGACAGCGTGTCCAGCTCGCGCCGTCGCAGGTGATCGATAGCCGCGTTGTTCGCGATCTTGAAAATCCACGACGAAAACTTGAACTCGGGGCGGTAGGAACGGATCGCGTTCAACACTTTGATGAACGTTTCCTGCGCCAGATCTTCGGCGAGCGCGCGATCACGCACCATGCGATAGATCAGCGAAAACACCGGACGTTCGTAGCGACGCACCAATTCGCGGAACGCGGGCTCGTGTCCGTCTTTCGCCCACTCCACGATCTGCTGGTCGCTGGCGCCGGCGAGGTTGCCCGGCCTATCTTTCGCGCCTATGGCGCCGCTCCCTGATTCCGAGGTGCTTTCGCCGGCCGGCGGCTCCGTCAAACGATCTTACGTGCGCGACATGTTCACCGCGATCGCGCCGCGCTACGACTTCCTCAATCACCTGCTCAGTTTCAACATCGACCGCTACTGGCGCAAAGCCGCGGTGAACCGCCTTGGCTGGGAGGCGACTCCCGCCGGGACGTTTCTCGATCTCTGCGCCGGCACGCTCGATCTCGCCGCCGAGCTGGCCCGCCGGTCCAATTTTCGCGGCACCGTGATCGGAGCGGACTTCGTCGTGCCGATGCTCGCTCACGGCCGGGACAAGGCCGCCCGGGCGATCCCGGTCGCCGCGGACGCGTTGTCGCTGCCGTTCCCCGATGCGGCGTTCGACGGCGCAATGGTCGGGTTCGGCGTCCGCAACCTGGCGGATCTGGAGGCCGGGCTGACCGAGGCGGCGCGCGTGCTGAAGCCCGGAGCCCGCTTCGTGGTGCTGGAATGCGCCACCCCACGCTTCGCCCCGCTCCGAGCCGCGTACCTCCTGTATTTCCGCCGCGTCCTGCCGGCCATCGGTCGCGTGGTGTCGAAACATACGGACGCCTACTCCTACCTGCCAGAGTCCGTGCTCGCGTTTCCCGAGCCGGACGCGTTCGCCGAACGACTCGCGGCGGCCGGATTCCGGGACGTGCGGTACCAGCGGCTCAGCGGCGGGACCGCGACGCTGCATCATGGCACTCGATAACCTCCGCGCCTTCATTGGCGCGATCGACGCCGCGGGTGACCTGCGGCGGGTCAGCCGTTCCGTCTCCACCCGGCTCGAGATGACGGAGATCGCCGATCGCATGATGAAATCCCCGGGCGGCGGTCCGGCGGTGCTGTTCGAGCAGCCGGCTCTCGAGTCCGGAGCCGCGTCGCCGATGCCCGTCGCCGTCAACTTGTTCGGCTCCGAGCGGCGCATGGCGATGGCCCTCGAGGTCGAGCGGCTGGACGACATCGGGGACCGCATCGCGGAGCTGCTCAATCTGAAAGTCCCCGAGGGGCTGCTGGGCAAGCTCGCGATGCTGCCGCGGCTCGCCGAGATCGCAAAGTTCCCTCCGCGCACGGTGAGCGGCCGGCCGGCGTGCCAGGAGACCGTCTGGCGGACCGACGACGTGGACTTGACGCGCCTGCCGATTCCCGTGTGCTGGCCGCAGGACGGCGGGCCGTACATCACCCTCGGTGGGGTGATCACCCGGGACCCGGAAACCGGGACCCGGAATGTCGGCATGTACCGCGTTCAGGTGATCGGGCCACGGACGCTCGCCATGCACTGGCAACGCCACAAAGTCGGGGCCGCGCACTGGCGCCGCATGGCGGAGCGGGGCGAGACGATGCCGGTGGCGATCGCGCTGGGCGGCGATCCCGCCTCGATATATGCTGCCTCCGCGCCGCTGCCGCCCTCGATCGACGAGTATCTGTTCGCGGGATTCCTGCGCAAGGAGCCGGTGCGCCTCGCCAAGAGCCTGACATCGGACCTCGAAGTGCCCGCGGAGGCCGAGCTGGTGCTCGAGGGATTCATCGATCCGCGCGAGCCGCTCGTGCTCGAAGGGCCGTTCGGCGATCACACGGGATTCTATTCGCTGGCCGATTACTATCCGGCGGTCCACATCACCGCGGTGACCATGCGCGCCGACCCCGTGTGGCCCCACACGATCGTGGGCCGGCCGCCAATGGAAGACTTCTACCTCGGTCACGCGACGGAACGGATCTTCCTGCCGCTGCTCAAGCTGACGCTGCCGGAGGTCGTCGACTACCACATGCCGGCCGAAGGAATTTTTCACAACCTCGTGTTCGTCAGTATCGACAAGCAATACCCGGGGCAGGCGTTCAAGGTGATGAACGGGCTCTGGGGACAGGGTCTCATGTCGCTCGCCAAGGTGATCGTCGTGGTCGACCAGGACGTCAACGTGCGCGATCCCAAGGAGGCCTGGTGGGTGGCGTTGAACCACATCGATCCCGAGCGCGACGTGCGCTTCACCATGGGGCCGATCGATGTGCTGGATCACTCGAGTCGCGGCTTCACCTACGGCTCGAAGATGGGGATCGACGCGACCCGCAAGTGGAAAGAAGAAGGATTCACGCGCGACTGGCCCGACAAGATCGTCATGGATCAGGCCACGAAGACGAAGGTCGACGCCATGTGGCGGGAGTTGGGACTGTGAGCACCGAGGTGGCCCCAGTCCGAGAGGGGCAGACGTTCGGCGGCGGCAGCCTGCTGGTCCGGTACGTGAACTTCGTCAAGCTCCCGCACACCGTGTTCGCGCTCCCGTTCGCGCTGCTG
>Ga0075424_100001398_pt1 | contig 21145 bp, 18 predicted proteins | sample SoiMethybrSBSTD3_FD_75301 | JGI IMG/M metagenome (GOLD analysis project Ga0075424, IMG submission 75301) | Bulk soil microbial communities from a Populus tree surrounding site in Tennessee, USA - Soil MetaG P. TD hybrid SBSTD3 | ecosystem: Environmental > Terrestrial > Soil > Tree plantation... | reverse complement strand
CCCGCGCGTCCGATCTCCTGGTAGTACGCCTCGACCGAGCCCGGGATGGCATAGTGGACGACCGCGTCGACATCAGGACGGTCGATGCCCATGCCGAACGCGTTCGTCGCGCATACGACGGGGAGCGTGCCGGCTGCGAAGGCGTCCTGCACGCGCGTTCGTTGGACGTCCTTCATACCCGCGTGATACGCCGCGGCCTGGATCCGCGACGCCTGGAGCGCCGCGGCGATGGCCTCGACGCTCTTGCGGGTCGCGCCATAGACCAGCGCGCGGCGGCCGCGCACGAGCCGCGGCAGCAACTCGTCCTTGGCGTCGCCGTCCCACACCCGCTCGACGCGCAGGTGGATGTTCGGCCGGTCGAACCCCGAAACAATCACCTGGGGGTCGTCGAGCCCGAGCAGCGCGACGATGTCATCGCGTACCTCCGGCGTCGCGGTCGCGGTGAACGCCGCCATCGGCGGCCGGCCCGCCACGCCGTCGCTCCGCCGGCACAGCGCCGCCGCATCACGAAGACGGCGATAGTCGGGGCGGAAATCGTGTCCCCACTGCGAAACGCAGTGCGCTTCATCGATGACGAAGCGCGCGATCTGCAGCTGACGCAGCACGCCGATGAACTCATCGGACGCGAAGCGCTCAGGCGCGACGTAGAGCAGTCGCAGCGCGCCCGTGCGCGCCGCGCGAATCGCCGCCTGGCGGCCGCCGGACGGCAGCATCGAGTGGAGCGCGCGCGCCGGAATGCCGCGCCGATCGAGCTCGTCGACCTGGTCTTTCATCAACGAGATCAGCGGCGATACGACGATGGTGGTACCCGGCAGGATGACGGCCGGGAGCTGATACCCGAGCGACTTTCCGGATCCGGTGGGCATGACGGCCAGCACGTCGCGCCCGCCGAGCACCGCGCCGACGATTCGTTCCTGGCCCTGCCGGAACTGCTCGTGTCCGAAGTAGCCCCGCAGATGGTCCGCGATCTTCGTCGTCTCACACGCACCGCTCATCGTCTGACGACGATGGCATCGTCCGGCCGCGGCGCTCAAGGGGCAGCTTTTGCGCTGCTATCGCGTTTGGGGCTGTGCAGATTCTGCTAAGACCCGCGGTTCGCGGTTCGCGGTTCGCGATTCGCGGTTCGCGGTTCGCGATTGGGGATTCTCAGATTGGGGATGGGGGATTGACGCTCTACTCCTCCGTCTTCCAATGAATCGCCTCGAACGGAATCGGCACGGTCCGTCTGCCCGCGATGTGCGCCGCGATCTGTCGCGCGTGGAACCGGCCGTTCTCGATGAACCACCGGTTCGTTTGATATCCGCCGCAGACCGTGCCGGCGATGTAGATCCCGGGGCGGGTCGTCTCGAACGTCTCCTCGTCATAGACGGGCGTTCGAAACGGATCGCTGGCGAACGCGATTCCCAGGCGCTCGAGGAACGTGAAGTCGGGATGGTAGCCGGTCATCGCAAGAACCCAGTCGTTGTCGATCTCGATCCTGCCCTCCGGCGTGCGCAGCAGCAGCGTCTTGTCGCGAATCTCTTCGACTGCGCTGCTGAACAGCGCGCGGATGCTGCCGTCTTTGATCCGGTTCTCGAGATCCGGCTTGATCCAGTACTTGATTTTGTCCGACAGCACCGGCGAGCGAACGATGAGCGTGACCGCCGCGCCGTGGCGGTAGCAATCGAGCGCCGCCTTTGCCGCTGAATTGCGCGCGCCAATCACCGCGACCTTCTGGCCGACGTAGCCGAACGGCTCGTCGTAATAATGAGTGACCTTCGGCAGATCCTCTCCCGGCACGTTCAACATGTTCGCCTGGTCGAAGAACCCGGTCACGGCGATGACATTCGCCGCGCGGTGCTCAGCCTTTGCAGTCACCACGGTGAAGTTGCCGTGGCTGCCGCGCACGTCCGTCACTGCTTCGTAGAGCCGCAGCTCGAGCGCCTCCCGCTGCGCGACGCCGCGGTAATACTCGATGGCGTCCTCGCGCGTCGGCTTGTATTGCTGGACGGGGAAGGGATAGCCGCCGATCTCGATCAGTTCCGGCGTGGAGAAGAACTCCATCCGCGCGGGATATCCCACGATCGAGTTGACCAGCGTTCCCTTGTCGATGGTGAGCGCGGTGAGTCCCTGGCGCTGTACTTCGATCGCGCAGGCAAGGCCGACCGGGCCCGCGCCGATCACGACGACGTCGTGCATGACTTCGTTGTATCACGGCGCGGGAATACCGCCGGTTTTGGGTCGACGTCTTCCGGGCGTTCTACGGCCCGGTCCACAAGACGTTCGCGGCGCTCGAGCGATCGTCAGGCGGCGCTGCAGGCGGAGTTGATCGCGGTGCTGCAGTCGCGCGACACGGGCGGCGGCGCAGGTCTCGTGGTCCCGGAGGAATATCTCGAGACCGTGATTACGAAGTGACGTGATTCGGAAGTGAAAGACTTGACATAATCGCTCATACACGAGGAGGTCATCATCATGAGTTCTGTAAACCGGCGTGCGAACGCGCTCGCCGAGCGCCTCGAGCAAGGGGCGCGGGCGCTCGCCGAGACAGCCCGCGGCCTCAACGATGCCCAGTGGCAGACGCCGATCCCCGGCGACGGCCGGAAGGTGGGCGTCGTCGTTCATCACGTCGCGACGATGTATCCGCTGGAGATTCAGCTCGCGCAGTCGCTGGCCGGCGGCAAGCCCATTGCCGGCGTCACGTGGGACGCTGTCCACGAGATCAACGGCAAACACGCGAAGGACTTCGATGAAGTGACCAAAGATGCGGCGCTGGACCTGCTTCAGCGCAACAGTGCGGCCGCGGCCGCGGCGATCCGCGCGCTCAGCGACGAGGAGCTCGATCGGGCGGCATCCGTCTCGCTCAACTCGGACGCGCCGCTCACGTGTCAGTTCTTTCTCGAGGATCATGCGGTGCGTCACAGCTATCACCACCACGCGCGCATACGCGCGGCTGTGAAGCGCTGATCGGTCAGGAGCGCACGATGCCGCGGACGCTGATGGCGGTACTGGCTCATCCCGACGACGAATCGCTCGGCTTCGGCGGGACGCTGGCGAAGTACGCGTCCGAAGGCGCGGACGTGTTCATCGTGACCGCAACGCGCGGCGACGGCGGACGCTTCCATGGTCATCCTCCGGGCGACGCGGAGCATCCGGGCGCCGCGGCGCTCGGACGGATCCGCGAAGGCGAGCTTCGGGCGGCCGCCGAAACGCTCGGCGTACGTGAAGTGGCGCTGCTCGATTATCGCGATCAGCAGCTCGATCGCGCGCAACCACGCGACGCGATCGGGCGGATCGCGAGGGAAGTCAGGCGCCTTCGGCCGGATGTTGTGGTGACGTTCGGCCCGGACGGCGCCTACGGGCATCCCGATCACATTGCGATCTCGCAGCTCACGACCGGAGCGATGCTGGCCGCAGCCGATCCGTCGTTCGTGGCGGGTGGTTTGACGGCGGACTCACCCGCGCATTCCGTCTCGAAGCTGTACTACATCGCGTGGCCCGAATCGACGTGGGCGGCGTATGAGACGGCGATTCGAAAACTGACGTCGACCGTCGATGGCGTCGAGCGGCAGGCGACCCCGTGGCCTGACTGGGCGATCACGACGACGATCGACACGCGCAGCGTGTGGCGCACGGTGTTCCGCGCGGTGTCGTGTCACGAATCGCAGCTTGTCGCGTACGATCGGTTGAAGAATCTGCCGCCGGAACACCACGAGGCGCTCTGGGGCCGGCAGTCGTTCTATCGGGCCTTCAGCACCGTGAACGGCGGACGCGTACGAGAGACGGATCTCTTCGAGGGACTTGGCCGATGACCGACGACGGAAGGCGGGGCGCGACGCCGCGCCGCTCGCTTCGCGACGCGCCGCTCGCGATCGACAGCGTGAATTTTCGCACGCTGGGACATCGGCTCGTCGATCAGCTCGCGGAGCTGCTCGACGCCATGCCTCGCGGTCCCGTGACTCGAGACCAGTCGCCCTCGGCAGTCCGGCAGGCGCTCGATCTGTGCGGACCGCTTCCAGAGGCCGGGATGGAGCCGGGACCCCTTCTGGAAGAGACGGCTCGCCTGCTGTTCGAGCACTCGCTCTTCAACGGCCACCCGCGATTCTTCGGCTACATCACCTCGTCGCCGGCTCCCATCGGCATGCTCGGCGACTTTCTCGCGGCGGCGGTGAACCCCAACGTCGGCGCGTGGACGCTGTCGCCGGCGGCGACCGAAATCGAAGCGCAGGCGGTGCGCTGGATTGCCGCGTTCATCGGCTATCCCGTCGCCTGCGGCGGATTGCTCGTGAGCGGCGGCAACATGGCGAACTTCGTCTGCTTCCTCGCAGCCCGTGCGGCGAAGGCCGGTTGGAATGTGAGGGAGCGCGGGATAGCCGGTGACGCCGGAAAGACGCTCCGTGTGTATGCGTCTGCCGAGACGCACACGTGGATACAGAAGGCCACCGATCTTGCCGGTCTCGGGACCGCCTCGATCCGATGGATCCCGACGGACAACGAGCTGCGGATGGACGTCACCGCGCTGCGACGACAGATCGACGCCGATCGATCCGCGGGGGACGTGCCGTGTCTCGTCGTGGGGACGGCGGGTTCGGTCAGCACGGGCGCCGTCGATCCGTTGCCGGCAATCGGCGCCCTCTGCAAGGAGTACGGCGTCTGGCTCCACGTCGATGGCGCGTACGGCGGCTTTGCTGCGGCGGTTCCCGATGCGCCGGACGATCTTCGTGCGCTCGCCGATGCGGATTCGGTCGCCGTCGATCCGCACAAATGGCTGTATGCGCCGATCGAGGCGGGCTGCGCGCTCGTTCGCGACCCCGAAGCGCTTCGGGCCGCGTTCGCCTACCATCCGCCGTACTATCACTTCGACGAGCACGCGACGAATTACGTCGATTACGGTCCGCAGAACTCGCGCGGGTTTCGCGCGCTCAAAGTCTGGCTCGCGTTGAAACAGGCAGGAGCTGCCGGTTATCGACAGATGATCGCCGACGACATCCGGCTGTCGCGGGCGATGGCGGATGCGGTCAGGCGCCGCGCCGATCTGGAGCTCGTGACCCAGGATCTGAGCATCACGACGTTCCGGTACGTCCCGCCGGATCTTCGATCGAGCATCGGGGACGCGAGCGTCGAGCGTCATCTGGATGCGCTCAATCGCGAACTTCTCGATCGGATTCAGCGGGGAGGCGAGGCCTTTGTCTCCAACGCCGTGGTCGGCGGTCGATACGTGCTGCGCGCGTGCATCGTGAACTTCCACACGACGCTGACGGACGTGGAGGCAGTGATTGACGTGGCGGCGCGCGTCGGTCGCGAGGTCGACGCCCACCGTCGTCCTGCTTAATCCAAGTACTTTACCAGCACGACTTCGTTGCGCTTCTCGTTGTAGATGAGATCGTCCACGATCGCGCGCGTCATGACCAATCCCAACCCTCCGGGACGAAGTCCCAGCCCCTCTCGTACCCGATCGTGCGCCAGGGGATCGTCATCCGGATTGGAGATCGCCGCGTGAGCGAGACGACTGACGTCGAAACCCTCGCCGGGGTCGGCAATGCGATACAACAGCATTCGACGCGCCCGCAGACACGAGATCCGCACTTTGCGCGTCGGATCGAGGCGGCCACCCCACTCGATTGCGTTCGTCAGGAGCTCGCCGAACGCTTGCGCGACCGACTCGCGCACGTCGCTCGGAAGCTTGGCGTCGAGTTGCATGACGAACTCGCGGACGCGTTCCCCCACTTCGAGTGAGCACGGCGCGATGATCTCGAGCCACTCGGGCCGCGCCGAGACCACTTCGATCGGCAGGCTCGCGGTTGGCGACGCCGCGAGCGCATCGTTCACGATCTCGACAATGCGGCGGGGAGCAAACGGCTTCCGGATGAAGCGGTAGGCCTGCCCGCGAAACGACTGCAGCAGCGTTTCCGGTGTGTCGTCCGCCGTCATCATGACGACGCGCGGCGGTGCCGCCTGATTGCGAATCTCCGCGAGCACATCAAGTCCGCTCATCCCCGGCAGCCCGATATCCAGCAGCAACAGATCGATGGACTGCTCCTGCAGCTTGCGCAGCCCTTCGGCGCCGTCGGCAGCCTGGTCGGTCCGGTAGCCGGCTTGATCGAGAAGAGACGTGATGGCGTGCCGCAACGCACCGTCGTCGTCGACGACGAGCACGCGCGGGTCGGCGTTGGTGGTCATCTCTGAGCCCCTTCAGCTATTTCCGCAACGCCCGATCGGATCGAGATGAATCGCAGTAGTGTAATGCGGTTGCGGTCCGCCCGCGCGAGTACATGGAAGAGCCGGCTCCTGCCGTCGTGTCCGGAAGGGATCGCCACGCCGGGATCGTGCACGAGGTCGCGCGCGCCCTGGGTGAGTCCGCGACGCTCGTCGACGCGGCGCCGAAGATGCTGGACGCGATCTGCGATTCCCTCGGTTGGGAGTACGGCGCGCTCTGGGAAGTCGATCGCCCTGGAACGGCGCTGCGGTTCGTCGGCTCGCGCGGCGGCGTTTCGGATCGATTCGCCGAGTTCGTCGATCTCAGCCGGCAGACGGCGCTCGCCTGGGGCGTCGGCCTGCCCGGTCGCGTGTGGGCGAGCGGGGATCCTGCGTGGATTCCCGACGTCGTAGTCGACGCGAACTTTCCTCGCGCGGTGGCCGCCCAACGCGTCGGGCTGCACGCCGCATTCGCCCTGCCCATTCTCCGGGGCTCAGAGGTCGTGGGCGTGATGGAGTTCTTCAGCGGCGACATTCGCGAGCCCGACGCCGCGCTTCTCGAAACCATGATGGCGGTTGGCGGCGAGGTCGGTGTGTATGCCGCCGGCCGATGGGCTGCCGACGAGCTCGACGCGTTCTTCAATCTGTCGCCGGAACTGCTGTGCGTGGCGAGCCTGGAGGGCGCGTTCCTTCGTCTGAATCCTGCATGGACGCGCGTTCTGGGCTATGAGGAAGCCGGGCTGCAGGGAGCGCCGTTCCTCGATTTCGTTCATCCCGACGACCGCGCCGCCACGCTGGAGGCGATGTCGCACCTCACGACCGGCGCGCCCGTGATCAATTTCGAAAACCGGTATCGCGCGCGCGACGGCGCCTATCGCTGGTTCGAGTGGAATTCCGCGCCGTCTCTCGAGCGGGGCGTCGTATACGCCGCCGCGCGTGACATCACCGATCGCAAGGACGCCGAAGCCGCGATGAAGCAGTCCGCGGAGAGTCTGAAGCAGCTGGTGCGCGAGCTCGAGGTGGCGCGGCAGAAAGCAGAGTCCGCGGCGATCGCCAAAGGTGAATTCCTCGCGAATATGAGCCACGAGATTCGTACACCGATGAACGCGATCATCGGGATGACGGGCCTGGCGTTGCAGACGAGGCTCACGCCCAACCAGCGCGAGTACGTTCGCACCGCCAACGAGGCGGCGGAGGCGCTTCTCACAGTCCTGAACGACATTCTCGACGTTTCGAAGATCGAGGCGGGGCGGCTGACGCTCGATGAGGCCGCGTTCAGCCTGCGCGATACGGTTGAAGAAGCGGTGAAACTGTTCGCGCCTCGTGCGCACGAGAAGGGGCTCGAACTGGCGTGTCACATTCTGCCGGACGTCCCGGACAGCCTCCTGGGCGACGCGGGGCGGCTCCGGCAGGTGCTGGTCAACCTGGTCGGAAACGCCGTGAAGTTCACCGATGCCGGCGACGTCATCGTCGAAGTTGCCGCCGCCACCGTCACGGCCGATGAAGCGGTGCTGCACTTCAGCGTGTCCGACACCGGGATTGGCATCCCGCAGGACAAGCAGTGGCAGATCTTCGGAGCGTTTGTGCAGGCCGACGCGTCAACCACGCGCCGCTTCGGCGGCACCGGATTGGGCCTGACCATATCGGCGCATCTTGTGGAGATGATGGGCGGCCGTATCTGGGTGACGAGCGAGGAAGCCAAGGGCAGCCGCTTTCAGTTCAACGCGCGGTTCGGCCGTCACGCGGCTCCTGCACCCGAACAATCGCCTTTGCCGAATCTCGACGACCTCCACGTGCTCGTCGTCGACGACAACGCGACGAACCGCAGGATCCTGGAGGAACTGCTCGGCAGCTGGCGCATGAGCGTCACCGCGGCCGACAGCGCGCCCGCCGCGCTGACGGCCATGCGAAACGCGGTCGCCCAGCAGCGTCCGTTTGACCTTGTGTTGACCGACGCGATGATGCCTGAGGTCGACGGCTTCACGCTCGCGCGTGAAATCGCAGCCGACAACCTGTTGGCGCACTCGAAGGTCATCATGCTGACCTCGGCCGGTATTTCGCCAAAGCGGCCGCGCGGGCTCGATCGCACGATCGTGCGTCAATTGACGAAGCCCGTGAAGCAGTCGGATCTGATGGACGCGATCCTCGACGCGTTCGCCCGCGTCGCGCGCCGCCCGTCAACTACGCAGCCGCGGATGTCGCCAGCGCCGGCGAATCGCCGTTTGCAGGTGCTCCTGGCCGACGACAATCCAACGAACCGGAAGCTCGTCGAACTGCTTCTCGAGCAGCGGCGGCATCGGGTCACGGCCGTGTGCAATGGCCGTGAGGCGGTCGAGAAGGCGGCGAAGCAGCGGTTCGATCTCGTGCTGATGGACGTCCAGATGCCGGAGATGGACGGGTTCCAGGCCACCGCTGCCATCCGTGAGCGGGAACGGGAGACAGGCGTTCACACACCGATCATCGCGATGACTGCCCATGCGATGGCGGGCGACCGCGACCGGTGCCTCGCGGCGGGAATGGACGCGTATCTGCCAAAGCCTCTCAGGGTCGATGACCTGATGGCCACGATCGACGGGTTTTTCCCACCGAGTGCCGGTCAGGCGGCGACGCGTCGCGCCTCCGCCGGCACCGGAACGCCGACGACGACATCGATCGACGAGGCGGCGCTGCTCGAAGACTTCGGTCACAACGCGAAGGTACTTATTGAAGTGATTGGCGTGTTCCTCAAGGACGCTCCCGCGTACCTCGAGAGAATTCATGCCGCAGCAGCGGCCAATGAGGACGCCGCGATTGCCGCGGCTGCTCACGCACTCAAGGGGTCGGCCGGCTTGTTCTCAAAGGGCGCTGCGTACGAAGCGTCACGCGCGCTGGAACAGGCGGCGCGGGCCGGCGATCGGAATGCCTACGATGCCCACCTGCGCGACATCGACTCGGCGGTGACACGGCTATGTGCCGAGCTCGAGGCGATTCGTCAGCGTTTGGCGACGGAGTAATCCGCTATCCCCGCGCCGGCCCGTTCCCCTGCTACGGACAGACGTTCGCGAGCATCCGCACGGACTTCACACCGAGAAACGGGAGTCCGTCCAGATCGCCTTTCACCTTCGTCGTGCTCTCGGTCTTCTTCTTGTCGCCGTCGCTGTTCTTGAACTCCCGCTCGGTCTTCATCGTCAGCTTGCCGTCTCCCTTGTCGACGGCCTTGCCCTTGATCTCCACGCGGTGGCCGACGTGTTTCGCCAGGTCGTCGCGGTCGTCTCCATCCGCCACCAGGATGTACGGCCCGAGCGACCCCTTTTTCCCGGCGGCGTTGGTCAGCGAGAACTCATCGCCGGACCGCGCGACGCAGCCGGTCACCGTGATGTCCTTTCCCGAGTTAATCGACATGCTCGTTTTCGATTTCTTCACCTGATCCTGATCCTGAGCGAACGCATACGCTCCGGCGGTCATCAGGGAAACGAGCGCTGCGCACAACCATTTACGCACGGCAAGCCTCCTGAGCTGCTCCACGCTCCGACGTGAAGCGTTTGCCGTGAGGAAGCCAACCGTGTGCCAGTTCCGGATCTCAGCCGCAGCGCGCATAATCGGCCGCATGTGCTTTCGATATCGCGTTGCAGCTGCGGTGGTTGGCGTGCTCGCGCTGACGGGGACGGCGTCAGCTCAGCAGCGGCGAACGAGTGCAGCGAGTGACCCACGCGCGCGGAGTGGGGATCGAAGGGGCCCCGCGAGCGAGCGTGTAGGGGAGTCCGAGGGGCAAAGCCCCTCGGCATCGAGGATGAAGGTCATTCTGGACACCGACATCGGTACTGACATCGATGACGCCTGGGCGCTTGGCTATGCGTTGAAGAGCCCGGCATTCGAGCTGCTCGGCGTCACTGTCACCGACGCCGATACGCCGGCCCGTGCACGGCTCGCGTGCAAGCTGCTGCACCGTCTGGGACGGACCGACGTGCCAGTCGCGATTGGCCGCCGCACCGCCGCCATTCCCGCGGATCGGATCGACTATCAGTTCGCGTGGGCGGAAGATTTCGAGACCTACAAGCCGATCGCGACGCCAGCCGTCCAGTTCCTTGCCGACACCATCCGCCGCAACCCGAACCAGGTGACGCTCGTCGCCGTCGGGCCGCTGCAGAACATCGGCGATCTCGTGCGGCAGCATCCCGACGTCGTGCCGCTCGTCAAACGCGTCGTTCTCATGAGCGGCTCCATCGGCCCGAACGCATGGAGCTCCAGCGCGGTCGCAGAGTGGAACGTGAAGCTTGCCATCCCTGAGGCTCAGGCCGTGTACGCAGCGTCGTGGCCTCTGACGATCGTGCCGCTCGATTCGACGACCTACATGCAGCTGCAAGATCAGGAACGCGAAGCGCTCGGCAGGAGCCGAACGCCGCTCGTCATCGCTCTCGAAACGCTGCTGCGGCTGTGGGCCGATCGGCCGTCGAGCCGCATGACGCTGCACGATCAGATGGCGCTCGCCGAGACGCAGCATCCCGGGCGGTTCTTCGCGCGTTGCGAGGCGATGCCGCTGCGAGTCGACGACGCGGGGTACACGCGCGTGGACCGCACCGGCGGACATCCGGTGCACGTGTGTCTCGAGCCGAAGCGCGATGAGTTCATGAGCCATTTCCTGGCGCAGCTCGCGGCGAAATAGACGCAGCTCGCGGCTCGCGACTGGCGGGCGGAGATGCCTACGTGGAGACTGTCTCGATGACCGCCTCGAGACCATCGACCACGTCAGCGAGCTTGTCGTAATCGATCTTGTCGGGCGTGTCGCCGGAGGTGTGGTACCACGGGTACCGGAACGGCGCGGTGTCCGTGATCATCATCGCCGCGTAGCCCGCCTGCCAGAACGCCCAGTGATCCGACCAGCCGACGCCCGGAATCTGCGCAGGCAGCGCCGCCGACTGAACCGGGAACGATGTCCGTCGTTTGAATGCTCGTCGCGCCTTCCAGAGAAGCCGGGCGGAACGAACGTCGGCGACAAACCCGATGAAGTTGCCGATGTCCGGGTACATCCACCCGACAGGCCCGGGATACGACTGGCTGCCTCGTGCGTCCGAGTAATATCCCATCGTCTCGAGCGCCAACATGCCCTTCACGTGCTCACCGGCCGCTTTTGCGGCATTGGCGTAGACGCTGCTGCCCATCTGGGCGGTCTTGAAGAACGGCGGCTCCTCGTTGACGAACGCGACGAACCGAACGGTTCGTGCCTGCGGACGCTGACAGAAGCGCCGCGCGAGCTCGAGAACCGCGGCGACGCCGGTGCCGTTGTCGTTCGCGCCAGGACAGTCCGCGACGGTGTCGTAGTGAGCACCAATCACTACGATTTCATCCGCGCACGTCGTGCCCGGAAGCGTCGCTTCGATGTTGCTGATCGGCAGCTTCGAGACTTCGAACGTCTGGCGGCGCGGTGTGTAGCCGCTCGCTGTGAGCTCGGACGAAATGTAATCCGCCGCGCGATTCAGCGCGGCGTACTTCCAGAGGTTTCGTTCGCCGATCGTCCCCGCGAGCATGTCGACGTGGCCGCGAAGCACCACTCAAGCGGGCGTGATGGCGATCACGCGAAGCGGGCTGCCGCTGCCATCGACGATCTTGAGCGGCGCGGCAATCACGATCGCGCCCGTCGGCGGCAGCTGATCGAGATTGCACAAACTCGCCAGCCCGAATTTCCCGGCGCCGTGCATCGTCGCGTGATTGGGGAACGGCGGACTGAACGTGCCGGCCTGGCCGGCGTCGGTGCCGATCGTTTCGACCCCGACGCCCAGCACGTTGCGGTCCTCGGCGAGCCGCTTCGACGTGCGTGCATCAAACCCGGGACTATGCGGACCGTCATCGCCGGCGTTGATGAAGGCGGCACCAGTCCGCCTGCTCCAGCCGCTTCGCAGCAGGACCCAGGCGCCCGGCGGAATGCGCCCGTACTCGTTTTCCCATCGTTCGAGCCGCTCGACGGTCAGCAGGAAATCGGGATTACGCGACACGTCGCTCGTGACGTCGATCACGCACGCGGGTCCGATGAACCGCGAGACAGGAATCGTGTCGCAGGCGCCGTTCGGCAGATCTCTTCCGGTGATCCAATGGACTGGCGCATCGAAATGCGTGCCCGTATGCTCTCCCATGCGGAGCGTGTTCCAGTACCAGGCAGGTCCCCTGTCGTCGTATTTCGAAATGACGTCGATCGTCACGCCGGGAGAGGGGGCGAACATTGGCGGGAGGCCGATGACGGGCGTCGCCGGTCCGAGCGGCTGCGTCAGGTCGACGACCTTCAGCGTGCCGCGTTTCAATTCGTCGACCAGCTGCGTCAATACGCCGCTCATGTCGCCTCCCGTGCCAGCTCTTTCCTGTGCGTGATCCACCTTTTGAATCGGAATGCGTTTTCGGGCAGCTGGAGGTCCATGCCGTAATGGTTCGGGCCGACGGCGGCGACCTTCGCGACGATCACGCTGAGATCCTTGCGCGCGAACGCATCAATCGCCGCTTCTCCAAACGTCACGATCGAATCCACGGCGGCGACGTTTTGGATGCCGGCGCCCCTGGCGATCGCCGCGAGATCGGTGATGCCGGACGTCGTATGCGAGTCGAATCCGCCTGTCGAGAGCAGACTGCCGTTGTCGAAAATGACGTGCACGAGGTTTCGCGGCCGGTAGCGCGCCAGCGTCGCGAGCGTACCGAGGTTCATCAGCACCGAGCCGTCGCCGTCGAGCACGACGATCGTCTCGTGCGGCAGATGCAGCGCGAGCCCGAGCCCGATCGACGACGCGAGGCCCATCGCATGCTGCAGGTAGAAGAAGTTCTCCTTGTGGCCGAGATCGTAGAGCTCCTGCGCGCAGGCGCCCATGATCGTCACGACGAGCTTGTCGTCGAGCTCCGGATAGAGCATCGAAATGCACTCGGCGCGCTTCACAAGGCGTCCTCCATGAGATCGCGTGTGAGCAGGAGTGCGACAGGCGACAGCGAGCTCTGCGAGAGCGTGTAGGCTTCCCGAATCTGGCGCCCGACGTCCTTCGGGCTCCGCGCGTACTCGAACGGGATGTTCAACGCCCGCAGCACGCCTTCGGTGACGATGCCGCCGCGCGTGTGCCAGGGATACGGCTCCCCCCAATGCCCGCGGAGCGCGATCAGCATGCAAAGCGGAATGCTGTACAGCATCGCGAGTGAGACGATCCCGTTCATCGCCGCAAGGAAGCCGTGATTCTGCATCAGCAGGACGTGCCGCTCGCCGGCGAAATACGCGCCGGCTGCGACGCCGATGGCCTCTTCCTCCTTGGCGACCTGGATCAGCCGCACGCCGGGATCCCGTTCGGCCTGCTGCAAGAGAAGGCCGAGCCACGTCTCGGGAAGCGCCGACAGAGAGGTGATGCCGGCGTCTTTGATGCCCTGGAAGACGGCCTTCGAGTTCTCGTAGGAGACGGACATGCGCGAGCGGCGATTGTAGCGCTAACCGTCAGCTCGCGACCGGCCGCTCGTTCAGGATTTCCTCGACCGCGGCGATCGCCGCGTCGAGCTCTTCGTCGAGCGTATAGAAGTGCGGAGACATGCGGACGCCAGCTTTCGGCCTCCAGTCGACGAGGATGTCGCGCTTCAACAGCTCGCGGCAGACGTGCTCCGACTGCGGCATGTCGATCGACACCGTGCCACCGCGCTTCTCCGGATCCCGCGGCGTGTTGACCGTCCATCCCCGTCGATCGGCGAGCTCGATGAGCCGCGCCGTCTGACGCCTCGATTTGGCGCGAATGCGATCGATGCCCGCGTCGGCAACGATCGTCAAGCCCGGGCGCGCGGCTTCGAGCGACGGGATCGGCGTCGTGCCGTTCATGAACCGGTACGCCGAGCTCGTGTAGCGCGTCGGGCCGACTTCGAAGCCGAACGGGTTCTGATGCGCGAACCAGCCGGTGAAGGTGGGCTCGAGTTGCCGTCCGAGATCCGGGCGCACGTACAAGTACGCCGTGCCCGGCCCTCCGCACAGCCACTTCAGCACGCCGCCGCAGGCGAAGTCGACATTCAGCCGCTGGACGTCGACGGCGACCGTGCCGAGCGACTGGAACGTATCGAGCACAACGTGTGCGCCCACCGTGTGCGCCTTCTCGATGATCGCTGCCGCATCATTTATATATGCGCTGCGAAAGATGACGTGCGAGATGGGGACCAGCAGCGTTTCTTCATCGATTGCATCCAGCAGGCGCCCCGTCGGCACCGTGATTCCATCGTCGGTCGGCACCATGTGCACCCGTGCGCCGCGATCGCGCTGTGCCTCCCAGAAATACATCACCGACGGAAAGTTCATGTCGGTGTAGACGATCTTGTTCCGCTTGCCGGAGAAGTCGAAGCAGGACGCAACGACCGCCTGGCACGTCGTTACGTTCGGGTGCGTTGCGACGGAACCGGGCGGCGCATTCATCAGCGCGCCGATCTGATCGCCGACTTCGGCGGCGAGCATCCACCAGCGCTCTTCCCATGCGCGGACGCCGCGGGTGGCCCAGATCTCCGTGTACCCCTGCATGGCGTCGACGACCGCGCGCGGCATGGCGCCGAGCGAGTTGCTAATCAGGTACGTCGTGCGCTCGAGGATCGGGAATTCCGAGCGATAGCGGAGCAGGTCGTCGCTCATGACGCCATTCTATGTTTGCGGGACGAATTTCGGAGAAGCAGGTAGGCGGCGTTCAAAACCAGCAGGTAAACGACGCCGCTCGCAAAGGCGAGACGCGAATCCCACCAGGTCTTCCCAATCGCCAGGACGACGAGGACGAAACCGATCACGGAACCAGGTGCGCGGCCGCGGCGAAACCGCGCGTGCGCCGCCAGCGAAACCAGCCACGAGAGCAGGAGGCCGAAGAGCGCCGCGTTGAGGATCGACACGAATGCCTGCTGGGGCGCCCATCGCTCGAGCACGAGGGCCACGACGATGGAAAACGAAGACGTCATCACGGCGAAGGTCGGCGATCCCGCACGATTCAACGTGCCGAGCGCCGCGGGCGCCCATCCGTTGCGCGCGAGCGCAAACAGCGTGCGCGAGGCGGAGTAGAGCGCCGCGTTCGCACCCGACAGCGCCGCCGTCAGTACGACGAAGTTCATCAGGTGGCCGGCACCGGGAATGCGGATAGTCCGGAACACCGTCACGAACGGCGACTCGTGCACGCCGGCGTGGTTCCACGGCATGACGCCCGTCAGGACGACGATCGCGCCGAGATACACGAACGTCAGGATCGCGAACGTCAGCCGCGTCGCGGTCACGATCTCGCTGCTAAAACGCGCTTCACCGCTGGTGACCGCGACGAACTCGACGCCGGCGAACGTGTAGATCGCGAATGGCAGGGCCAGGAACATCGCGAGCGTGCCGTTCGGGAACCAGCCGCCGTGCGCGGTGTACTGCGGCGGCGTCCGTCCCGAGATCAAGAGTACGGCCCCGACGATGATGAACGCCGCAATGACGATGACCTTGATCATTGCGAACCAATATTCGAACCGGCCGTAGCGGCCGACGCTGAGCAGGTTGACGCCGAGCAGGAGGAACGACGCGATCGCGATCCACACGAGGGCCGGGACGTTCGGAAACCAGAACGCCATGTACGTAGCGGACGCGACGATCTCGGCGCCGATCGAGATCGCGATCGCGGCCCAGTACCCCGCTCCGGACAGAAATCCGGCCCACTCGCCGAGATAGAGATCGCCGTACAGCTGAAACGATCCGGCCGCCGGATGGTGGCTCGCGAGATCGCCGAGCGCCATCGTCACGAGCCACGTGATGAGCGCCGCGAGCAGAAAGGTGAGAATGACGGCTGGGCCGGCGGCTTCGAGTGCGGCCGCTGAGCCAAGCAGCAGGCCCGTACCGATCGATCCACCGACGGCGACCATCGCCATCTGGCCGGCGGTGAGCTGGCGCCGCAATCCCTGTTCTCGAGCCGGCGCCTCGGCGGTTCGCACGTTCGTCAGCGCCGTTTCGACATGGCGGCTTCGATCTCTCGCGCGGTGTACGGCAGGCCGGGTGTGAGCAGTTCGTATCCCTCTCGTGTGATGGCGAGCATGTCTTCGAGATAGAACGCGTCGCCGTCCACCATGAACATCGGCTCGTACGCGACCACCATGCCGGCGCTCAGCACGTCAGGCGCTCCCTCGGCGTCGTCGAGTCCGACTCCATGGATCGACCACAGGTTTCGCCCAGCGGGAGCCAGCAGAATGGCCGCGGCGTTCCGGCCTTCAGGTGTCTCGAGTGAAGCTGCGCGCCGTCTGATCTCGGCAAGCGCGGCATCGTAGACGAAGCTGACGCTGACCTCGTGTTTGATCGCGGCGAGCCCCGCGCGATAGCCTGCGATGAGGATATCCCACGCCTCGCGCTGACCGCTGGTGAAGCGGCCCGAGACCGGCACGGTCCGGCCGACGTCGCCCATGTAGTGGTCGATCTGGCAGCCGACATCGATCCGTACGAGCTCACCCGTCCTCATCCGGCGATCCAGATGGTCGTATGCGACGAAGGACTTGCGCATTGATGGAAGCGTGGCGTTCGGTCCGCTGAGCGTCCAGGGCCAGAACGACACGCCGCGCGCGCCTGTTCCCATGCACGAGTTGACGACCGCAAGTTCCGCGTCGTGTTCCCATCTGTCCGGCGCGACGGCGCGCATGCCAGCGAGCGCAGCGTCCCGACTCGCAATCGCAACTCGACGGAGAATCGCCAGCTCGCTGTCACCCTTGACGTCGCGGAGCGGCGACAGGATGGCCGCGCCCGGACGCACGCGTGCCGCGCCGAGCGCTGTGAGCCACACCTCCCAGCGGACGAGCGATCGGGCCATCGGTGGCGGCGCTTCTACAGCGCCGCGTGCGTCTGCGGATGCGACATAGACGTTTGCCTGCTGCCGTTCGACGAAGCGCTGGCGGAGCCACGACTCCAGTGCGCCGATCGGCAGCACGTCGGAGAATTGCAGCGATTGCGCCGTGTCCGCACCGGGCGCGAGAGTTCCGACCGATCGCCGTGGTCCTGGCGGCACGACGAACAGAGTCGTGGACGATGTCGCACCATCGAGGACGAGCACGGACCCGACGAGTTCCTCGAGCCCCGTCAGGTACTGGAAATCCGGCGCCTGCACGAATCCCCGTTGATCGGCTTCCGCGAAAGCTCCCCGAGCGGGCACGACAAGCAGGTCGGCGCCGAGACGGCGGATCGCCGCAGTTCGCCTCGCGGCGTATGTGGACGCGGGGATCTGCGCGGCGATCTGCCCAGCGCAGATGCCGATGACCAGCAGTGCTGTCGCAATCTGCCAACTGCGTGCCCGGCGACGTTGTCTCAAGGGCGTCATCCAGCATACATACAATGGCAGAAGTCGCCAGTGATGTCTTCCGAGCAGCGCAGCGCAAGGACGATGAAAGCGCTCATTCGCGATCGGTACGGTCCGCCTGAGGTCCTCGAGCTCAGAGAGGTGGAACGGCCCGTTCCGAAGGAGCACGAGGTGCTGCTTCGCGTGCGTGCGGCCTCGATCAACGACTGGGACTGGGAGATGCTCCAACGCCCGATGCTTCCACTCAATCGCGCCAGGCCCAGGGTGCGAATTCTCGGCTGCGACGTCGCGGGACGAGTCGCTGAAGTCGGCGGCGGGGTTCAGCGGTTCAGAGTCGGTGACGATGTCTACGGCGATCTGTCGCGTTTCGGCGCCGGCGGATGGGGCGGATTTGCGGAGTATGTCTGTGCGCCCGAGGGCGCGCTGACACCGAAGCCCGCTCGCATGACGTTCGAGCAGGCCGCCGCGCTGCCGCAGGCGGGCCAGCTCGCCGTGCAAGCTCTGTTCGCGGCCGGTCCCCTGAGATCGGGTCAGAAGATTCTGATCAACGGCGCTGGTGGAGGCGTCGGAACGATCGCCATTCAGCTCGCGAAGCGCGAGGACGTCGAGGTCACTGGAGTGGATAGCGCCGCGAAGCTCGAGATGATGCGGACGCTCGGCTACGACCACGTCATCGACTATAGAAAGGAAGACTTTACGAGGAACGGCCGGGAGTACGACTTGATTGTCGACACGAAGACAACCCGGTCGCCGTTCGACTATGCGCGCTCGCTCCGCTCTCGCGGTACTTACGCTACCGTCGGCGGCGCCATGTCACGATTGCCTCAGATTCTGATCCTCGGGTGGTGGGTTCGGCTGACGACCGGAAAGACCGTTCGGCTCATTGCGTTGAAACAGAACAGGGACCTGCCGTACCTGAACGAGCGGTTCGAGGCTGGCCAGCTTCTGCCCGTCATCGACGGTCCTTACGCGTTGACCGAGGCGCGCGACGCGTTTCGCCATTTCGGCGCCGGCGCTCACAAGGGCAAAGTCGTCATCACGATGTAGACTGCTCCCGAGATGTCCCTTTCGCGCCGTCAGTTCTGTCAATGGCTTGGAGCCAGCGGCTTTCTCGCCGACGCGGCATCTCGGTCTGCGATCGGTGCGCCTCTCCTGCAGCAGCCATCGACTCCGGCCACAGCGCCCGGATCCCACATCGGCAGCCTGTACCCATTCGTTCAACAACAGGCCGATCGATCGACGCTCGAGCTCTCGTTTCTCCGGCCGGAATTCCGCGACCTCCAGGCGTGGCAGACCAGCGCGCGGGCCACGGTGTTGGAACGTCTGTTTTATGCGCCGCCACCGGTCGCGCCAGCGGCTGAGGTGATTCGCCGCGAGGATCGTGGCGACTACGTGCAGGAATACCTCACGTTTCAGACCACGCCCGACCTCCGCATCCCTGCGTACGTCCTGATTCCGAAGAAGGCGAAATTTCCAGCGCCGGGAATCGTGGCGCTGCACTGTCACGGCGGGTTCTATGTGTGGGGGAAAGAGAAGCTCGTCGAGGTCGATCAGGAGCATGCCGCGCTGGCCGACTACAAGCAGGACCTCTATCAGGGCAAGAGCATCGCGAGCGAGTTGGCCCGCCGAGGCTACGTCGTCATCGTGATCGATGCGTTCTATTGGGGCGAGCGGCGCATGCTGCTCGACGACGATCCCCCGTCGTATCGCGACGCTCCAGCGATGACGAAGGCTGACGTCGCCGCTTTCAACCGGCGCTCACAAGAAGGGGAGCAGCTCGTGGCGCGCAGCCTCTTCACGGCCGGGATCACCTGGCCCGGGGTGCTGCTGTGGGACGACCTTCGGACCGTCGATTACCTGGCCTCTCGCCCCGAAGTGGACGCGCAGCGGATCGGCTGCGTCGGGCTGTCGCTCGGAGGCTACCGCAGCTTTCTGCTTGCGGCTCTGGATCCGCGGATTCGGGTCGCCGTGGATGTCGGCTGGATGACGTCGTTTGCTTCGCAGATCCGGCGTCATGTCATCCATACGGTCGGCCTGACTTTCCACATCGCAGGGCTTTATCGCTATCTGGACCTTCCCGACCTTGCCGCGCTGATTGCCCCGCGAGCGCTGCTGGTGATCAATGGGTCCAGGGACGCGCTGTTTGCACCCGAGGGAGTACGGGCCGCCTTCGACAAGATCGGTGCGTGCTTTCAAAAGGCGGGTGTCGCTGACCATCAGCACTGCCGGATGTACGACGCACCCCATCAGTTCAATCTTCAGATGCAGGACGAGGCGTTCAAGTGGCTGGCGCAGTGGCTCAGCGTGTAAGGAGCCGGAACGCTAATCTGTTTTCAGCGCGATGAGCGGGTCGACCCGCGTCGCGCGCCACGCGGGAACGACGCTCGCCAGCACCGCGCTAGGGGAGACGTCTACTTCGGCGTGGGCGTGATGCGGAACAGGCCGCCCGGATTGGCGTCCTCGACCATCCACACCGCGCCGTCGGGAGCGACCGCGACGTCGCGCATGCGATGGCCCACGCTCCACCGTTCGGCGGGCGTCGCCCCTCCCTTGCCGTCGAAGGTGACGCGGTTGAGCGTTTGTGACGCCATGCCGCTGATCAGCGCCGAGCCCTTCCACTGCGGGAACATCGCGCCGTTATAGAACGCGATGTTGCCCGGTGCGATGATCGGCGTCCAGTAGATCACCGGCTTGGTGAGATCCGGACGCGTATCCGGGCTCGGGATCGGCACCCCGTTGTAGTTGGTCGCGTAGGAGACGAGCGGCCACCCGTAATTCTTGCCGGGCTCGATCAGGTTCAATTCGTCGCCGCCGCGCGGGCCGTGCTCAACCTCCCACAAGCGGCCATCGGGCCCGAACGCCAGACCGTACGGCGTGCGGTGACCGCTGGTCCAGGTCTCCGACGGCGTCACGTTGGGTCCCGGGAACGTGTAGGTGCTCAGAACGGGCGCGGTCTTGGCGGCTTCGGTGTCGCTCGGCGGATTGATCAAGGGAAGCGTCGCGGCGCCTGTCTTTCCAGCGTTGGGATTGCCGGGCGCGGGCTTCCCATCGAGCGTCAGACGCAGAATCTTCCCGAGCGCCGAATTCGGATCCTGCGCGGGTGTCATCCGCTGGCGGTCGCCGACGGTCAGAAACAGGTAGCGGCTGTCGGGCGAAAACGCGATCGCGGCCCCGAGCTGCCCTCCGCGTCCCTTCGGCATCTCACGCCACAGCACCTCCAATCCTTCCAGGCTCGCCTTGCCCGCGCCGAGCACGAGCCGCGCACGCGCAAGCGCCAGGCTCGCCCCGTCGTCTCCCGGCTCCGCGTACGTGAGATAGATGCTGTGATCGTTTGCGTAGTGCGGCGAGAGAAACACGCCCTGCATCCCCAGCTGCCTCTCGTAGAACACGGCCGGAACATTCTCGACCTGCGTCTTTTCTCCCTGCTGGGTCACCACCCACAGGGGACCGACCTTCTCGGTGATCAGCATCCGGCCGTCGGGCAGGAAAGCCAGGCTCCAGGGCTGCACCAGGCCATGGCTCAGGGTCACCAGCCGCAGGCTCGTCTTGGCGCTGCGCACCGCCTGCGCCCGGGCGATCGCGGGCGCAGCCAGGATCGCCGTTGCAGAGCTGAGGAAATGGCGGCGTTTCATCGACCTTCTCATTCCTGCTCACTATACTCCGCCGCGAAGGACCAAACGGGGGGAGCAGAAATGTCCAAATCGATCCTGATGCACGAG
>Ga0075424_100001397_pt1 | contig 21161 bp, 17 predicted proteins | sample SoiMethybrSBSTD3_FD_75301 | JGI IMG/M metagenome (GOLD analysis project Ga0075424, IMG submission 75301) | Bulk soil microbial communities from a Populus tree surrounding site in Tennessee, USA - Soil MetaG P. TD hybrid SBSTD3 | ecosystem: Environmental > Terrestrial > Soil > Tree plantation... | reverse complement strand
TTTTCGTAGGCGGCAGGAGTCAGAGCGTCCGGCGCGGGATTGTCGAAAACCAAACGGAGTTTGCGTTCATCCTCGCGGCTGAACTCGCGCACTTTGAGAGAACCGGATTTGGCGGTGGCTTTCCAGTCCACATGGCGGGCGGAATCTTCCGGCGTGTATTCCCGAATGCGGTACAGGTCATAGCCGCGTCCGCGAACGAAAGTCTCGAATTCACCGGTGATTAGAGGAAGGATGTCGAGAAACTCGTCGGTCGGCTCGACGGCGGGGTACACGAGCACAGTACGAGTCAGAGGTACTCGGCGAGTTTTTCTCAAGAAAGCGAATGGAAAACGCGTCGCTAGTCCGAAGCTCTCTTCTGCATAGCGGCCGCGGCGCTGGAAGCGCAACTCGAGGTCGGCGGACAACTCACCTTGCGGCGCCAGGTAGGGAAAATAAGCGAAGCCGTCAAAGATACCCGGTCGCGAGCCGTCGTTGACGATGCGACGAACACGCCGGTCGGGCAAACGCACCCACTGCTGCTCGGGCGGACGCTTCGGCGGGAAACCGAACATCGCCGGCTCCCAGACCCATTTCTTCCCGGCTTTCTTCTTCTTGGAAGGGACAACTTGAATCGAGAAGGAAGGAAGCCAGCGGCGTGGATTTTTCAGCAGGATACGACCGAGCACGGGCTTGCCGGCGAAGACATGTTCTGGCAAGCGGATGTCGAGTTCCAGATCGCGCAGCACAAGCGCTGAAATCACGCCCGAGACCAGCATGGCGGCCAGCATGGCGGCGACAATTACGTACAGCAGGTTATTGCCCGTATTGAGCGCAGCGATGCCGATGAGGAGAGTGCTGATGGCGTACACGATGCCGGCACGCGTGACTTCGTAATCAACCACATCTCGAAGGCGGGCCGTGACGACTCGGCGAGCAAGGTGGGGGACGGTCGTGAGACCGACCAGAGCAGCGAGTACCAGAGCCGCTGATGCAAGGACGAGCGTGGCCAGAACATTGCCCGATTCGCGCGACACCGTCGAAAACAAGGCCGCGGCAAAGGCCAGAACTAGACCCAGGAAGGCGAGGAAGAACTTGACCCACAAATCGGCTGTCTGGGAGCGGGCAAGATCGAAGAGACGCGGGAACCAGGTAGCGCCGGCGTGTTGGCTCATGTGGGGGCGTCCCGCCCTCGCCTCAGCGGGCGAAGCTTGCTCGACTTGTTCTCGGGTCGTCATCTGCATCTTGAGCCTAGCACCGGTGCGTAGCGGCATCAATCTTTGCTGAGCTGGAGGTGAGCTTTCGTAACTCCGGGGCGCGAATCCACTACTTACAATATCGCGCTTACGCGCGACGACAAGCTAACGGCGCTTTGCGCGGTGCCACAGCCAGAGGCAGAAGATCGCGACGGCTGCTGCGATCGCTACGACGATGTTGAGGTCTTTGATGTAGTCGATCAGCTGGTCCCAGTGTTTCCCGAATTTGTAGCCAACGGCCGAGATCACGCTGACCCACAACAGTGCTCCCAGAAAGTTAAACAGGGCGAAGCGCTTCCATTCCATGCGCAGCACACCCGCAAGCGGGCCGGCGATCACGCGCAATCCGAAAATGAAGCGGGCGAAGAAGATCGTCACCGCGCCATACTCGTCGAACAGTCGTTCCCCACGCTGTATGGTTGAAGTAGGGATGCGGAATATGTGGCGGTAACGGTCGAGCAGAGGGCGGCCGCCGCGATAGCCGATGGCAAATCCCAGATTGTCGCCGAGGGTTGCGGCACAGACTCCCACCAGGATGATGTAGGGGAGCTGCAGTTCGTCCTGCGAATAGGCGAGGAAACTGGCCAGCAGGAGAATGGTCTCTCCGGGCAGCGGGATGCCGGCATTCTCAAGCAAAAGGGAAATGCCAACTGCCCAATAGCCGTACTCAGTGATGTAGCCGCGCAGAGTCTCGAGGATGTGGTTGCCCCTTGCCGGCAGTTTTCAAAACTTCGATGATCTTATCGTGTCGCTCGAAGCCTTGCCTGTCAGGAAGTCAATTAACGTCGCATTGAATTGGTCAGGGACCTCCTCGTAAGGAAGATGGCCGACTCCCGGGTACACGACTACTTCACAATGCTTGAAGTACTGACGCAATTTCTCGGCGGACTGAGGGTGCACGGCCGCGTCGGCGGAGCCCCAGATCAGTAGTGTGGGCACGTCTGCGATTTGAGGAAGGACTGCTTCCAATTGCTGCAGGCAATCGGTCCAGTGGCGAACAATCCCAAGCGCGTACTCGAAGCTGCCGGGAATCGCGGTGGGCGCGACGTAGCCCTCGAGCGTGCCCGGGGGGATCCGCGTTGGATCGCCGAACAAGCGTGACAGCCAGTACGGGTAGGTCCAGCGCATGAAATCCACGCCTCGGAGGAAAAGCGCCGAGCCCAGCTTGCTGCCAAGAAGCGGAGCGAGGCGACGTCCGTGCTGAGACCAGGGATTCACGGGAGCAACCAGAATCAGATTCCTCAACTGCAGATCAGGACGGCGGGCGCACATCACCGCGGCCATCATGGCCACTGCACCTCCGTAGGAAGTTCCCAATAAGTCGAAGGAACTGACGCCGACCGCGTCGAGAAAGCTCAAAAGTCGGTCCGCTCCCGAGCGCAGGCTGCAATTCAGACCCGCAGGCCGATCGGAAAAACCTGTACCGACGCTGTCCACCGCATAAACGGTGGCATAGCGAGCGAGCGCAGGAATCGTAAAACGCCACGAGAAGGAATAGCCCATCAGACCATGAAGGAGGATCAACGGTGGGCCAGTTCCGGCCCGCAGGTAGCGCATGCGGGCGCCATCGACGTCTGCAAATAGCTCTTCGACCGGCGGCGTACCGCGCGGAAAAATTTCCCCGACAACCTTGGATTTCACAAACGTATCTTTCGGCAGACGGACAACTCTTTTCTCATAGCTTGGACTCTATGTAAGTGATATCGCCTCTGTCGCTTCTGTGATGGGGAGCTTCGGCTCCCCGTTTTTTAGGCAGCGCGGCGACGCTTTCTGCCCAGAAACTTGCGCAGCACACGTATGCCCTTGTCTACGTGCTGCTCCTGCAATAAGAATGGAGGGAGGAAGCGGACCACCGTTTCGTGAGTACTGTTAAAAAGAACTCCCTGGGCAAGCCCTTGCTCCACGATCGGACGTGAAGGAATTTCCAGTTCGATGCCTTGGATGAATCCGCGTCCGCGGACTTCTCTTGCTACCGCGTAGTCATCGACCAATTCCCGCAACTGCTGCGTCAGATACGCGCCCACCTTGTTCACATTCGCCAAGAGATTTTCTTGCTCGATGATGGCCAGATATTCTAGGGCTACGCGGCAGGCGAGAGGTCCGCCACCAAAGGTGGTCCCATGCTGCCCGGGTGAAATGGCCGAAGCGAATTCCTCTCTTGCGAGGAAGGCGCCGAGCGGCAGTCCCGCCGCAATCGGTTTCGCAATGGCAACGATGTCGGGAGTTACGCCAAAAGCCTGGAAAGCAAAGATATTGCCAGTACGGCCCAAGCCACACTGGATTTCGTCAAATACGAGCGCCGCTTTGTACCGATCGGCAAGGGCCCGACATTCCTGCAGAAACTCGGTTGAGCATTCGAAGATGCCGCCTTCTCCGAAGATGGGCTCGAGCACAATGGCACAAGTGTTGTCGTTCACGGCCGCACGCAACGCTTCGATGTCGTTGCGGGGAACAAACGTAACGTCTTCGAGCAAGGGCTCGAACCCTTTGCGGTGCTTGTCCTGGCCTGTAAGCGAGAGGGCCCCGAACGTACGTCCGTGGTAGGAGCCTTCCAAACCAATGAGGCGACTCTTCGACGCTCCGCCTACGCGGTGGCCGGCTAAACGCGCGAGTTTGATCGAGCCTTCAATCGCCTCAGTTCCGCTGTTGGAGAAGAAGGCACGCTGCATTCCCGACAAAGAGCACAGCTTCTCGGCCAAAGGAGCCTGATATTCGTGGTAGTAGAGATTGGAAATATGAATGAGGCGTGCGGCCTGATCCCGAATCGTCTTCACGATTCGTGGGTGCGCGTACCCCAGCGCATTCACACCGATTCCCGAAACCAGATCGAGGTACTTTTTGCCGTCCACGTCATAGAGGTAGACGCCCTTTCCACGCTCGAAAACGACGGGATGGCGGTTGTAAGTTTGAAGAATGTAGCGACGCTCGAGATCGGCGATTTGCTCAAGGTTTGTCATGGAAATCGGAATTTTACCTGAGCGGCCTGTGGACGGGGAAAAAGGCCCAACAATTGGGGCACTTGTGCCGTAAATACAAGATCCAAAAGGGGAATACGAAAACGTAGAGAAACCTTCCAAAAGGCATATGCGCCGTTCGGAAGACCTTCTATAATCATACAAGTCCTGTGTAGTAAGTGAGTTAGAAGCTGTGGAAGGGTCCAGAACGTGGCAGCGAAGTTGCTAACATTTCCAAGGGAAGACACGGAGCGACTGCGTCCGCCAGCTTACGTGTCCCCGCATGAGTCCATGAACAAGGAATTCCAGACTCGATTCACCGCAGGATTCTTGTTCCTCCTGACTTTGGCTGCGTGCGCCTTCGCCTGGATCAACTTCCAAAAAGAACACGAGTTTCAGACTCCTTGGGACGGTGTGTGGTGGGTCGAGCGCAGCGGGCGGCTGGTTGCGGACCGGGTTGAACCGAATGGCCCCGGAGACAAGGCCGGGATCCGCGGCGGCGACCAACTCACGAGCGTGAATGGCCGCGAAGTCAAAACAACACCGACATTGCAGCGCCAGCTTTACGGCAGCGGAGTTTGGTCGAAGGCAACTTTCTCCGTTGTACGCAATAACATCCCAGTGGATTCGGTCGTGATTCTGATTCCAGCCGATCGATCGCTGAACGATTGGCTGCGGCTGATTGCCCTCATTTATCTCGGCATTGGGGTTTATGTCTTGTTGCGCCGCTGGACGGCACCCAGCGCCACGCATTTTTACCTTTTCTGTCTCGTTTCTTTCATTCTGTACTCCTTTCACTACACGGGGAAGCTGAACGAGTTCGACCAGATCATTCTGTGGAGCAACATCGCGGCATGGATGCTGCAGCCTGCTCTCTTCCTGCACTTCGTGCTCACCTTTCCGGAGAAGCGTGAGTTCGTTCGCAAGCATCACTGGGCGGTGGCATTCGTGTATTTGCCTGGAGCTGTTTTGCTGGGCATTCGCATTCTGGCGATGAAGTTCCTTGTGGCTACCGAGCGGCTGCGCTGGAATCTTGATCGCATAGAAATGCTGTACCTCGCAAGCTTCTTCGTGCTGTCGGCGGCAGTTCTGTTGAACAGCTATCGCAGAGCGAGCACACCGATTCTGCGCCAGCAGTTGAAGTGGGTAACGCGGGGAACAATTCTGGCGATCACGCCATTCACTGCGCTGTATGTTTTGCCCTACCTGAGCGGATCCCTGCCGACGACGGCGATGAAAGTGTCGGTGCTGTCTCTAGGCCTGCTGCCGCTCACGTTCGGATACGCGATCTTCCGCTATCGCTTGATGGATGTGGATCTGATCTTCAAGCGGGGCATGGTGTACACGCTGGCGGCGGCAGCGGTCGTGGGCCTGTACTTTGGTCTGGTCGCAGGCATCGTTGAGCTGGTCCATGCCAGGATTCCGAGCAGTGGTCCCGCAGGACTAATCCTGGCGATGGTGGTCACTGCGCTATTGTTCGATCCGGTTCGCAAGTGGATTCAGGACGGAGTAGATCAGTTCTTCTACCGAAAGCGTTACGACTACCGGAAGACCCTCATTGAATTCGGCCGAGAACTGAGCGCGGAAACCGATCTGGACGCCATGCTTTCGTCGGTGATCGACCGGTTGTCGAGCACATTGCTCGTCGACCGGATTGCGATCTTCCTTGTGGCGGGAGAACAGGCTGATCACTTCGTGCTGGCGAAGTCTTTCGGAATGACCCAGACCAGCGGGCTGGACCTGAGTTTTCTAAGCGTGCAGCGCGCCGAGATGGAAGCAGGCCACCTGTTCTTCGACAACACGCACCTGGTGCCACGGGAAACACCGGGCGCGCAGAATGCCATCGCGAAGCTCGACTTGAATTACTACATTCCGTGTCGTGCGCAACGCAAGCCGATCGCGGTTCTTGGCTTGGGCAAAACGATGGAAGGCGATTTCCTGACCAGCGAAGACGTTGAACTGCTGGAGACGCTGGCCGGGTACATTGGCATCGCCATTCAGAACGCGCGGCTCTACGCCTCGCTGGAACAGAAGGCAACCGAATACGAGCGGCTCAAGGACTTCAACGAGAACATTGTGGAATCGATCAACGTTGGCGTGTTGGCGGTGGATTTAGCCGACCGCGTGGAGTCCTGGAACTCGCAGATGGAAGTCATGTACGCCCTGCCGCGCTGGCAGGCACTGACACGGCCCTTGAGCGAAATCTTTCCACCCGAGTTTGTCGAGGAGTTCTACCGGGTGCGCCAGAATCCGGGCATTCACAACCTGTACAAGTTCCGCTTGAGCACTCCAGCCGGCGAAACTCGAACCATCAACGCAGCCATCGCTCCGCTGGTAACCAAGAAGTTCAACGTCATTGGCCGGCTCATCATCATGGACGACATTACCGAGCGGGTGGAGCTGGAAGCGCAACTTTCCCAAGCCGACAAGTTGTCATCGATCGGGCTTTTAGCGGCGGGGGTGGCGCACGAGGTGAACACGCCGCTGGCGGTCATTTCGTCGTATACCCAGATGCTTGCGAAGCAATTGCAAACCGACCAGCAGAAAGCCGGATTACTGGAAAAAATCACGCGGCAGACTTTCCGCGCGTCCGAGATCGTCAACAACCTGCTGAACTTCTCGCGTACCAGCGGCGCGGAGTTCGCCGACGTAGATGTGAACAAGATCATCACTGACACTCTCGCCCTGCTGGAACATCAGTTCAGGACCTCGCGTATCACGGTCGAGGATGAACTCACGGATCACCTGCCGACAATCCAGGGCAACACGGGACGGCTGCAGCAGGTGTTCCTGAACCTGTTCTTGAACGCGAAGGACGCAATGGCGGGTGGTGGCAGGCTGCGCGTCGCGACTTCGAATGGAAATGGCGTGTCGGTAGCAGTCTCTGATACAGGCAGCGGCATTGCGCCCGAACACATTGCGCGTATTTACGATCCGTTTTTCACGACCAAAACAACGCCGCAGGAGGGCCGGAACCGGGGCACAGGTCTCGGGCTTTCGGTCACCTACGGAATCATCCAGGAGCATGCCGGCAAGATTCGCGTGGAAAGTCGTCCAGGCGAAGGTACGACGTTCTATCTGGATTTCCCTCTAACCAGAAAGGCCGTCAATGTCTGAAGCCGCTGTCATAACACGCAGCAAGGTGAACGATCTGGACATGCCAGCGACGTCGGGTTCAGTGCTGATCATCGACGACGAAGCCGAAATCCGCGAGTCGCTGCAGACTCTGCTCGAGATGGAAGGCTACGACGTGGAGACGGCCGCGACCGGATTGCAAGGCCTGAACCGGATCGGGCAGCGTCCGTTTGACCTGGTGCTGCTGGACCTGGCACTTCCCGATCGTAACGGCATGGACATTCTGATGGATGTTCACGCGCAAGACCCGGGACTTTCGGTAATTATGATCACGGCCTACGGTACGGTCGAGAACGCTGTGAAGGCCATGCAGTCGGGCGCAGCAAACTTCATCCAGAAGCCCTGGGACAACGAAAAGCTGCTTGCGGATGTGCGGGCAGCGGTCGCGCGGCATCGCGCGGAAGAAGAGAACATCCAGCTCAAGCGTGCGCTGAAACAGCGCTATAACTTCGAGCACATCGTCGGCAAGAGCGAGGCGATGCTCAAGATTTTCGACCTGGTAGCGCAAGTCGCGCCCAGCCGCTCCACCGTTCTTCTGCAGGGAGAGAGTGGCACGGGAAAGGAACTGATCGCCAAAGCGATTCACCTGAACTCGCAGCGTCGGGATCGACCCTTTGTACCCGTGAATACCGGTTCGATGCCGCCCGACCTGCTGGAGTCCACCCTTTTCGGGCACGTGAAGGGGGCGTTCACCAGTGCGATCGCTTCGAAAAAGGGGCTTTTTGAAGTTGCGGACAAGGGCACGCTCTTTCTCGACGAGATCGGCACCATGGGCATGGACACGCAGAGCAAGATTCTGCGCGTTCTGCAGGACCGCAAGTTCATGCATCTGGGGGGTGTGCACGAATTGCAGGTCGATGTGCGGATCATCGCTGCAACGAATGTCGATTTACGGCAGCTGGTACGGGAAGGTAAGTTCCGCGAAGACCTGTTCTACCGCTTGAACGTCATCACCATCGACTTGCCACCGCTGCGCCAGCGCAAGGAAGACATCCCGTTGCTGGTGGATCATTTCCTCCGGAAGTATTCCGAGGAAAACGAAAGACCGTATCGCCGAATCACGCCGGAAGGTCTGCGGCCGCTGATCAGCTACTCGTGGCCGGGGAACGTACGGGAACTGGAGAACGTCATTGAGCGCGCCGTGGTGCTTTCTTCGGGACAGGAAATCGGCGTGGAACTTCTGCCTGACCAGATTGCGGGACGCGGTACCCCCTTCCCGGTTCTCGAGCATCGTCCGGATGCTTCGCTGTTCGACATTCTTGAAGACTGCGAACGGCGCATCATTGCCGACATGCTGGAGAAATGTAACTGGAACCAGACCGAAGCTGCCGAGCGCTTCCGCGTACCGCTCTCGACTCTCAATCAGAAGATCAAGAGACTCAATATTGAGATTAAGAAGAAGGGGCGGGAGTAAAAAGCAGGTCTTGGGTCAGGCCGGCTCTTCAGCTTTCAACTATTAGCTTTTGATTCCTTAGCCTTCTGCTTTTAGCCTAGTCACGTATCCTCGTATTACTGCCAACTCATGCTGAGAAATCTCCTCCGAAGTTTCGCTGTGCATGCCTGGTACATAAGAGCACGTCTGAGAGCTGATAGCTGAGGGCTGAAAGCTGTTATAGTTCGTGCAGGTGTGACGGAGCGAGGCATGGCAGCAGGGGACTTCCTAAGCGGGATTGAATTCATCTCTCCCTCGGAGTATGCCAAGAAGAAAGTTCTCTCCGTCCAGGAGTACTGCCAGCTGGCGTGGCAGTCTCTGACCAACCTGTTTCGCAAGCCTCTCTATGTTGCCGATATGCTGCAGCAGGCCGACCTGATCGGCTTCGGCTCCCTTCCCATCGTGTTAAGCGCTGTGTTCTTCACCGGCGCTGCCCTGGCCCTGAACAGCGCAACTACTCTCAGCCGCTTCGGCGCCACCACCGTCATTGGCCAGCTTGTGTCGATCGGTATCGTGCGGGAGTTGGGCCCTGTGCTCGCAGGGCTGGTCGTGGCGGGACGCAATTCCTCTGGAATGGCCAGCGAATTGGGCTCCATGATCGTCACCGAGCAGATCGACGCGATGCGTGCGCTAGGCACCGATCCGATGAAGAAGCTGGTCACTCCCCGCGTGATCGCCACGGTGGTCATGCTTTTCTTTCTCACGATCCTCGGCGATCTGATGGGGCTGATCGGCGGAAACGTCGTGGCCAAAATCCTGCTCGGCCTCGACTCCCACGAGTACTGGAGCAACGCGTGGCAGACCCTGGTCTTTGCTGACGTGTTCATGGGATTGTTCAAACCAGTCGTGTTCGGCTTCATTGTGGCCACCGTGGGTTGTTATTACGGACTGTCGACTAAGGGTGGAACGCAAGGTGTTGGCCGCGCCACGACTGAGGCAGTTGTCGCTGCGATGATTCTGATCATTGTGGTCGACGTCTTCGTCACTCGCCTGCTGATGGTCGTACTGGGGTCATAGGATGCCGACCCCTTCCCTGCCGCTTGAGGCGCCTTCCGTAACCGCTGATCATCCGGCAGGCGATGTCATCGTGTTTGACGACGTCTCAATCGCCTTTGAGGACAACGTCGTGCTCGATGGCATTTCGTTTCGCCTGCCGCGTGGGGAAACGAAAGCGATCTTCGGCGTCGCTGGTTCGGGGAAGAGCACGATTCTGAAATTAGCCATTGGATTGATCAAGCCGGACGGCGGCCACATCTACACCCTGGGCGAAGACATAACCCAAATGCGGGAAGAGGAACTCTTCGAGCTTCGTCGAAAGGTTGGGATTGTCTTTCAGGAGAGCGCCTTGTTCGACTCGCTCACCGTGCATGACAACGTTGCCTACCGCTTAATGGAAGAGGGCGTCGTTGATCCTGAGGAAATCGAAAACCGTGTTCGCGAGGCACTACGCTTCGTGGAACTTGAGCACACTTTGGACATGTTTCCCGCTGAGTTGTCGGGTGGCATGCGGCGACGCGTCGCGATCGCCCGCGCCATCATTACGCAGCCGGAGACGTTGCTTTACGATTCGCCTACGGGCGGCCTGGATCCTGTGACATCGACAACGATCGTCGAGCTTATTGTGAAGCAACGGGATGTTTACAAAACCAGTTCTCTGCTGGTCACGCATCGGCTGCAGGATGCGTTCACCATGGCGAATCACTACTTCGATGCGAAGACCAACCACATGAAGCCGGTCCCTCCCGGCGGTCGCATTGAGGTGCCACTATCGTTCATGATCCTGCGGGAGGGCAAAGTCATTTTCGACGGGGACCTGCCAACGCTGGCGCAGACGCAGGACGAGTACATTCGGGAATACATCTCCTGATGCCAAGACGGGTGGCGCGGTCGTGGTTGGTCACACCTGCAGTACCTGTAATCTCATGGATGACTCAGCGATACATCTCCCACCACCGGGCACGACTCATACCCGCCTCCAGATCAATTGATCCCAGCCTGTGCGCGCCTTTGAGGGGGTTCTTTTCGCAGGAAGTTCTAGAGGAGACGCGTATGATACGCGCGACCGTGCCGAATCCCAAGTTCTATGCCTTGGTCGGGCTCGTTGGCATCAAGGGTGTGCTGGAGATGTCCTCGATAGGAGCGATCACCTTGGTAGATGTGATCGCTTATCCGGAGCGGATGAGTGGAAGTACGCTCTTTCACGAACTTGTTCACGTGGCGCAATACAGAGTACTCGGCGTGCGTCGCTTCGCAATGCTCTACGTGAACGGATTTCTTGAAGGAGCAGGCTACGAGGGAATTCCGCTGGAAATACAAGCTTTCGAACTTGAGAACCGTTTTAGAAGGAATCCGGACAGAGTCTTCTCAGTCGAAGAAGACGTGGTGCTGCGCGAAAAGGCCGGCAGGTTGTAACCCAACCAGCCTTGGCGCCATGAAGACTGTTAACTCGCCTTTGCTGCCGCCGCTTCCGCCACTGCTTTACGGCGGGCTTCTACGTTCTTCTGGATCATCGCCAGACGATCGCGTCCTGTCTTTGATCGTGTGATCAGTTTTTCAATATTGGCAAGAAACATCGGATTCTGCATTTTTTCGCGGATGTCTTTGAGGATCGGTTTCAGTTTCGCGTAAATGAAATACATTTCGCCGCTGAACGCCGGCTCCATGAAAAGGTCTTCGTTCAATGCACCTTGGAGTACAAAGGACGCGGCCATATTCCAGTAGCCCAGCACCATGCGGTACCAGGCGTTTTCTTGTCCAGTGGAGCGCGTGACTTGCAGAACGTCATCGACCGTGTTTGGCCAGAAGCTGCCTACCCACCATTGGCGGGCTTTGCGGATCTCGCCTTCGCGACGGGCTTCATAGAGCTTCAGGATCAACTCGGCGTCAGCAGTTGTAGGCTTCTTGGGCATGTGGAATGACCTCCGGAAGATGTGCAGTAGGACGGCGGAATTTTAGATGAACGAGGCGGGCTGAAGACGCAAAAGAAAGTCGTGGTCCCAGGCCACCCTGATTTTTCCCAAAGGACAGGAAAAATCAGGATGGGGCACCCGTTTTTCGTGTCGAGGTGAGGAGGCGGGCGTCCACGCCCGTCCCTCCATTCGCTGTGTCAACCCGCAGCCTCTGCGGCCTGGGCTGGCGGCGCGGGGCGCTCGTAATCGCACTCCTTATTGGGGCAGGCGATCACTGGCCCAGCTTTCAGGTTCTTTTCCACCAGGAACGCATTCCCGCACTTCGGACACTTCTCGGCGATGGGCTTGTTGGCCGAGGTGAACTTGCATTTCGGGTAGTTGGAGCAGCCGTAAAAGGTGTTTCCTTTACGCGCACGTTTTTCGACCAGTTCACCGTCTTCGCAGAGCGGGCATTTCACCCCAATGAAATTCTGCTTCACGTACTTGCATTCCGGATATCCGGAGCAGGCGGTGAATTCGCCGTAGCGGCCGTGGCGGATCATGAGATTGCGCCCGCACTTTGGGCAGGGCTCATCGAGCGGAATGTCGGGGACACGCTTGCCCTGATCGAGGCGGCGCGTGGTCTTGCAATCCGGGTAACCAGTACAGGCCATGAACTGACCGAAACGGCCGCGCTTAAGCACCATCACGCGGCCACAGTTTTCGCAATATTCTTCCTGCGCCGTCTCCTGCATGTCGGCGGAATCGAGATCGGGCAGGTTGATAGGATTCTCTTTCGTGAAAGTGCAGCTTTCTGGATTGTCTTTATCGTAGGAGCTACATGCGTAGAAGGATCCGTGCTTGCCCCACTTAATGACGAGCGGTGAGCCGCAGCGCTCACACTTCTCGTCGGTGGGCTTCTCCATACGCTTGATGTTTTCCATGTGCTTCTCAGCGTATTTGAGATCCTTCTGGAACTTTTTGTAGAACTCGTCGAGCGCGTCAGTCCACTTTTCCTTCCCTTCTTCGACTTCGTCGAGTTCCTCTTCGAGACGAGCGGTATAGGCAACGTCGAAGATATCGCGGAAGTTCTCGATGAGCAGATCGGTGACAACCAGGCCGATTTCTGTGGGCGCGAACTTGCCGCCGATCTTAGTGACGTACTGCCGCTCCTGAATTGTGGTGAGAATGGTCGCGTACGTTGAAGGACGACCGATGCCGCGCTCTTCGAGCTCTTTCACCAAGGACGCTTCGTTGTAACGCGGCGGCGGCTCGGTGAAGTGCTGCTCGGGCTTCAGTTCGCGAAGCGTTAGCTTCTGACCGGGCTCCAGCGGCGGCAGCTTGTGCTTGAGTTCTTCGTCTTCTTCGTCCTTGCTTTCCTTCGACTCTTCGTAGACTTTCAGGAAGCCATCGAACTTGAGAACGGAACCGGTAACTCGGAACCAGAAGCTGTCGCTGTCCTTTTTGGCGTCGATGTCAACGGTGGTCTGATCGAAGACGGCGGGCATGATCTGCGACGCGACGAAGCGCTGCCAGATCAGCTTGTAGACCTTGAATTCGTCTTCCTTGAGGTACTGTTTGATCGAATCCGGATGGCGAACGGCGGATGTGGGACGAATGGCTTCGTGCGCTTCTTGCGCGCCCTTTTTTGACTTGAACGTGTTTGGCTGCTCGGGCAGGTATTGTGGCCCGTATTCCTTGCCGATCATCTCGCGGACTTCGCCCAGCGCCTCGTTCGATACGCGGGTCGAATCCGTACGCATATAAGTAATGAGGCCAACCAGACCTTCCTCGCCCAGTTCCACGCCTTCATATAGGCGCTGCGCAATCATCATGGTGCGCTTCACGCTGAAGCGAAGTTTTCGGGAAGAATCCTGTTGCAGCTTGCTCGTGGTAAACGGCGGAGTTGGGTTGCGACGGCGTTCTTTCTTGTCGACACTGCGAACGAGCCAGTCCGCCTTCTCGACGAAGGCGCGTATTTTCTCCGCTTCTTCCGCGTTAGGAACTTCAATCCTTTCTTCCCCTTTGCCGAGAAAGCGCGCATCAAACGCCGGCGGCTTATTGGCGGCGAGGTGGGCATCGATCGTCCAGTACTCCTTCTTCTCGAACGCTTTGATTTCGCGTTCACGCTCGACAATTAAACGCAAAGCGACGGTCTGCACGCGTCCGGCGGAAAGGCCGCGACGCACCTTGTCCCATAAAAGAGGAGAGACCTGGTAGCCGACCAGGCGATCAAGAACGCGGCGAGCCTGCTGAGCGTCGACGAGATTCTGATCGATCTCGCGAGGATGCTCGAACGCCTCGCGCACGGCGCGCTGGGTGATTTCGTTGAATGTCACGCGCTGGATACGAAGCGGGGCGTCGTCTTTCGCCTTGGCCTTCTTCTTTTTCTTCTTGGCGCCGTTGGTGTCGAGCTCATCAGCGAGATGCGCCGCGATGGCTTCCCCTTCGCGGTCCGGGTCAGGCGCGAGGTAGATGTGGTCGGCGGACTCGGCCAGCTTTTTCAGCTTGACCAGAACTTTCTCTTTCCCCGGAATGACGATGTACTCGGTATCGAATTCGTTTTCGATGTCGACACCCAGCGTGCTCTTGGGCAGGTCCTTCACGTGGCCGAGCGAGGCCTCGACGGTGAATCCCTTGCCCAGATATTTCTGGATCGTTTTCGCCTTGGCGGGCGATTCGACGATAACTAAACCTTTTGGCAATGTTCCCTCTGGTTTGAGAATTCTTTTGAAGCTAGCACGAAGGTGACGCGGCGGACAAGTTACCGTCTCAGCCTTCAGCTCTCAGCTATCCGCTCTCAGCCTGTGCATGAGCGACGCAAGCATACGTTTCATCTCCACAACTTTGGCGGTCAATCGCTCATAATCTCCAGGGTCCAAAAGCGACAGGTCACGTGCCAATACACAGTGGTATTCCAGTTCGCTCGCCGAGCCCATGGCGATCTGCAGGAGGCGTCCCATATCCATATCACCCTTCCGGCAGCAACCCTCTGCGATGTTTGCACCGATGAAGGTTGATGCCCGACGCATTTGGCTTGTCAGACCGTAAATCTCCGCTCTTGGAAAGGTTCTGCTTGACGCGTACACATCGAGCGTCAGACTGTGTGCCTTCTCCCAAACTTTCAGATTTCTGAAATTCTGCATGGTATCTCCGGAGACTTCTGCAATTGACGATCGCATCAAATCGTCGAGTACTGACAGCTGAGAGCTAAAAGCTAGAATGTCTTCACAAAATTCTTCCCCGGCAGTTGCCTCACCTTTTCCGCCAGCTCCAATTCGAATAGGGCGGCGAAGATCTCGGACGAGGACATCTCCGTCTCCAGGCGGTCTACGGTCTCGTCGATGTGTGTAGCTTCATCCGCTTTGAGCAGGGCGAAAATTCTTCGCTTGTGCGGGCTGAGTGGGCTGTCAACCGGGAATAGAGATGCGGTTTCTGCCTGTTTGGATTCATCGGGCCGGGCCGGGGTAAGGGCAAGTCGAATGTTTTCTGCCAGTTCCTCCCATACGTCTTCCCATGTGGCCCCCAGCTTCGCGCCCTGCTTGATCAGCGTATTCGGGCCCCAGGAATTCCTGTTGGTCACGTTGCCAGGACAGCGAAGAGGTCGCGATTCTGCTCGAGAGCGCATCTGGCTGTGATGCGGGTGCCGCTGTACTCGGCTGCTTCCACGACCAGTACGCCGATCGACATGCCGCTGATGATGCGATTTTCGGATGGAAAACTTTTGCGGAGCCGCGAAAGTGCCGAGAGGAAATTCTGAAATCAGCGCACCACCGAGCGCCAGGATTTGTTCTGCGAGGCGGCTGTTTTCCTTGGGATACAAAACATCTACGCCAGTGCCGAACACTGCCACGATTTGCCTTTTGCTGCGACTGCGCCGCGATGGGCTGCGGTGTCCACACCGCGCGCCATACCGCTAAAGATGGCCAGTCCGTGGGCCACAAGATCGATCGACAGTCGTTCCGCCATGCCCGATCCGTAGGGCGTGGGATGACGCGTTCCCACCACGGCAATGCCGGGCTGGGACAAAACCTGCGCGTCACCGCGGACATAAAGCACGAGAAGGCGGGTCGTAGATTTGCTTGAGACGTTGCCGGTAGTCCGGGTCGTCAAGCGTAACAATCTGCGCTTCGGCAGCCGAAGCTTTGCCAAGTTCTTCCTGGGCAAGTTCGAGCGACTTTCCGGTCCCGAGGGCTTGCGCCGATACGACCATCAGGCCTGTCGCTTCCAGCTCGGTGAGGGACGCGCGAAAGATCGCCGCGACGCTTCCGAAATGCTCCACCAGATGGCGCACGCGAGTTGGGCCCAGCCCCGGGGTCAGGCCGAGCGCCAGCCACTGCAGAGTCTGTTCCGTTGCCGTTCGATTTGCTACGGAAGTCGCTGTAGACACGAGAACCCTCCAAATCCCGGTCTAGATGGCCTGTAAAAGTGCGTCAAGGTAGGGACTCACAACGCTTTGTTAGAATCAAACATAGGGATATGAGCCGCCTCCGCATTTCTACAATCTCCTTTCTGAATACTGTGCCGCTGATGTGGGATTTCGAACACGGCGCCGCAGGATCACATTTTGATATTTCCTATACGCTGCCATCGGCATGCGCAGCCGAATTGCGCGCAGGGACCGCCGACATCGGCATCATCCCCGTAGCGGCGTATACGCAGATTCCGGATCTCGCCATCATTCCGGGAGTGGCCATCGCGGCGCGGCGGCCCGTCCGATCGATTTTGCTGGTGAGTAAAGTTCCGATTGAAAAGATTCAGACCGTCGCTCTGGACACCTCGTCGCTTACGTCGGTTGCGCTCACGAAGGTGTTGTTCGAGCGTTGGCTGGGTGGAGGACGAGTTTTTACGCCGATGGCTCCCTCCCTCGATGCGATGTTGCGGGAAAACGACGCCGGGCTCGTGATCGGCGACACAGCACTCAAAGCCGATCGCACGCAGTATCTGACCTACGATTTAGCGGAGGAATGGATCCGCTTCACGGGTAAACCCTTTGTGTTCGCATTCTGGGCAGTTCGGCGGGATGCGTTGCGGAACGCGAGCTCCGACCTTGCGGTCACCTTCCAAAATTCACGCGATCATGGCTTGCAACCGGAGAGCATCGACCTTATTGTCCGGGAGTGGTCCCAACGCCTAGGCCTCTCGGAAGCCGAGATCCGCTTTTATCTTACCGAAAATATTCATTATCAATTGGACGCCGGATGCATCGAAGGCTTGCAGCTTTTCTTTCATTACGCTGCGGAATGCGGAGTACTGCCATCCTCGGGACCATTGGACTTTCTCGAGGTCTCTAAGCTTGCTGCCACCTAGCAGCGTCGCGGATGCTTCGACGCCCCAAGCAACGGCAACGCCGTCATGATCCTCCACCCCGGATTGTTCGTAGCCTCGAAACTCTGGAACTGGATTCGCCATCTTGGCGGGCCAGGGCTTCTCCTGCTCGGACTGGCGGACAACTCCATTGTCCCGATGCCGGGCAGTATGGACATCCTTACGATTTGGTTCTCCGTCCATCACCATAGCTTGTGGATCTATTACGCCGCGATGGCCACAGCGGGTGCTGTGATTGGCGGTTACGTTACATATCGGCTGGCGCGCAAGGGCGGAAAAGAAATGCTGGAGCGAAGGCTAGGGCGTCGCTCAGCGCAGACCGTCTACCAGAGATTCGAGCGCTGGGGATTCTGGGCCGTGGCGCTGCCCGCATTGTTGCCGCCTCCCTTCCCGATTGTTCCTTTTCTGCTGGCCGCGGGAGCAATGCAGTATTCGCGTCAAAAATTTCTGGCCGCGCTGGCCTTAGGAAGAGGAGTTCGCTACGGCATCCTTGCCTATCTGGGGGTTCTGTATGGCCGTCAGTTCCTGCGCTTCTTCAATCGGTACACCAAGCCGACGATTTATGTACTGATAGGCTTGGCGGTCATCGCCGGCGTTACAGCCTGGATCACCTACCTGCGCTATCAAAAGAGTGGTGAAAATCGGAAAGCCTTGCAGCCCGCCAACTGATACGCTCTAGCAATTCTTTGCGTAGCGGCCAACCCTTTCCTAATCAACTACTTACGGACTGTAACCGGATTTTCACTGGTTTTTTCAGTATTCCTCTCATCTAATCGAAACATGGAAAAGCATTCGTCCGTTAAACAATACATATTTGCCAGCGATTTCGATCAAACGCTGAGCTTCAATGATTCCGGCTACGTGCTCGCCGAATTGCTGGGAATTTCCAGCAAAGAATTTGAACGCAGAGCGACCGGAATGGCCAAGCTGAACCTGGTGCAGCAAGGTGGAGAACTAGCCTATTTGCTGCTGCACGATCCGGACTTCCACGATCGGGTACGGCCCGAACATCTGCACGAGGTCGGGAAGCGCATCCGGCTCAAGGAAAACATTGGCCGTCTACATCGGATTCTGGATCAGGGTATTGCTGGGCACCGATTCGAGTTTTACGTGGTCTCGGCAGCTCCCGTGGAAGTGATTAAGTCGGCGTTAGAGAGCATTGTGCCGGAGGACCACATTTACGGAACCCAGTTCCGCTATAAGCCTTCTGGCGAGATCGACGCAATTGAGCAGGTGACAGCCGGTTACGGCAAAGTGGCCGTGCTCGATCGCATTCAGAATGACCTGCAGCTCAGTTCCGACCGAATTGTCTATGTCGGCGACGGCAGCTCAGACGTTCACGTGATGTTGCATGTCAATCGGCGAGATGGTTTCACCATCGCCGTATCAGAGAACAAGCACCTCGCGCCCATTGCGAAGCGAACCGTGCTCAGTGACAACGCATTGGGAGTCCTGATCCCTATTTTGGAGGAAATTGTGGGATGGGACCGCACCCAGATCCGCGCTTTCCTTGAGGCGCAGGGCTTTGTCATTCAGGAGTGGGATAAGGTCAACACCGACGTAGTCACTTTGCGTGACAATACCGTAGCGCGGACCCGGCCGATCGCGAAAGCGGAAGGTGTCGGTGTCTAATTGGATCGGGTGGTTGGCCACCGGGATCTTTGCTGCTTCGTATTTCGTCCGCCACCCCGTCAGGATGCGCTGGGTACAGGCCGGTGCGGCGGCATGCTGGATCACTTACGGAATCCTGTTGCATGCCACACCGGTCATTGGCCAACGTCATCGTGGCTGTGTTGGCGGTGTACTCTGCCTTCATCTCCGGCCAGCGAAGTGTTGTCGAGAGCGCCGACGGGTCCGGTGCGGTTGGAGAAGCGTGTCTGCCAACGTTAGAATAAGAAGTTCGGCTAGCCAGACGACATGACTCTGACCAAGCAGCAAGCTTTGGAGATGTTCCAGTCCCACGACCTGATCGGCATCGGGATGGAAGCGGATGCAGTGCGCCGCAAGCTGCACCCTGACGGCGTTGTCTCCTACATCATCGACCGCAACATCAACTACACGAACTTCTGCACGGAGTATTGCACCTTCTGTGCCTTCTATCGTCCGCTGAAAGGGCCCGCCGCGAAGGAAGGCTATATCCTCGATTTCGAGACGATTTACGACAAGATTCGCGAAACCGTCGAGCTTGGCGGCACCGGTGTCCTGATGCAGGGCGGACTGCATCCGGACCTGAAAATCGAGTGGCATGAGCGGATGCTGCGGGGAATCCGCGAACGATTCCCGGAGGTCCATCTTCATTGTTATTCGGCCTCGGAGATCCTGGCGATTGCTGAGTACAGCAACTTGAGCCTGAGGGACACGATTGCGCGTCTGCGCGACGCAGGCCTCGATTCAATACCGGGCGGCGGAGCGGAGATTTTGGACGACGAAGTCCGGTACAAAATTGCCCGCCTGAAATGCCTCACGGAAGACTGGATCAGCGTGCATCGAACGGCACACCAACTGGGAATGCGGACGACGGCAACCATGATGTTCGGGGTCGGCGAGAAATACGAGCACCGCATTAACCACTTCCAGCGTTTGTACGAATTGCAGGAGGAGACTGGCGGATTCACGGCGTTCATCCCGTGGAGCTTTCAACCTGCCAATACAGCGTTGGGCGGGCGGCATTGGGATGAGGCTACGGCTGTCGAATACCTGAAGGTATTGGCCATCTCTCGCTTGTATCTCTCCAATTTCCCGAACGTCCAATCCAGCTGGGTGACGCAGGGATTAAAGGTCTGCCAGATGGGGCTGCGCTTCGGCGGAAACGACGTTGGCTCGGTCATGCTCGAGGAGAATGTCGTTCGGGCGGCAGGTGTCACGAATTGCACGACTGAAGAAGAATTACGCCGCATCATCCGCGATGCGGGCTTTAAACCTGTTCAACGAGACACGTTGTATCGCACGTACTTCCTCAACTAAAGCCTCCCCGCGATGGATTGCATGAAATTGGCCGTCAGATTGGTGTGTTTGGCCGTGCTCGCGGGAATGGCAGCGGGCCAGACACCTGCTTCCGGAAAGGAATCTTCACAGGCATCTTTGGAAGGCAAGGTGGTCAAGGAACCCGCAGGCGAGCCGATCAAAAAGGCCATCATCGAACTGATCGGAGAAAATCAGGAAGAAGACGGCAACTACACCGCGACTTCTGACCAGGAGGGCCACTTTAAGGTTGCAGGCATTCATCCGGGCCGTTATCGGTTGTTCGTCGAGCGCACCGGGTTCATTGAGGTGGATGCCAAGAGGCGCCGCTCGGATGGTGTGGTGTTGTCGCTCGAAGCAGCCCAGGAATTGAAAGATCAGACACTGCATATGCTGCCTTCGGCCATTGTCATGGGCCGCGTTCTCGACGAAGACGGCGATCCGATGGCGAACGTTGAGGTCTCCGTTTCCCGTCGCAAATTTTTGTCAGGACGCTTTAAGTTCGAGCCCACAGGGTCCTCGCAGACCAACGATCTCGGCGAATTCCGGATCGGCGGATTGCTGGCAGGAAAGTATTACGTCTCGGCTACTCCTACACCCAATTTTCAAAGCATGGTGCCTGGGCCGACAAGTCCGGACGAGCCAGCGGCAAATCAGGCCGACATGGCCTACGTGCCCACCTATTACCCGAATACGACTGATCGTACGCAGGCGGCGCAGATTGAACTGCACGCTGGTGATGAGACGCCGCTGGATTTTGCGCTGGTGCGCATACACACCGCACGCGTTCGGGGCTCCGTGGCTGGATTAAGTCCGGGCGCGAAAGCGGTGGTCGTGCTGCGCGGGCGGGATTCGAACACGATGTACACCGCGGCCGAGATCGATCCAGACGGCAAGTTCGAACTGCAACGTGTGGCTCCGGGCTCATACAACCTGATGGCGATGACGGTGGCATCGGATGCGCCGCAGGTTGCAACTGCGACGGTCGACATCACCGACGCTAATGTAGACGGATTACGTCTGGCGCCGCTCGTAGGTGCAACTGTGCGCGGAAGGCTGCACCTGTCCGGGAGCATTAAATCCGAGGGAGCGCTGTTCTTTGTGTATCTCCATCGCGCCGACGGAGAAGACGACCTATCGAATGGAGTGTCCTTCGCCGAAGAGGGCGCGATGACGTCGACCGGTGGAGCCCGCGTGAAGGCCGATGGCAGCTTCGAACTGAAGAATGTTC
>Ga0075424_100001394_pt1 | contig 21186 bp, 21 predicted proteins | sample SoiMethybrSBSTD3_FD_75301 | JGI IMG/M metagenome (GOLD analysis project Ga0075424, IMG submission 75301) | Bulk soil microbial communities from a Populus tree surrounding site in Tennessee, USA - Soil MetaG P. TD hybrid SBSTD3 | ecosystem: Environmental > Terrestrial > Soil > Tree plantation... | reverse complement strand
TCGGAGTACATCGTCTCGATCGTCCAGCGCCACGATCCAGCGCAGGTCGTCTACGCGCTGCCGCAGGATTCCGTCCTCGACGCGGCGAGCGCTGACGTGACGACGGGCATGTTCGATCTGCGGATGGACGAAGTGAACCGGTTCGCCGGCGTGGAAGCGCCGCCGCCGCACGGCGGCGCGCCGATGGAAAAGGTCGCGATCACGATCGTGCGGCGCGCGGGCGCCGGCGAGGGCGCGCGCGTGCTGATGGCCGGCGGCGAGAACCAGGGCGCGTGGCAGGTGCGGGTTCGGCACCGCGGCGGCTCGCTCGACGCGCTCGTGGCGCAGTCGCGGCGCCGCAACCTGGCGATCGGCCTCGGCGTGCTGGCGCTGCTCGGCGCGAGCGCGATTCTGGTGGTTGCGGCGGCGCATCGCCAGCGGCGGCTCGCGCGGCAGCAGATGGAGTTCGTCGCCGCCGTCTCGCACGACCTGCGGACGCCGCTCGCCGTCATCTGCTCGGCCGGCGAGAACCTCGCCGACGGCGTCGTCTTCGACCCGGATCAGGTGAAGCGGTACGGCTCGCTGATCGAAACCGAAGGCCGGCGGCTCGGCGACATGGTGGAGCGCGTGCTGCAGTTCGCCGGCATCGGCGCCGGCTCGCAAACGCTGGTGCAGGCCGACGTCGACGTGGGGGAGGCGATCGCGAGCGCGATCCACGGCCTCGCCGCCGAAGCGCGCGAGCGACGCGTCGCGGTGAACGTCCATCGCCCGGCCGTCCTGCCGCCGATCCTCGGCGACGCCGACGCGCTGCGATCCGCGATCCAGAACATCGTCGGCAATGCGGTGAAGTACAGCGCCGCGGACGGCGTCGTCGAGGTGACGGCGGATCTCGTCGAGGGCGGCATCGTCCGCATCCGCGTCGTCGATCGCGGCATCGGGATCGACGCCGCCGACCTGCCGCACATCTTCAAGCCGTTCTTCCGCGGCCGCCGCGCCATCGAGGCGCAGGTCCGCGGGTCGGGCGTCGGGCTCAGCGTCGTGCAGCACATCGTGCGCGCGCACGGCGGCGATCTGCGCGTCGACAGCCGCGCCGGCGAAGGGACGACCGTCACAATCGTGCTGCCGCCATCCGGCGGGGAGCCGCTCGGGCGCGGGAGGAGAGTCGTCAGGCTTCGCCCCGGTGCGAGCGCCGCGCTGTGAGCGCCGCGCCGCGCGTGCTGCTGGTCGAAGACGAAGCGGGTCTTCGGCTCACGCTCACCGATCGGCTTGGCAGCGAGGGCTACAGCGTCGAGACCGCGGACGATGGAGAAGCGGGGCTCGCGCGCGCGACGACCGGCGGCTACGACCTGATCGTCCTCGACGTGATGCTGCCGCGGATGAACGGCTTCGACGTATGCCGCGCCGTCCGGCAGCGCGGCATCACGACGCCGATCCTGATGCTCACGGCCCGCGGGCAGGTGGTCGACAAAGTGGTCGGCCTGAAGCTCGGCGCCGACGACTATCTCACCAAGCCGTTCGAGACGATCGAGCTGATGGCGCGGCTCGAGGCGCTGCTGCGCCGCCGTCCTTCGTCGCCGCAGCCCGGCGGCGCCGTGTACCGGTTCGGCGACGTCGTCGTCGACGTACGGCGCGCCGAGGCCACGCGCGGCGGCGAACCGGTCGAGCTGTCGGCGCGCGAGTTCAAGCTGCTCCGCTACTTCATCGAGCACCGCGGCGAGACGCTCTCGCGTGACGCGCTGCTCTCGCAGGTGTGGGGCTACGACGACATGCCGCTCACCCGCACGGTCGACGTCCACGTCGCCGGCCTGCGGCAGAAGCTCGAGGCGAATCCGAAATCGCCGGAGTACATCGTCACCGTGCACGGCCTCGGGTACAAGTTCGCCGGATAACCACAGAGACTCAGCAGACTCAGAGAACGACGTGCGACGCAGGCCGTCACGTCGTCTTTTCTCAGGGTCTTCGGGTCTCTGTGGTCATCTTCTCCGCGCAATTTGCGGCGCGTTGGTCGGTCGCTTGCAGACGCGCTGCGCGATCTTCGTAACCCGTTGAAGATGGAGTCGCGCATGGGCTTTCTGCACGCTGTCCTCGTTTCGGCCGTTGCGCTTTTTCAAACGCTGCCGCTCAACGCGCGCGCGACGCGCTCCGATCCGCTGCTCGTCCGCGCGGTCGTCGACGGCGACACGATCGACGTCGCGACGCTCGGCCGCGTGCGGCTCCTCGGCATCGACGCGCCCGAAATCGGGCGCGGCTTCGACACGCCGGCGCCCTTCGCGCGCGAGGCGCGCGAGCGGCTGTCGGCGCTCGTCCTGCATCGCTGGGTGCGGCTCGAGCAGGAAGGCGCGGCATTCGACGTCTACGATCGCCGGCTCGCGTACGTCGTCGCCGAGGACGGCACGTTCGTGAATGCGGCGCTCGTGCGCGAAGGCCTCGCGCGCGTCTCGGCGCGCGCGCCGCTGTCGCGGCTGCCCGAGCTGCAGCGCGCCGAGTCGGAGGCGCAGGCGTTCCGGCGCGGCATGTGGGGCGCGGCGCCGCAGATTCCGGCCGCGAGTTATACTGGCCGCTCGAAGGCCCGCCGGTCTGGGACGTCCCGAACAAAAACACGGTCCGGCAGACGGACGACGCGCAAGAAGAAGCCGTGAACGCTATCCCTGTCGAGTACGCGTCGCAGCGGAAAATCCGCGAGCGCAACAAGCTCTACTACCGCTTCAATCACTGGCCCATCTGGATCTTCGTCTTCTTCATCGCGCCGGGGCCGCTCACCTTCGATCTCTTCGAGGCGGGGTTCGACGCGCGCATGGCGCTCTGGCTCGGCGCGGTGCTCGCCGGCACTGCCGTCGCGGGCCTGCGCGGCCGCCTGCCCGGCGTCGAGCCGAAACCGTACATCATCCGCTTCACCGAAGACCGGCCGAACCCGCTGTACCGCCGCATCTGCTACACGTTCGCGTGGAGCGAGGTGATCACGTTCGCCGTGCTGAACGTCGCCGGGCTCGTCGTGGCTATCGCGACGGGCCACTGGTACCTGAAGCAGATCTACCGGTTCGCATACTTTCCGCTGGCGGGGACGATCTGGCTGCTGGGCGCGCTCGGGCAGTTGCCGCGTGTGAAGGCGTCGACGAAGGGCGAGGGACACGAGCGGCGGTACTTCTACGGATCGGTGTGGGCGGTCTGCTGGGCGCAGCCGGCGCTGTGGCTGATGTGGAAGATTCTGCCGGAGACACGGACCGCCGACGCCGTGAAGCTCGCCGTGTTCGTCGCGATCCTCGGTTTCGTGGGCAACCTCGCGCGGCTCGGCCGCCTGCCGCGCACGCGCCCGATAGTCCCCGGCGAGCTGGCGGTCTCCGATTGAGCTTCAATTCGATGCGGTAGGGACGGCGTTCAGGCCGTCCCGCGCGGCCGGCCTAAAGGCCCCGCCCTGCCCCCAGCCCCTGGCCCCCCAGGCCCGAGACGCGGGCGAAGCGAGCCAGTTGTCACACACGGCCGGCGTCGCTCGTCTCACCAAACATGAGGAGAGGGCTGGCGGCCGTCGTCCTGGCGCACCTCGGCATTTCGATGGTCCACGGCTGGGCGCACAGCGGCGCGCACGTGGACCTGTCGCCCGGCGCGATGCTGTTCGTCTACGCGGTCATCCTCGCCGGCCCGCTCGCAGGCCTCGTCGTCATGCGGCGCCGCGAGGCGCTCGGCGCGGCGCTGATCGCCGCGACGATGACGGCCGCGCTCCTCTTCGGCGTCATCAATCACTTCATCATCGCGGGATCCGATCACGTGGCGCACGTCGCGGCCGCCTGGCGTCCGCTGTTCGGCTCGACGGCGGCGCTGCTCGCGATCTCGGAGGCAGCGGCCGCCGCGATCGCGATCCAGCGCATGCGCGCACGGACGTGGAGGGCATCATGAAGGTCTTTCTTGCAGGAGCGACCGGCGCGATCGGCGTGCCGCTGATTCGCGCGCTCGTCGCGGCCGGACACGAGGTGACGGCGCTCACGCGCTTCGAGGCCAACGCGCCGGCGCTGCGCGCGCTCGGCGCCGCGCCGGCGATTGCGGACGCGCTCGAGGCCGACGCGCTTCGCCGCGTTGTCGCCGCCGCGCGGCCGACGCACGTCATCCACCAGCTCACCGCGCTGCCGAAGGGCGGCCCTCGCACGGCGCGCGAAATGGAGCCGACCAACCGCCTGCGGATCGACGGCACGAGAAATCTGATCGACGCGGCCGTCGCCGCCGGCGCGAAGCGCATCGTGGTGGGATCGTTCGCGCTGTTCCGCGGCGAGGACGGTCCGGCGCCGCCGCCGGCGATGCGCGCGGCAGCCGACGCCGTGCGATCGATGGAGGCGCAGACGCTCGAGGCGAGCCGCCGCGGCGCGATCGAAGGCGTCGTCCTGCGCTACGGGTTGTTCTACGGGCCCGAGACCGGATCGACGCGCCAGATGACGGCGATGGCGAAGCGCCGCATGCTGCCGGCGATCCGAGGCGATCGCAGCCTGCTGCCATGCATCCACGTCGACGACGCGGCGCGCGCGACGGTGCTCGCGCTCGACGGCGCGCCCGCCGGCGCCGTCTACGACATCGTCGACGACCACGCCCTGAGCCTCAGCGAGATCAACGAGGCGGTGGCTGCCGCTGCCGGCGCACCGCGCCCGCTCGCGATACCATCATGGCTGCCGCGGCTCGTCGCGCCGTACCTCGCGACGGTGCTGTCGGTGCGCATGCCGCTGTCGAACCGGCAGGCGCGCGCCGATCTCGGCTGGCGGCCGGCGTATCCCACGATTGCCGAGGGGCTCGCCAAAACCTTCGGACGCGCGGCGTGAGATGACGAACGTCGATCTGTTCCAGGCGCACCGCCCGCTGTTGTTCGGCGTCGCGTACCGGATGCTCGGCAGCGCAAGCGACGCCGAAGACGTCGTGCAGGACGCCTGGCTGCGCTACTCGGCCGCGCCGGCGGCCGACGTCCGCTCGCCAAAGGCGTATCTGACGACGATCGTGACGCGCCTGTGCCTCGATCGGCTGAAGTCGGCGCGCGCGGCGCGCGAGACCTACGTCGGGCCCTGGCTGCCCGAGCCGGTCGCGACCGCCGGCGAGCGCGAGCCGGAGCGGTCGCTGGCGCTTGCCGAATCGGTCACACTCGCCTTCATGCTGCTGCTCGAAACGCTCTCGCCCGAGGAGCGCGCCGTGTTCCTGCTGCGCGAGGTCTTCGAGCACGAATACGCCGACATCGCGGCGATGCTCGAGACGACCCCGGCGAACTGCCGGCAGTTGTTCCACCGGGCGAAGGCGCGCATCGCGGAGAAGCGGCCGCGGTTCCGCGGGCAGGTCGGCGAGAAGCTCCCCCTCGTCGGCCGCTTCGTGGAGGCGCTCCGCGCCGGCGACGCGGACCGCCTCGCGGGCGTACTCGCCGACGACGTCGGGTTCTGGAGCGACGGCGGCGGGAAAGTCCTCGCCGCGCGGCGGCCGGTGTTCGGACGCGCCACCGTCGCGGCGATGCTCGCGGGGTTCCACCGCTCGGCGCCGTCCGCCGGCGTCAACCTCGCCGACGTCGCGCTCGACGTCGGCGAAGTGAACGGCGAGCCGGCGATGCTGATGCGAATCGCCGGCCGGCTCGATTCCGTCTACGCGTTCACGATTGGCGAGGAGGGGATCTCGGCGATCCGCGTGGTCCGCAATCCCGACAAGCTGCAGTTCATCGAGCGTCAGTTGACCGTAGCGCGAAGGTTTTAGCCGAGCATGAGCCGGGGCGCGGTCCACGACGCTCGGCTGAAGCCTTCGCGCTCCGTCACGTCACCAGCGACTGCGGCGCGGCTTCCTCGTAATCACGCTTCGCGACAATCGATCGGATCTCGTCCATGATTCGATCGATCTCCGCCTCGCTGTTGTAGAAATGCGGCGAGATGCGGACGCCGACCGGCGGGCGGTAGTCCACCATGAAGCCGCGCGCCTTGAGCGTCCGCGCGACGAGCAGCGCGTCGGGCACGTCGACGGCCACGGTGCCGGCGAGCCGATCGGGATCGCGCGACGCCGCCGACGGGAAGCCGTACTCGTCCGCGCGCGCCAGCAGCCGCGCCGTCAGGTCGCGCGATCGCGCGCGAATCCGATCGAGGCCGACCTCCGCGATGATGTCGAGGCCGGCGATCGCGGCGTAGTACGCGGGGATCGACGGCGTGCCGTTCATCATGCGCATCGCGTCGCCGCGCAGGTCGTCGTCCTCGATGTCGAACGCGAACGGATGGCTGCGCGACAGCCACCCGGTGAACGCCGGATCCGCCGCGCGCAGCACGTCGGGCCGCGTGTACATGAACGCGTTCCCGGGACCGCCGCACAGCCACTTCAGGCAGCCGCCGATCGCGAAGTCGACGCCGAGCGCCGCAACGTCCACGGGGATGATGCCCGCCGACTGATAGAGATCGAGAATCATCGCGGCGCCGGCCTCGCGCGCGCGCCGCGCCACGGCGGCCGCGTCGATGATGAACGACGTCCGGAAGAGCACGTGCGAGACGGCGACGACGGCCGTGCGCTCGTCGATGGCGTCGAGGAGACGATCCGTGCGGACGGAGAGATCGTCCTCGCCGGGCACGACGCGCAGCTCGAAGCCGCTGCGCTGCTGCGCGCGGTAGAGGTGCACGACCGAGGGAAAATCCATTGCCGTGCAGACGATCCGGTTGCGCGAGGGCGTCGGACGCAGCGTCGAGAGCGCGACCAGCTGCGCCGACGTCACGTTCTCGTGCATGCTGACGGTGCCCGGCGGCGCGCCGATCACGCGGGCGACTTTGTTGCCGACCGCGATGGGCATCTCCCACCAGCGCTCTTCCCACGCGCGGACGCCACGTGTCGCCCACGTTTCGGCGTATTCGGCGAGATCGCGCGCCGTCCGCCGCGGCATCGCGCCGAGCGAGTTGTTGATCAGGTAGACGGTCCGCGAGAGAATCGGAAACTCCGCGCGCCAGCGTGCGAGGTCGTCCATCGCGCGATTCTATGGCCAATCCCAAGCCCCGCGTCCGCGAATCCCGGGCCGCCCGCGAATCCCGACGCGCCAACGAATCGAGAATCCCGGATGAACCCGGAATGCTCCGCCTTCGCTCGACGAATCTTCGCCGAGCTTCGGCGGACCCGTCCGAAGCGCCGGAGGCGCGAAGGCGGGCGAATCCCGAATCCCGAGAGGGGTGGCACGGCTGGGACGCGTATGCGCCGTTCTACGACTGGGAGAACGCGCAGACGCTCGGTCGCCGCGACGTCCCGTTCTGGCGACGCATCGCAGTGGCCGCGCGCGGCCCCGTCCTCGAGCTGGGCTGCGGCACGGGACGCATCACGGTGCCCGTCGCCAGGAGCGGCGTCGATCTCGTGGGCATCGATCGATCGGCGGAGATGCTCGCGCGCGCCCGCGACCGCTTCGAGCGACACGGCGCGGCACGACGAATCGGGAATCCCAACTCCCCGCGAATCCCGAATCCCGCATCCCGACGAATCCCGAGTCCCGATTCCCGAATCCCGTCTCTCGTCCGCGGCGACATCCGCGCGCTCCCGTTCCAATCGCGATCGTTCGCCGCGGTCCTGGCGCCGTACGGCATCCTGCAGTCGCTGATTCGGCCGCGCGATCTCACGGCCGCGCTCGCGTCGGTCGCCGACGTGCTCGCGCCCGGCGGCACCTTCGGCATCGATCTCGTCCCGGACGTGCCGAACTGGCGCGAGTACCGCAACCGCGTCCAGCTGCGCGGCGAATCGAACGGCGCCAGGCTCACGCTGATCGAATCGGTCACGCAGGATCGCCGGCGGCGTCTGACGATGTTCGAGCAGCGCTACGTGGAGCGCCGCGACGGCGCGACGCGCGTGCACCGCTTCGATCTCACGTTCCGCACGCTCTCGGTGCCGCAGATGGTCGACCGGCTCGAGCGCGCCGGGTTCATCGTCTCCGCGGTGCTCGGCGACTACCGTGGACGGCCCTGGGACGAGCGGGCGGACGTGTGGATCATCCTGGCGAAAAGGGGGTAAAATTTGCCGCTATGTCAGGGCATTCCAAGTGGCATTCCATCAAGCACAAGAAGGGCGCCGCCGACGCCAAGCGCGGAAAAATCTTCACGCGCCTGATCAAGGAATTGACCGTCGCCGCGCGCGCCGGCGGCGGGGATCCCGACATGAACCCGCGCCTCCGCACGATCATCGCGGAGGCGAAGTCGCAGAACATGCCGGCGGAGAACATCAAGCGCGCCATCCGCCGCGGCACGGGTGAGGAGCCCGGCGTCGCCTACGAGGAAGCGCAGTACGAGGCCTACGGGCCGGGCGGCGCGGCGCTGATCATCGACGTTCTCACCGACAACAAGAACCGCACGGTCGGCGAGCTGCGCCACGCGCTCGAGAAGCACGGCGGCAACCTCGCCTCCACCAACGCCGTCGCCTGGATGTTCCACAAGAAGGGCTACATCGTCATCGACAAGGCGAAGGCCGACGAGGAGAAGCTGATGGCGGCGGTCCTCGACGCCGGCGCCGACGATCTGCAGGACGACGACGACAACTGGGAGGTGTTCAGCACGCCCGAGGCGTTTCCCGCCGTCGCGGAGGCCGTCAAGGGCCTCGGCATCGAGCCGGCGACGGCGAAGGTGCAGATGATCCCGCAGAACTACGTCAAGCTCGAAGGCAAGCCTGCGCAGCAGATGGTGAAGCTGATGGAGGCGCTCGACGATCACGACGACGTGCAGAACGTCGCGTCGAACTTCGACATCTCGGAGAAGGAGATCGAGGCCTCGCTCGCGTGAGGATCTTCGGCATCGACCCCGGCTCGGAGCGCACCGGGTACGGCTGCGTCGAAACCGACGGCTCGCGCCACGCCATCGTCGTCTGCGGCGCCATCACCACGCCGGCGCTCGCGCCGTTCCCCGACAAGCTCCTCGCGATTCACTCGCGCCTCGCGCGGCTGATCGATGAGTGCCGTCCCGACGCCGCGGCCATCGAGACGCTCTTCTACGCGGTAAACGTCCGCAGCGCGCTCAAGCTGGGACACGCGCGCGGCGTGGCGATGCTCGCAGCGGTCGAGGCGCGTCTGCCGGTCTTCGAGTACACGCCGGCCGAGATCAAGCGCGCGGTGGTCGGCTACGGCCGCGCGGAGAAGCCGCAGGTGCAGCACATGATGAAGCTGCTGCTCGGCCTGCGCGCGGCGCCGACGCCGCACGACGCCGCCGACGCGCTCGCCGTCGCGATTTGTCACGCGCATTCGTGCTCGACCGCGCGTGCGGGCGCGATTGCCGCGGCGCCCCCGGCGCGCACGCGGGCGACGAACTGGCGCAGCTACAAGCCCGCGCCCTGATGGCTCGCCGGCGGTGATCGCGCATCTCCGCGGCACGATCCACGAGAAATCGCCGAACCGGATCGTCGTCGACGTCAACGGCGTCGGCTACGACGTGTTCGTGCCGCTGTCGACGTTCTACGGCCTCGGCGACGCGGGCGCCGGCATCTCGCTCCGCATCCACACCCACGTCCGCGAGGAGAGCTTCACGCTCTACGGCTTCGCCACGACGATCGAGCAGGAGTTGTTCGAGCGGTTGATCGACGTCAGCGGGATCGGCCCGAAGGTCGCGCTCGCGGTTCTTTCGGGCATCGAACCGCAGGAGTTGATCCGCGCGATCGATCGCGGCGACGTCGCGCGGCTCACGGCGATTCCCGGCGTCGGCAAGAAAACGTCGGAGCGCATCGTGCTCGAGCTGAAGGATCGTCTGCCGCGCGCGCGCGCGAGCGCGCCGGCGGGCGCCGCCGGCGCGCCGGAAACGGCCGCGGTGCGCGACGATGTGCTCTCGGCGCTGCTGAACCTGGGGTATCATCGACCGCTCGCCGAAAAAGCCGTCGACGCCGCGATCAAGACGCTCGGGTCGTCGTCCGATGCCGGCTTCGAGAGAGCGTTGAGACAGGCGTTGAGAGAGCTCGCGAAATAATGGACGACCGCCTCGTCACGGCGGCGCGCGTCGACGAGGACGCGCAGTACGAAGCGGGCCTGCGCCCGCGGCGGCTCGACGAGTACATCGGCCAGGATCGCATCCGCGAGAACCTGCAGGTGGCGATCGCCGCCGCGCGGCAGCGCGGCGACACGCTCGACCACGTCCTGCTGCACGGTCCGCCCGGCCTCGGCAAGACGACGCTCGCCTACGTGATTGCGACCGAGATGGGCGTCGCGGTGCGCGCGACCTCCGGTCCCGCGATCGAGAAGCCGGGCGATCTCGTCGGCATCGTCACGAACCTCGGCGCGGGCGAGATCCTCTTCATCGACGAGATCCATCGCCTGTCGCCGGCGATCGAAGAAATCCTGTATCCCGCGCTCGAAGACTTCGAAGTGGACATCGTCATCGGCCAGGGGCCGGCCGCGCGCACCGTGAAGATGCGCCTCGAGCCCTTCACGCTGATCGGCGCGACGACGCGGACGGGTCTGCTGACCTCGCCGCTGCGATCGCGGTTCGGGATCGAGCACCGGCTCGAGTTCTACACGCCGCAGGACATCGAAGAGATCCTGCGGCGGTCGGCGAAAATTCTCGGCGTGCCGCTCGAGGACGCCGCGGCGTCCGAGATCGCGCGCCGAACGCGCGGCACGCCGCGCATCGCAAACCGCCTGCTGCGCCGCGTCCGCGACTACGCGCAGGTGCGGGCCGGCGGCACGATCACGCTCGACGTCGCGCGCGCGGCGCTGAAGCTGCTCGAGGTGGACGAGCACGGCTTCGACGAGATCGATCGCAAGCTGCTGCGGACGATCATCGACAAGTTCGGCGGGGGGCCCGTGGGCCTCAACACGATTGCCGCCGCGATCAGCGAGGAGAAGGACGCGATCGAGGACATCTACGAGCCGTTCCTGCTGCAGATCGGCTTCCTCGATCGGACGCCGCGGGGCCGCGTCGCGACGCCGGCGGCGTACGGCTACTTCGGCCTCCCCGCGCCGGCGGAACAACGAAGGGATTCACGTCTGTGGTGACGACCGATCACGTTCGACATGCGCCGCGCATGGGCGGGCGCGCGACGACGATTGCGTCGCTGGCGACCTACGTGCCGCCGCGGCTCCTGACCAACGCCGATCTCGAGAAGATGGTCGACACCAACGACGAGTGGATCCGGCAGCGGACCGGCATCCGCGAGCGCCACATCGTCGAGCCGGGCGTCGCGACCTCCGATCTCGGCACCGAGGCGGCGCGCAAGGCGATCGCGAACGCGGGCCTCACGCCCGACGACATCGGCGTCATCGTCGTCGGCACGGTGACGCCCGACATGTTCTTCCCGAGCACCGCGTGCCTCATCCAGCACAAGATCGGCGCGCGGCGGGCGTGGGGCTTCGATCTGAGCGCGGCGTGCTCGGCGTTCACGTACTCGCTGACGGCGGCGAGCCAGCTCGTGGCGAGCGGCGCGCACGACCACGCGCTCGTCGTCGGCGCCGACGTGATGTCGAGCATCATCGATTACGAGGATCGATCGACGTGCGTGCTGTTCGGCGACGGCGCCGGCGCCGTCGTCGTCTCGGCGGCGAGGCCGGGCGAGCCGTCGATCCTCGACTTCGAGCACGAGATCGACGGCGGCGGCGGGCGGGCGCTGTGCATGCCGGCCGGCGGCAGCGCGAAGCCGTCGTCGCACGAGACGGTCGAGCAGCGCCTGCACTACGTCAAACAGGACGGGCAGACGGTCTTCAAGTTCGCGGTGCGCAAGACGGAGGAAGTGTCGCGGCGGCTGCTCGATCGCAACGGGTTGACGCCGGCGGACATCGATCTGTTCGTCTCGCACCAGGCGAACCGGCGCATCATCCTGTCGGCGAGCGAGAAGCTGGGCGTCGCGCCGGAGAAGGTGATCATCAACATCGAGCGGTTCGGCAACACGACGGCGGCGACCATCCCGCTCGCGCTGAACGACGCGTTGTGCGCCGGGAAGCTGAAGAAGGGTCAGCTGGTTCTCCTTGCCTCGGTGGGCGCGGGCTTCACGGTCGGCGCCGTTCTTCTTAGATGGGGATATTGAGATTCCGGGAGAGGGCGTGAGCCGTATTTTCATCTTGTCCCCCGCGAATCTCGGGGGCCGGCGGGCCGCGCAGGCGCTGTCGCCGAAGGCGACGTTTGCGCTGGCGGCGGCGCTTCGATCGCCCGAGGGTGCGCCGCTCGGCGAGCTGTTCACGTTCGTCAGCGGGCTGTACTTCCGTGGCAAGCTGACGTACGCGCAGCGGTTCGCGCGGCCGCCGGAGCCGGGCCATCCGGTCGTCGGCAGCGGCGTGCACGTCATCACGCCGAACGCCGGGCTGCGCAGCCCCGACACGCTCGTCACGCACGCGGCGGTGCGCGCCTTCGCGCGCGGCGACATCGACGCCGACAACCGGGGCTACCGCGTGCCGCTCCAGACGAGCGCGCGCGCGCTCCTCCGGGAGATCGGACCGGACTGCGGCGTCGTGCTGCTCGGCAGCGTCGCGTCGCCGAAATACGTCGACATCCTGACGGCAATCTTCGGCGATCGGCTGCTCTTCCCGATCGCGTTCGTCGGCCGCGGCGACATGAGCCGCGGCGGCCTGCTGCTGCGCCACGCGCGCGCCGGCGAAGAGCTCGCCTACGTGCCGATCGTCGGTGCGACGCTGCACGGCGCGCGGCCGCCCAAGCTCCCGCCACTGAGGGCTCACAAGCCAGCCGACGCAGGGCATCCCCTTCAGGCCGTGCCGCGCGGGACGACCTGAAGCCGCGTCCCCTACGATCGCCGCGTCGATGGCGAAACCGATCAGAATCCCGCGCGATCAGGACAACGTCGCGCTCGCGGTCGACGGCAGGGACGTCCGCCTCACGAACCTCCGCAAGGTTTTCTGGCCCGAGCTCGGGCTGACCAAAGGCGACCTCCTGCAGTACTACGCCGACGTGTCCGCGGCGCTGCTGCCGCACATCAGGAACCGCGCGATGGTGATGAAGCGCTACCCGCACGGCGCGGCGGGGGACTTCTTCTTCATGAAGCGCGCGCCGTCGCCGCGGCCGCCGTGGATCGAGACGTGCACGATCGACCACGGCCACGGCAACGTCATCGACTTTCCGATGGTCCAGGATCGCGCGGCGCTGATGTGGGTGATCAACCTCGGGTGCATCGACCTCAATCAGTGGTACGCGACCTGCGACGACACCGACCGCCCCGACTACCTGCACTTCGATCTCGATCCCGGCGAGGGCGCGAGCTTCGAGCGCGTGATCGAGACGGGACAGGTCGTGCATGAGGCGCTTGAGTCGCTGAAGATGCCGTCGCTCGCGAAGACGACCGGGTCGAAGGGGCTGCACGTCTACGTGCCGATCGTGCGCGGGCCGGTGCAGAAGCAGGTGTGGACGTTCGCGAAGGCGCTCGCGCAGGAGCTGGCCGCCCGCAACCCGGCGCTCATCACGGCGGAGTACCGGCGCGACAAGCGGCCGCGCGGCCGCGTGCTCGTCGACTACAACCAGAACCGCTGGGGGAGCACGCTCGCGTCGATCTACTCGCCGCGGCCGCGTCCCGAGGCGACCGTCTCGACCCCGATTACGTGGAAGGAGCTCGACGCCGGCGTGCGCATCGAGGACTTCACGATCCGCAACGTGCCGCAGCGCGTCGCGAAGCTCGGCGATCTGTGGAAGCCGCTGCTGCAGGCGCGCGGCCGATTCAACCTGTCGTCGTTCGTGGGATGATGCGCGACCTTCATTCTCCCAGCAGCTCGCCGACCGGCTTGAAGTCGTCGACGTGATCGCAGATCGCCTTCAGCACCATCAGCATCGGCACGGCGAGCAGCATCCCCCAGACGTTCCACACCCAGCCCCAGAACAGCAGCCCGATGAACACCGCGACGGCGTTCATCGACGACGCGCGGCTCGTGAGCCACGGGGTCAGGAGGAACCCCTCGAGGCTCGTGATGAGCAGCGACGCGCCCGACACGACAACCGCCATGTGCACGTTGCCGAACTGCAGGAACGCGACCGCCGCCGTGCCGCCGGTGACGAGCACCGGGCCGAAGTACGGGATCGAGTTGCAGATGCCGGCGACCACGCCCCAGACGCCCGCCTGGTTCACGCCGAGCGCGCGGAACGTCAGCCACGTCGCGATCGCGACGACCGTGCTCGTGAAGATCTGCACGAGCAGGAACATCTCGATCTGCCGATCGATCTCCGAGAGGATCTGCAGCGTGATCTTCTTTTTCGTGAGCGACGGCCCCGCGATCTTCACCATCTTCCGCCGGTAGAGATCGCCCGAGGCGAGCAGGAAGTACACCAGGAAGAGAATCAGCACGAGTTGTCCGACGGCGGCGGCGACGCCGACCGATCCCCACAGCAGATAGTCGCTGACGTTGAACGGCGGCGGCTCCACCTGCACGCGCGGCGCGCCGGTGGACGGCGTCGGCGCGGCCGCGTTGGCCGCCTTCTCGAGCTCCGTCGCCGCCTTCTGCACCTGCTGGATCGCGTTCGCCGTCGACGGCCGGCCGTGTTCCACGGCCTCGCGCAGCCGCCGCGCCGCCGCCGGCAGCTCGCGGACGATTTCCGTCGCCTCCGACCGCAGGCCGTAGAGCAGCGATCCACCGGCGACGGACATCGCAATCAGTACGATCGCCGCGCCGATCGGCCGCGGGATCCGCCAGCGCGCCAGCGTCGCCACGATCGGGTCGAGCGCGTAGCTCGTGAGCAGCGCGAGCACGATCGGAATCATCATCGACTGCGCGTACTGGAGCACGAGCACGGTCGCGAGCACCGCGAGGATCGTCAGCGCCGCGCTGCGCACGTCGAGCGGCGCCGACGCCGGTTGCGGCTCCCGCCGTTCGGCAGGCTCAGGCCGTCCCGCGCCGGTCGACGGGCCGCCGACCGCTTTCAGCGTCATCGCGCCAGCTCCTCCGCCTGCAGCGCCTTGTTGATCGCGACCGCCGCCTTCACGCCCTCAGCCGCCGCGACGATGGCGAACTGGGCGTCGCGCGAGGCGTCGCCGGCGACGAAGACGCGCTCGACGTTGGTATCCGACAGCGTGCCCGTCCTCACGACGCCGCGCCGCGTCAGCGCGCAGCCGAGCGCCGCCGCCAGCGGCGACTGCGGGTGCTGCGCCGTCGTGAAGAACAGGACGTCGCGATCGATCGCGCCGCCGCCGTCGAAGACGACGCGCGTGAGCGCGCCGTCGCGGTGATCGATCGCCGTGATCGGTTCGCCGCGGACGTCTACCCCGTTGCGCGCCAGCCGTCCGAGCGCCTCGCGATCGAGTCGCGCGCCGTGCGTGCAGACGACGATGTCGCCGCTCCACGTGCGCAGGCCGAGCGCGAGCCGCACGACGTCGCGGCCGCTCCCGACCGCCGCCATCCGCCGATCGCGGCTCTCCCAGCCGTCGCAGTACGGGCAGTGAAAGATCGAACGGCCGTAGCATTCCTCGAATCCGGGGATCGCGGGCAGATCGTCGACGACCCCGGTCGCGATGAGGAGAAAGCGCGCCTCTTCCTCGGCGCCGTTCGCGAGCGACAGGCGGAAGTGCGTCGGCTCGCGGTGCGCGTCGGTGACGCCGACGCATCGAAACTCGACGCCGTACACCGCGAGCTCGCGGCGCCCGAGATCGTTGAACTCCGGCGGCGCGATGCCGTCGCGCGTCAGATAGCCGTGCAGCGCGCGCGAGCGGCGGTTGCGCGGCAATCCGAGGTCGCAGACCAAAACGCGGCGGCGGCAGCGACCGAGCATCAGCGCCGCGCTCAGGCCCGCGGGCCCGCCGCCGACGACAATTACGTCGAACATCCGGTGCAGCTGAGTGCAAGACCATCACCACAAAACGGGCGATCACGATTTCCGCACTCTATGTTCGATAGAGCGACATGTGTTCACAGGCAGAACATGACACACGAATATCGTGTTTTTGTTCGGTAAAACGACAGGAAGTGGGGAGTCCAACTGTGAAAAGTGTGCCGTCGTGCAACATCAGCTCGTGTCATATTGGGAAATCGCGGCGTCCGTCCGCGGCGCTAACCGGCTGATCTCTGAGTCTTTTACGGTCGCGCCCGCCAAACGGTCGAGGTTGGCCGACGGCTTGCTCTTTGGCTGAGCCGTGACTCCCATTCGTCGTCTGTCCGCCATCGTCCTGGGGTTCGCGCTCACCGCGACCCTTGCTGTTGCCGCACCTGAGAGCCGTCCCGCCGCCAAGGTCGATCGCGGTCTGCGCGCCGCGCTGCGCACGGGCCAGGCGACGCTGTCGGTCATCATCTCGGTGAAGCCCGGCTACCGCGACACGATCCGCCAGGCCCTCGAGCGCCACGGCGATCGCATCGTGTCGGACCACGAGTTCATCGACGCGCTGTCGGTCGAGCTGCACGCGGAGGACGTCGACGAGCTCGCAAATCTCGCGTCGGTGGACGCGCTGTCGCTCGACGCGACGGTCGGCGCCTCGTCGGTCGTCAAGGCGCTGCCGCTGCAGCCCATCGCGACGCCGATTACGCCGGGGCCGTCGCCGGCCGTGCCGCCGCCCGGACCGACGACGACGCTGCGCGAGACGCTGGGGCTGCCGAAGGTCGCGACGTCGTCGACGCTGACCGGATCGACGGGCATCGGCGTCGCCATCATCGACTCGGGCATCGCGCCGAGCGCCGACTTCAACGGCCGGATCACCGGCTTCTACGACTTCACGCACGCCGGCAGGAAAGACGTCGCGCCGTTCGACGACTTCGGCCACGGCACGCACGTCGCCGGGTTGATCGGCAGCAGCGGCGTGCTGTCGAACTACGAGTTCCAGGGCATCGCACCGTCGGTGCATCTCATCGGCATCAAGGTCCTCGACGCGAGCGGACAGGGGAAGACGAGCGACGTCATCAGGGCGATCGACTTCGTGATCCGGAACCAGTCGAAGCTGAACGTCCAGATCATCAACCTGTCGCTCGGCCATCCGATTCTGGCGCCGGCGAGCGTCGATCCGCTCGTGCGCGCGGTCGAGCGCGCGTCGGCTTCCGGCCTGATCGTCGTGGCGGCGGCCGGGAACTACGGGCAGAAGAAGGACGGCGGGATCGGATACACGGGCATCACGTCGCCGGGCAACGCGCCGTCGGCAATCACGGTGGGCGCGGCCGTCACGTACAACACGATCGCGCGCGGCGACGACACGGTCGCCGACTTCAGCTCGCGCGGTCCGACGTGGTTCGACGCGATCGCGAAGCCGAACGTCATCGCGCCCGGCATCAACCTTCCGTCGGACACGACGGCGGGCTCGACGCTCTACACGCAGATCCCGGCCGCGCGCGTGACGGCGGCCAACGGCGCGCCGCTGCTGTCGCTGAGCGGCACGAGCATGGCGACGGCGGTCACGAGCGGCGTCGTCGCGCTGGTGCTCGACGCGCACAACCGGGCGCATTTCAGACACGACGGCGAGCTCACGCCGAATCTCGTGAAGGCGATGCTCGAGTTCAGCGCGATCCCCGTCGCCGGCGCCGACATGCTGGCGCAGGGCACCGGCGTCGTGAACGCGGCGGGCGCGATGGCGCTCGCGAGCGCGATCGATACGGGCGCGCGGCCGGGCAGCTACTGGTTGACCACGGGCGTGCCCGGCTACAGCACGATCGGCGGGCAGACGGCCGCGTGGAGCCAGAACATCGTCTGGGGCGACGCCGTCCTGACGGGCAATCTGCTTTACGTGAGCAACATCGTCTGGACGAGCAACATCGTCTGGGACTCGAACATCGTGTGGGATTCGAGCGTGGCGATGACGCTCGCGTCGAACGTCGTCTGGGACAGCACGGCGGTGTGGGCCGCGAACATCGTATGGGCCGATCGCGTCGTCGGCGAGATGGTCGGCGACAACATCGTGTGGGGCAGCGCTACGGGCGACAACATCGTCTGGGGCAGCGTGAACGGCGACAACATCGTCTGGGGCAGCTTCGCCGGCGGCGACAACATCGTGTGGGGCAGCGGCACCGGCGACAACATCGTCTGGGGATCCTCGGTCGGCGACAACATCGTGTGGGGTTCGTCGCTCGGGGACAACATCGTCTGGGGCAGCATGCGGGCGGCTGGAAGGATCTTCTGATGGAGAAGATGCCGTACCAGGCCGGCGCTGACGCCGAGCCGATCGTCGCCACGGTTCCGGTCGTCGGCGAGCCCGCGAAGGCCATCGCGACGTGGCGATACGGCCTCTCGCCGATCAGGGGATCGATGGTGACGCTGCGCGAGCTGCGGCGCGCCGACGCGACGGCGCTGTTCGCGGCGCTGACGGCTGAAGAAACCTCCCGGTTCATCTCTCCGCCGCCGACGACGGTGGACGGTTTCGAGCGCTTCATCGCGTGGGCGCGGCGCCAGCGCGAGGCGGGACAGTACGTCTGCTTCGCCGTCGTGCCGAAGGACTCGGACGTGGCGATCGGTCTCTTCCAGATCCGCGCGCTCGAGCCGGACTTCGGCGTCGGCGAATGGGGATTCGCGATCGCGTCGGAGTTCTGGGGCAGCGGCGTCTTCGTCGACGGCGCGAAGCTGGTGCTCGATTTCGCGTTCGCGACGATCGGCGTGCACCGGCTCGAGGCGCGGGCGGCGACGGTGAACGGACGCGGCAACGCCGCGCTGCGGAAGATCGGCGCGACGCGCGAATGCGTCCTGCGGAAATCGTTCCTGCGCTGCGGCGAGTGGTTCGATCAGGCGCTGTGGACCTTGCTGCGGGACGACTGGCTCGCCGCCAAAACGGTCTGGGGATCGCTCGTCATCCATTAACATCGATCGCGGACATGGATGTCCGCGAGTTCGACTTCGACCTTCCGCCGGAGCTCATCGCCCAGGAACCGCCGCGCGAGCGCGGTGGGTCGCGGCTCCTCCATCTCAATCGCGCGTCGGGATCGATCGCGCACACGTGCGTCTCGGCGCTGCCCGATCTGCTGCGCGAGGGCGATCTGGTCGTCGTCAACGACACGCGTGTGTTCCCCGCACGGCTGATTGGCCGCCGCGTGCCCAGCGGTGGCGCCGTCGAGTGCCTGCTCGTCCGCCGCGTCCCGGCATCACCGGCATCAGATTCGGGTTCGGAGCCCGTTCGGAGCGCGTTCGGAGCGGGTTCGGAGCCCGTTCGGAGCGCGTTCGGAGCGGGTTCGGAGCCCGTTCGGAGTGCGTTCGGAGCGGGTTCGGAGCCCGTTCGGAGTGCGTTCGGAACGGGTTCGGAGCCCGTTCGGAGTACGTTCGGAGCGCGTTCGGAGTCCGATGCGGTGGTCTGGGAAACGCTGGTGCACCCGGGGCAGAAACTGAAGCCGGGCGCGCGCGTGGTGTTTGAAGGAATTCACACGATCCACGGCGAGATCCTCGAGCGCCGCTTCTTCGGGCGACGGCTGATTCGCCTGTGGACCGACGACGGATCGCCGCTCGACGCCGCGATCGACGCCATCGGCCACGTGCCGCTGCCGCCCTACATCAAACGAATCGACTCGCCCGCCGACCGCGAGCGCTATCAGACGGTCTTCGCCCGCGCGCGCGGTTCGATCGCCGCGCCGACCGCCGGCCTGCACTTCACGCCGGCGCTGCTCGACGCGCTCCGGGCGCGCGGCGTCGACGTCGCCGCCATCACGCTGCATGTCGGCTACGGCACGTTCCAGCCGGTGCGCGTCGCGCGCGTCGAGGAGCACAGCATCGAGCCCGAAGAGTACGAGATTGGCGCGGCCGCCGCGGCGGCGCTCGAGCGCGCGCGCGCCGATCGGCGGCGCGTCGTCGCCGTCGGCACGACGACGACGCGGACGCTGGAGCATGCCGCGCGGGCGCACGGCGGCGCGATTGTTCCAGGCCGCGGCACCACGGATCTGTTCATCTATCCCGGCTTCGAGTTTCGACTCGTCGGCGGCCTGCTGACGAACTTCCACCTGCCGAGGTCGTCGCTGCTGATGCTCGTCGCCGCGTTCGCGGGCGCGGAGCGCATCAGAGCCGCGTATGATGCGGCAATCGCGGAGAAGTACCAGTTCTACAGCTACGGTGACGCGATGCTCATCTTATGACGTTCGGCTACGACGACTTCGATCTCTCCGGCATCAAGACGTACCCGCTGAAGTCGAGGAAGAGCAAGGCGCGCGTCGAGGACTTCGCGCGGCCGTGCGCGCCGGGCGCGTCGATCGGCGCGTGGCTCGACTCGCTGCCGAACGCGCTCGCGGCCGCGGACTTCAAGGCCGTGGTCCGCGCCGTGCAGGACGCGCGGGAGAGCGAATCGGGCGTCGTCTGGGGCCTCGGCGCGCACGTGGTCAAGACCGGGCTCGGGCCGGTGCTCATCGATTTGATGGAGCGCGGCTACGTCTCCGCGATCGCCGCCAACGGCGCGACGATCATCCACGACTTCGAGATCGCCCTCGTCGGCGCCACCTCCGAGGACGTCGACGAATCGCTCGGCCCCGGGCGTTTCGGGATGGCGGAGGAAACCGGCCGCCTGCTGAACGCCGCGATCAGCGACGGCGTCGCCGCGGGCCTCGGGATCGGCCAGTCGATCACCGGCTTCTTCGCCGGGCGCGAAGCGCAGTTCGCGCGGCACAGCGTGCTCGCCGCGGCCGCGCGGCTGAAGATTCCGGTCACCGTGCACGTGGCCATCGGGACGGACATCACGCACATGCACCCGGCCGCATCGGGCGCGGCGCTCGGCGACGGGAGCCTGCGCGACTTCCGCTACTTCGTCTCGAACGTCGCGCGCCTCGAGCGCGGCGTGTTCCTGAACTGCGGCTCCGCCGTCGTGCTGCCGGAGGTGTTTCTGAAGGCCGTCGCGCTCGCGCGGAACGCCGGCGTCGCGCTCGCCGGCCTGACGACCGTGAACCTCGATTTCATCCGCTCGTACCGCGCGCAGACGAACGTCGTCGCGCGGCCGACCGCGGGCACGGGACGCGGGTACTCGCTCGTCGGCCATCACGAGATCATGATTCCGCTGCTGGCCGCGGCGCTCACGACGGCTGGCCCCTAGAGCCCCGAGCCCGACTCAGTCTTTATACGGATCGAACTCGTCCGCGCCGGCCATGACGACGATGCGCGGGCGAAGCGTGTGCTCGATCGCAATCGTGGCCGCGTGCGGCGCGAGCACGTCCTCGAGCTTGCGGTACACCTCCGGCGCTTCGTCCGCGCCTGCCCCGCGCAGCACCGTGCCCCGCGCGCGCAGGCGATCCTGCACGCCGCGGAAATCGACCGCCTTCTTCGCCTGACGCCGGCTCATCACGCGGCCCGCGCCGTGGACCGTCGAGTAGAGCGCTTCGGCCGCCTGCGGCGACTCCACGCCGTGCACGATCACGGCGATGTCGTCCATGCTTCCACCGATGAAGCCGCGCTGCCCCGGAAACGCCGGCGTCGC
>Ga0075424_100001393_pt1 | contig 21187 bp, 25 predicted proteins | sample SoiMethybrSBSTD3_FD_75301 | JGI IMG/M metagenome (GOLD analysis project Ga0075424, IMG submission 75301) | Bulk soil microbial communities from a Populus tree surrounding site in Tennessee, USA - Soil MetaG P. TD hybrid SBSTD3 | ecosystem: Environmental > Terrestrial > Soil > Tree plantation... | reverse complement strand
CACTGCATGATCCCGAAGTCGATCTTCACCAAGAAATCGTAGGTGCTGCGGGCGCTCGCCCTCGTCCTGCTCGCCGCCGCTCCGGCGCGCGGCGGCGGCGTGCTGGACGTCGTCACGACCTCGACGGATCTCAAGGCGCTCGTCGAGGCGGTCGGCGGCGAGCGCGTGAAGGTCGAGAGCCTGGCGCCCGCGCTCCACGAGCCGCACACGGTCGACGTCAAGCCGGGACAGCTGGCGCGGCTCCGGTCGGCCGCGTTGCTGGCTCGGGTCGGGCTCGATCACGAGCCCTGGCTGGCGCGCGTTCGCGCCGCGGTCAACGATCCCCGCTTCGCGCCGGGCGGCGCGGGCGATCTCGATCTCTCGCGCGGGATCGATCTGCTCCAGGCCGAGACGCCCAGGCTCAGGAGCGAGCCGGGCGCGCACGTGCACGGGTTCGGCAATCCCCACTACTGGCTCGATCCGGCGAACGCGCGGCCGATGACCCAGACGATCCTCGAGGCTCTCGCCCGGCTCGCGCCCGACGGCCGCGATGCGTTCACGACGAACCGGGCTCGCTTCCTCGAGCGTCTCGACGCGGGGATCGCGCACTGGATCGATGTCATGGCACCGCTTCGGGGCGCGCGCGTGGTCGTCCACCACGACAGCTGGCCGTACTTCGCGCGCCGCTTCGGGCTCGTGATCGTGGCCGCCATCGAGCCCGCGCCCGGCGTGCCGCCCTCGCCCGCGTCGCTCGCCGAGCTCGCCCGCCGCATGAAGGACGCGGGAGTGAAGCTCGTGATCACCGAGCCTTCGGCCAGCCACGCCGTCGCGAGCCGCGCGGCCGCGCCCAGCGGGGCGCGCGTCGTCACGCTCGTGCCCTCGGTCGGCGGCGATCCGGAGGCGCGCGACTATCTCGAGCTGTTCGAGCTGAACGTGCGGCGGCTCACCGGCGCGCCGTCGGGAGGTCGCTGAGGTCGGCGGGATGCTGGATTTTCTGTGGGCGCCGTTCCTCGTCTGTCTCGTGCTGACGGCGATCCACGTCTATCTCGGCCTCCACGTCCTGGCCCGCGGCGTGATCTTCGTCGACCTGGCGCTCGCCCAGGTGGCGGCACTCGGCGTGACGCTCGCGTTTCTGGCCGGGCACGCGATCCAGAGCGAGGCCGCCTACTGGTACGCGCTCGCGTTCACGCTCGGCGGCGCCGCGCTGTTCGCGGTGAGCCGCACGCGGCGACCACCAGTACCGCAAGAGGCGATCATCGGGATCGTGTACGCGGTGTCCGCCGCGGCGGCCGTGCTCGTGGTCGACCGCGCGCCGCAGGGCGGCGAGCACATCAAGCAGATCCTGGTCGGCAGCATCCTCACGGTCACGCCCGCGGAGGTCGCCTCCCTGGCGCTGCTCTACGCGGCGATCGGCCTCCTGCACTGGTTCGTCCGCCGCCCGCTGCTCGAGATCTCGTTCGATCCGGAGGGCGCGGCGGCGCGGCGTACCGTACGGTGGTGGGACTTCGTCTTCTACGCGTCATTCGGCGTGGTCGTGACAAGCTCGGTGCGGCTCGCTGGCGTGCTGCTGGTCTTCGCCTACCTGATCGTACCGGCGACCGCCGGCGCGGCGCTCGCGCGCTCCCCGCGCAACCGACTTCTCGTGGGATGGGCGGCCGGCACCCTGGTGAGCGCGGGCGGTCTCGCCGCCTCGTGGACGTGGGATCTGCCGACCGGCGCCACCGTCGTCGTCGCCTTCGGCGTGCTCGTGGCCGCGATCGCCGTCACCTTGGCGCTCTCCGCGACGGTGCGCGCGACGCGCGAGCGCGGCGTCGACGCGCTGCGCGGCCCCGCGATCGGAGCGTGCGCGCTCGTGGGAGTCGCCGGGCTCTTGCTCGTGCTCGCGCCGCGCATGGATCACTGGTGGCTCGACTGGCTGGAAGCATCGGTGCCGGGCGCCCAGATCGTGTTCCTGAGCGCCGACGAGCGCGAGACCCGCCGCGACACCGAGGAAGACATGCGAACGAGCATCGCCGAGCTCGACCGGGTGCGCGTGATGCAGCGCGAGGACCAGTGGGGTGCGCGCCCGGCGACCGCCGAGATGCGCGAGCGAATGCGCCAGTACCTCGCGGGACGCGCCGAGATGGTGGCGGGCGACCGCCTGGTGCTGCGCGCGCTGCAGGCCCGCGCGCGGGCGCGGCAGCGTTGGTGGCTCGGCGTGCCGCTCCTGATCCTGGGCGCGGGCGGCGCGCTCGTGCTCGCGCGTCGCCGGCCCGCGGCCTAGCGACTGTAGCTGTAGAAGCCCTTGCCGCTCTTCCGCCCGAGCTGACCGGCCATGACCATCCGCTTGAGCAGCGGCGGCGGCGCGTAGCGCGCCTCGCGGAACTCGTCGAACATCACTTCGGCCACGTACATCGTGGTGTCGAGGCCGACCAGATCGAGGAGCGTGAACGGGCCCATCGGATAGCCGCAGCCGAGCTTCATCGCGGCGTCGATGTCCTCGAGCGAGGCGAGGCCGCTCTCGTACACGCGGATCGCGTCGAGCAGATACGGCACCAGCAGGCGGTTGACGATGAACGCGGTCGAGTCTTTCGTCTGCACCGGTGTCTTGCCGACGGCCTGCACCCATTCGGTCGCGACCTTCACGGAAGCCTCGTCGGTCAGGATCGTGCGCACGACCTCGACCAGCTTCATCAGCGGCACCGGGTTGAAGAAGTGCATGCCGAGCACTTGCGCCGGGCGCCCGGTGGCGGCCGCCATCGCGGTGACGTTGCAGGAGGAGGTGTTCGACGCCAGGATCGCGTGCGGCGCGCAGATCTTGTGGAGCTTCGCGAACGTTTCGTTCTTGAGCGCCTGGTTCTCGGTCATCGCCTCGACGACGAGATCGCAGCCGCTCATATCGTCGAGCCGTGTCGTGCCGGCGATGAGCGCCAGCGCCGCGTCCTTGGCCTTCGCATCGATCTTGCCGCGGCTCGCCAGGCCCTCGAGCGTCTCACGCAGCCGGCCGAGCCCGCGCTTGACCAGCTCGTCGTTGGCCTCGACGAACAGCACCTGGAATCCGGCCTGCGCGGCGACCTGGACGATGCCGGAGCCCATGAGACCACAGCCGATGACGCCGACGTTCTTGATCGTCATGTTGCCGGGAGGAGTCGCTTACTTCCGAACGCGACCGGGCAGAGGCAGCTCGTAATGCGTTCCGGGCGGACATGGATTCCTGACCGTGACCGTCACCGAGCCGTATCGCACGCTTCCGTCGGGCTGGATCTCGCCGTCCTGGCGCCGCGCCGGCGGCCCGGGCTCCTTCATGGCGCGGTCGAACGCGGCGTCGCGTGTCTCGGCGATCGGCGCCACGATGCTCAGCATCGTCATCGCGCTGATCGGCGATTTCGCCTCGTCGGCGGAAGCCGATACGGACCACGCGCCGGTCAGCACCAGCGCACTGAGGAGCATGCCGAGCTTATTCATAGACGATCAGTGAATGGAGCGGATGCTCCTTGAGCTTATCCCGGCCGTGAAGGAACGCGAGCTCGATCATGAATGCCACCCCCACGACGTCGCCCCCGAGCTGGCGGATCAGCCGTAAGGTTGCCCCCATCGTACCACCGGTGGCGAGCAGATCGTCGACCGCGAGCACGCGCTGCCCGGGCCGGACCGCGTCCTCGTGCACCGCCAGCGCGTCGCGCCCGTACTCGAGCTCGTACTCCACCTCGATCGTCTTGCCCGGGAGCTTGCCGAGCTTGCGCACCGGAACGAAGCCGGCGTTGAGCTGGTGCGCGAGCGCACCGCCGAGGATGAACCCACGCGACTCGATGCCGACGACGATGTCGACGCGCTCGCTTCGATAGCGCTGGACGAAGCTGTCGACGACGTACCGGAACGCCGGGCCGTCCTTCAGGAGGGTGGTGATGTCCTTGAAGAGGATGCCTTCGGTCGGGAAGTCCTTGATGTCACGGATCTTCCTTTTGAGATCGGCGATGTCCATCGGGGCGCTATCTTACCTCGACGGCGCGCTGCGCAAGACGCCAATGTGTCCGGCTGCGTGGCAGCGTGACACCGTTTGCCGCACGAACGTCAGGGTGCTGACGGCCTGAGGCAATCGCGGAGCAGCGCTCAAAAGCGCGGTTTTTCAGACGCGGACCATGGCGCAGCACCCCGTGGCACCCTCCTTGCTCCCCCTGCGCGGCAAGGTCGGTTCCGAGGAGGAGCAGGGATGTTGCTTCCCGAACAAGTGCAGCGCCTGGTCGAGCTAGCCCTGGCCGAGTTCGCCCCGGAGTGGCAGGTCACGGGCCTCTGTTCGGAGCTGAGCCTGCACAATCCCGATCATTGGGTCTCGGGCCTCGGAACGTTCGGGCTCATCCTGCGCAATCGGCAAAACCGCAACGCGAAAGTCCTCGGCTGGCGTAGCGGCGATTTCAGGAGCGCGACCTACCATCGCGGCATCTCGTATCGCGTGCTCGAAGCCTACGCCGACCGCATCACCGACCCGATTCGCCGCTACTTCGAAGAGATCGGTCTCTTGATGCCCGGGCGCGTCTCGACGCGCGGGGCGCAGGCCGCCGCCGCCCGCTCGAGCATCAACTACGCCGGCTAGCTCCCGAGTCGCTCGATGGCCGCTGGCAGCTCGGCGAGCCTCGAGATCGCGAGATCGGGAAACACCGAGTTCCGCCTGGCCGCCGACGACACCACCTGGATCACGCGCATTCCCGCCGCCTGAGCGCCCTGCACGTCGAGCACGGGATCATCGCCCACGTGGACCGCGGTCCGGGCGTCGCCGCCCACCGCGCGCAAGGTCATCGCAAAGATCTCCGACGCGGGCTTTCGAATACCGACCTCGTCCGAGAACGTCGTGTGGTCGAAGTAGCCGAGGAGCCGAAACTGGCCGAGCAGCTGGCGCAAGGTGCCGCCCGGCGTGCGCATGACGTTCGACACCAGCGCGAGCCGGTAGCCCGCTCCTTTCAAGGTCTCCAGCGCGGCGAGCGCGCCGTCGTCGACCGCGGGCGGTAGGAGCAAGATCGGCCGCGCATACGCTTCGACGAGCGCGCTGAACAGTGCCGGCGGCACGCGTCGCGGCAGCACCGGATCGACGCCGGCCAGGATCGCGCGGACGTGATCAGCGGCCGGGACGTCGCGCTGCGTCGACCAGATGCGACTCAGATAGGCGCCGGATGCCTCGTACGCGCGATCGAGCGAGGAGCCCGAGGCCGAGAGGCCCGCGGCCGCGAGCAAGCTCTGAAAATCGACCATGCGGCGCTTCTTGTAGCGATTGTCGCTGGCCGGGCCGTCGAAGAGCAGCGTGCCCCAGAGGTCGATCGTAATGGTTTCGACCTTCACGCCTCACCGCCTTCACCACTTGAAATTGGCTGGACGTTTGTCCAGATAAGCGTTCATGCCTTCGCGCGGCTCGTCAGAAGCGTACGCGGCGGCGAACGCGTTGATCCCATAGCGCACGGCGGTCGTGAGATCCGTCTCGCGCCAGCGGATGATGAGCTCTTTCTGCAATCGAATCGCCTCCGGGCCGCAGGCCACGATGCTCGCGGCGAGCTCCTCGGCGGCAGGGCGTACGCGAGCGTCGGGCACGACCCGGTTCACCAGTCCCCACTCGAGCGCCTGGTTGGCCGTGACCGGCACGCCGGTCAGCAGCATCTCGGCGGCGCGGCCGGGGCCGATCATCGACGGCAGCAGCGCCGCCTGGATCACCGACGGGATGCCGACGCGAACCTCCGGCAGGCCGAAGATGGCGCGCTCGGCCGACACGCGCAGATCGCACGCGAGCGCGAGCTCGAAGCCAGCGCCGAGGCACGCGCCGTTGACAGCGGCGATGACCGGAAACGGCGCACGGTGCACGGCCGCGATCGCGTCGTGGAGCGTCGTGATCAGCTCGCGCGCGCGGCCGGTGTCGAGGTCGCGCAGCACGCGCACGTCCATGCCGGCCGTGAACGCGCGACCGCTGCCGGTGAGGACGACCACACCGATCGCGCGGTCGACAGCGAGCTCGGCGAACATATCGCGAAGGGCGCGGATGAGGCCGGGTTCGAAGAGATTGAGCGGTGGACGATCGAGCGTGCACCAGACCACGGCGCCCGCCCGCTGGAGGCTGATGGGCGCCGTCACTAGTATCGGCGCATCGAGGGATCGACGGTGCGGGCCCAATAGTCGAGCCCGCCACGGAGGTTCTTGACATTCTTGAAGCCGCGTTGCCGCAGGTAGTCGGCGACCGCGGCGCTCCGAACGCCCTGATGGCAGTACACGACGATCTCATCGTCGGCGTTCAGTTCATCGACCCGCAGCTCGATCTCCTCGATCGGAATGTGCACGGCGTTCTCGAGCCGGCACAGTCGCGTCTCCCAGTCCTGGCGGACGTCCAGCAACAACGGCTTGTCGCTTCCGGCCAGACGCGTTTTGAGATCCTGCGGGGTGATCTCGTCCATCGAATGGCTCCGCTAGCGAGGCGCCCGGCGGCCGACCAGGAAATCGACGAGCCAGCCGTTCACCGCGTCGACGTGCTCGATCTGCGGGAAGTGCCCGCACGCATCGACCCACCGAACCGCCGCGTGACGAAGCACGCCGGCCACTTCAGCGCAATGCTCGGGCGGCGCCACGCGATCCTGGCGGCCGTGGATCATCAGCACCGGCAGCTGGAGCGTCGCCAGGGCGCGCCGATAGTCCTCGGCGTGAGTCTCGAAATCGACCCGCACGTCGCGCAGCGTCGCCAGGTAGGACGCCCGCGCCACGCCATCGCTGCGCGTCGCGTAATTGTAGTCGACGAAGTAGTCGACCTCGCGCCGGTCGGGCGCGTGGAAGCAGCGCGCCACCGCCGCCTTGTAGAGCCGCGCGTTGCCGCCGAGCGACAGGATCTCGCCGAGACCGCGCAGCGCGACGAGCCGGTAGATCCACGACGGGCGATAGCTACCGCCCGGGACGATCGCACCGACCAGCGCCAGCCGTTCGATCCGCGACGGATGCATGAGCGCGAGCGCCGTCGACACGGCGCCACCGAGGGAGTGGCCGACCAGCGAGGCCTGCGCGAGTCCGAGCGCATCCATGAAGCCACGCAGTGCGTTGGCGAAGTAACCGAGGCGATAGCTCGTGCGCGGCTTGGCCGAATCGCCGAAGCCGGGAAGATCCACGGAGACCACGGTGGCGCGACTGGCGAGCGGGCGCACGTTGTGACGCCACGACTCGGCGAATCCACCCAGGCCATGCACGAAGATGACGGCTGGTCCGCGACCTTCGACGACATAGTGCAAGCGGAGCCCGTCGACTTCGCCGCCGCGCAGCTGCAGTTCCGGCATGGGGCTACGATTCTACCAGACCGCGCGGGCTCTCAGGGGAACAGGTCGAGCGGCGCGGGCTCGCTCGCGGTCGGCTGGCCCAGGAGCCGCTTCATCATCATCGCGTTCTTCACCGGATAGTCGCGATTGTTGTTGTTGAACGAGATGTAGACGTCCTCCGTCTCGCTGCCGACCGCGTCGATTTCCGGCAATAGCGCGCGCAGCTCCTCCTCGGTGTAGAGGTAGTCGTACTTCTCCCGCACCGACGGCTCCTCGCCCCGCAGCTGGCGCAGCCAGCCGTCGGCATTGCGGCCGTGCAGCCGAAACACCGCCGTCGTCGCCGTCGCAGTGGTCACGCGCGGGATGGCCGCGCCGCCCGCGGGCGCGTCGACGATCACGTGGGCCAGGCGGGCGCTGCTCAGGGCGCGCAGGGTATCGTCGAGATGGTCGGGTAGCCAGGAGCGATGGCGGAACTCGACCGCGATCGTAAAGCCAGGCAACCGCGCCGGCAGCGAGGCGAGGTACTCGAGCCGCTCGGCGTCGAAGTGCACCCACGGCGCGAACTGGAAGAGCACGTAGCCCAGCTTGCCCGCCTCCGCGATCGGCCCGACGGCGGCGCGGAACAGCGCGAACGCGCGATCAACGGCCTCGGGTGAGAAGCTCGCTGCGTCGATCTCACCGCGGCGCGTCCGCCGCGAGGTGCGCGGCAGCAGCGCGGTCAGGTCCGCCGGCACCGTCTCGGCCCTGGGATGATGGCCGGTCATGAGCGAGTACGCCTTGACGTGGAAGACGAAGCCTGGCGGCGTCCGCTCGACCCAGCGTAGCGTGTTACGGACGTCGGGGATCGCGTAGTACGAACTGTTGACCTCCACGACGTCGAAGAATTTCGTGTAGTAGCGCAGCCGCGCTTCCGCCGACATCGACTTCTTCGGATAGAACGTGCCCGACTCGATCAGCGCCGGATCGGCCCACGCGCAAATCCCGACCCGGACGCGGTTACTCACCCTCCGAAGCCCCTCCTGGATCGGACTATCCACAAACGCCACATGGGTGCCCGGGCGGGCGACGCGGCAGGCAGCGCCATGTCGCGCGCCGGGGGTCCCCCACACCGGGCGGGGGTGGCGCGCGACATGGGGCTGCCTGCCGCGTCGCCCGCCCGTCGCGCGCGTGATCCGTTCGTGAAGACTCCGAGCTAGACGATCTTCTCGTAGATGCCGGGCGGGATCACGCGATAGACGTGGATCGGCTGCGAGACGTTCTTGAACGTCTTTTCCCCGAGGCTCTCGAGCACGAAATAGGCGCGGATCCGCTCGGCGGTCGCGGGCCCCACCACGATCTCGCCGCCCTGCGCCGAGCCCGCGAAGCGCGCCGCCACGTTGGTGGTCGGCCCGGTCGCGGTGAACGTCCAGCGCTGGCCCGCCCCAGTGCCGAGCTTGGTGGCGCCAACCAGTGCCTCACCAGTGTTGATGCCCATGTGGAGCTGGATCGCCGGGAAGATCCCGCCGTACTCCTCGTTCAGCGCCGCGGTCCGCTGGTGGATGTCGAAGGCCGCCCGGGTCGCGTTCAGCGCGTGGTCGCTCGCGCTTCGCTCGGACTGGAAGATGACCATCAGGCCGTCGCCGGCCGTCTCGTTCACGTCGCCGTGATGGCGCTGGATGATCTCCAGAAAGCTCGAGAAATACGTCTGGACCAGCTGGTTCAAGCGCTTGGCGTCGAGCTGCTCGGAGAGCCTGGTATAGCCGGCGATGTCGAGGAACACCACCGACACCTCGACCGTGCGCTTCTCGAGCTCGGTCGCGTTCGGATTTTGCTCCAGGAGCTTCTTGACCGCGTCCGGTACGAACTTCGAGAGCTCCCCCTTGAGCTGCTCGAGCAGCGCCAGTCGCTGCCGCGACTCCTGCAAGTTCTGGAGCGCGGTCTCCAGCTCCTTGTTCTTGGTGGCCAGATCGGTGTGGGCCTGGGCGAGCCGCGAGGTCATGTCGTTGAACACCCCGCCCAGCTCGCCGATCTCGTCCCGCGTCTTGTCCGGGGCGCGCGCCTCGAAATCGCCGTCGCCGATCCGCCGGGCGACGGCCGAGAGCGCGGAGATGGGCCGGACGACGACCGAGCTCATCGCCACCGTCAAGACGGCCGCCGCGGCGAGGATTGTCAGAATGGCGATCATGATCTGGCGGTTGCGGTGCCGCCGGACCTCGCCGAAGACAGGCTCCATAGAGGTCGCCACCCGGACGACGGCGCGGACCTTGTGATCGCTGCCGTGACAGCCCTGACACCGCTCCTGGTTCAGGACGGGATAGTGCAACGTGAACAGCGCGACCCCGGTGTCCGTCTCGAGCGATTCCTGTGTCGTCATCGTCTCGACGGCCCGGGTGAACAGCGGGCCCGACATGGTGGTGCCCGGCGTGCGCTCCATCTTCTTGATGTTGTTCATCACTTCGTCCGAGAGCCCGGCCGTTCGGGCGACCTCTCGCGCGGTCGCCATGTCCGTGAAGGCCTCGACGCCGTTGCGCCGGTAGATCATCAGCGACTCGACCGGGGTGGCGCCGGCGGCCGACCGGGCGCGCAGGTCGCGAAGCTCCTGGATGAGGCTGCGGGTAACGTCCGGCCGCTCCTGGAGCATCGCGGCTTCGACACTGGCCACCAGGGTCTGGGTCAGCCGACGCGCTGCCTGCTTGTTCTGCTCCACGAGCGCCGCAGACTCGCGCTGGATGGTGACGACGGTCGAGACGCCGAACCCAACGATCAGGACGGCGACGATCAGCAAGGTGATCTTGAGGGCCAGCCGAGAGCGGAACATCATGCGCGTGCCGGCATTATAGGCCCGGTGTAGAATCCGTTCGATGCCGGCGCCACGCGACAGTTTCGAGGAATTCGAGGCGAGCAGCCTCTTCTGTCCTCGATGCCGGCGCGCGACGCCGACGCGCAAGAAGCTCCTGCTCGTCCTGCCGTCGGGCAGCAAGTACGACTACGTTTGCTCCGAGTGCGGCACGGCCGTCGGCGGGAAGACGGACAACGATCCGACCGAGTTCCATCGCACGATTCCCCCGGCCGCTCGACGTCTGCCGCCGCGCCCGCGCTGATCCCTATCGCTCGTCGTAACTCTGCGTCGTTTCAGTCGTTCTGATGTAGCCGCCCGCCCCTGCCGGTTGTGGATATCCGGACAGAAGCAACAGCCCGTTGCGTAGTCCATCGGCCCGTGCGATACTGCGTAGACTTCACCCTTCGTCCGCGCTGTCACAGTCGAATCACGCAGGTCGCGCAAAGAACAGTAAGGAGGGCTGCATGCGCAGACTTAACAGAGTGCTCGCGAGCTTGACGTTGGTAGGCGCGATCGCCCTTGGTGGAGTCGTGCTGACGCGCCAGATCCTGGCTGTCGCTAACGAGGCCAACACGGAGCGGTTGAGTCGGGCAGTCCTCGCGTACATCGGGGAGAAGAATCCGAACGCCCCGATCAAGGCATTCCAGCACTTTCCGGAAGTGCTATTCGCGGAGAGCGAGCGCACGCAGATCGACCACTGCATGGCACTGGCGCAGGCGGAGGTGGAGTCGGAGTTCAAGCACGACGCGGTCGGGAGCGCCGGTGAAGTGGGGTTGTTCCAGACCTTGCCGTCGACCGCGGCCCTGTTCGAAACGAAGGTCGGCCCTTTCAAGCGTCCCAACCTCAAGGGACAGCGCGACCTCGGTGACCTGGCGATTCCCACAGTGAGCACGAAGTTCGCGATGGCCTATCTGCGCGATATCATGACCCGCAAGCCCAACATCAAGGACGCCCTGACCGAGTACAACGGCGGCCCGGCCGGGCGTCATCCGGCCTACTACCGCATGGTGATGGGTGCCTACGTGGAGATTCTCGAGCGGGCCGATCTGAAGTGTCGCTATCAGGCGGCGCCCAAGCGCGCGCCGGTGATGGCGCTGCTCGCTCGGATCTAGGACCCGGGGACGCGCGGCGTAGCGCGCGCGCTGGCTTCCGAAAACGCGCTGGCTTCCGAAAAGAAGAAGCGCCCGCGCGCCCGCGCCAGGAGCTCGGAGCTGGTGAGCTCCTCGATCACGCCCTCGACGTCGATGTAACGGTCGTGATCGTACCGTGCGGTCAAGCGTCCCCGTCCGAGGAGCGGCGTCTCGAGCGGTACGGGCTTCACGAAGCGCACGGTGATCTCGCCGGTCACGGAGAGACGGCCGCTCTCTCGGAACGCCGCCCCGGCCAGGATCTCGTCGAGATAGGTGGTCACGATCCCGCCGTGGGCCGCGCCCCGTGGCCCCATGAAGCGGCGCGGCACGAAGACCGGCGTCAGCACACCGTCCTCGGTCTTGAAACACCGCACCCGCAAGCCAATCGGGTGCTCGGGCCCGCAGCCGAAGCATTCGTCGAAGAGATCGCCCACCTTGGTCGTGAGGAACTGCTCTTCGAGCTCTGCAAAGCGGTCGCCGTAAGCGTCGGACAGCGTCACGGTCAGAGCGCGTCGATCCCGCGAGCGAGCGTGAAGTCCTTCGGCGTGAGCCCGCCGTCGGAGTGGGTCCACACCGACACTGTGACTTCATTGTAGCGAATCGTCATGTCCGGGTGATGATTCGCCCGCTCGGCGAGCGCTCCCACCCAGTTGACGAAGACCATGGCCGCCTGGAAATCCGGAAACCGATAGGTGCGCTCGATCGCCTTGCCCGACCGTTTCCACCCGGGCGTCTGCGCCAGCTCGGCCGTGACCTGCGCCTCGCCGAGCGGGCTCATCGCGACACCCCGCGGCGGACCAGTGGCGCCCACTCCGCGAGGGACCGCGTCGCCTTGCCGACCACTTTGGCCTCGTCGTCCCAGCGTCGCAGCGCGACCGCGTCCTTGGCCCATCGGTGCCCGGCGAATCGGGCGGCGTCCTCGACCGACATGATGCCGCCCTGCTGACCGAGCGTGTGGCGAGAGCCCGGCGAGAGTCGCGCGAAGTACGCGGGCTCGGTCGCGCAGAGATAGCGCTTCGCGTCGGCGTGCATCCGCACGCACCACGCCACTCGCTCGGACACCCACGGCGCGAGCAGGTCGGCGCCGACCTCGTGGTGGCCTCGGGCGCGCGGCGCGACCCGCGTAGCCTCGAGCGTGTCGGCCACGAGCGCCTGGTCGATCGCGTAGCGCCCGACGTCGTGCAGCAGGCATGCGAGCTGGAGCTCCTCGTCGGCCGCGCTCTCGCGCGCGAGCTCCGCGCATTGCAGCGCGTGCTCGAGCTCGGACACGACCTCGCCCCCGTATCGCCGGGCTCCAGAGCGCGCCAGCGCGTCGAGGAGCCGGTCGGCCATCGCCGTCATATCTTCGCGAACTTCTGCAGCGAGCGCACCTCGCGCGCCGGCTTCAGGTCGCGGCCCATCGCGGTCCACGACACCTCGGCCACGTAGAGATCGCCGCGCGAGTCGACGACGCATCCGTGCGGGGCGATGAACTCGCCGGGCTTCTCGCCGGCGAAGCGACCGCCGATCCGGCCCACGAGGTCGCCCTTGAGCGTGACGATGCTCACACGAGCGCCGATATTGGGCACCTCCGCGCTGATCGACAGCGCCGCGGGCAGCTCGCCGACGTACAGGAGCCCGCCGCTGCGCCGATCGGAGAAGAGCCCGCACGGGCGATAGAGGTTCGCCAACTGGGTCAGGTACTTGCCTTTCTCGTCGAAGATCTGCACGCGGTGGTTCTCGCGGTCCGCGACGTACACGCGGCCCTCGGCGTCGGTGGCGATGTTGTGCGGGATGTTGAAGCATCCCGGATCAGTGCCGGGCTCGCCCCACGAGAAGAGCAGCCGGCCCTTGGGGTCGTACTTGTGCACGCGCGAGTTGCCGTACCCGTCGGATACGTAGATGTCACCGTTCCTCGGGCAGAGCGCCACGTGGGTCGGTCGGTTGAACGGCTTGCCGCCGTGGAGCGATGAGGGCTTGTCTGGATCGCCGAGCGTCAGCAGGAGCTTGCCCTCGGGGGTGAACTGCCGGACGGTGTGATGCAGGTCATCCGTCAGCCAGAGCGTGCCGTCCGGGCCGATCGTGATCCCGTGGGCTCGACGAAACACGCCTTCGCCCCACGATCTCAGGAACTTCCCCTCGCGGTCGAACACGATGACCGGATGCGCACCGCGGTTGAAGACGTGCACGTTGTCCTTGCCGTCGACGGCGACGCTCGTCGCCTCGACGAACGACCACCCCTCGGGCAGTTTCCCCCACCCCTCGACCGGACGGTAGTTCATGCGTGTGACCTCCCCAGGTCCGCGCCTATACTGCCACAACCCCACGACAAGCTCATGACGCCCATCGGGCTCTCGATCAAACGTCGCGAAGATCGGCGCTTTCTCACCGGGCGCGGACGCTACGTGGACGACCTTAGGTTTCCCGATATGCTCCACGCGGCAATCGTCCGGAGCCCTCACGCTCATGCCCGCATTGTTGCGGTCGATGCCCGGCGCGCCATGGCAATTCCCGGGATCGTCGCGGTGCTCACGATCGACGACCTGCCGGAATGTGTCGGCGCCGTGCCGCCGCTCGTCCCGTCGCCGCGGCTCAGACCCTACGGCCAGCCGGCGCTGGCCGGGCCAAAGGTTCGCTATGCCGGCGAAGGGCTCGCGGTTGTGGTCGCCGACGACACCTATCGCGCCGCCGATGCCGCGCACGCCGTGAACGTCCGCTACGACGTCTTGCCCGCGGCCGCGACGGTCGACGTCGCGCTCGCGCCGGGCGCGCCGCGGGTCTTCGACGAGTGGCCGGACAACGCCGCCGGTCCGTCCGACGGCGTGGTCGGCAACGTCGCGCGCGGCTTCGCCGACGCGCACGTGATCGTCGACGCGCGGTTGACCGTGCCGCGCGTGGCCGCGATGCCGATCGAGCCGCGCGGCGTGCTCGTCCAGCCCGAAGCGCCAGACGGCCGCCTGACCATCTGGACCTCGACGCAAGTTCCGTTCGCGGTGCGCGCGGCGATCGCCGCGGCGCTCGGCCTGGCCGAGGAGCAGGTACGCGTGATCGCGCCGGACGTGGGCGGCGGCTTCGGCGCCAAGGGTCATGTCTATCCGGAGGACGTCCTGATCGCCGCGGTGGCACGCCGGCTGCGCCGGCCCGTGAAGTGGATCGAGACGCGTCGCGAGCACTTCCTGGCGACCGCGCCCGATCGCGATCAGCGCCACCGGGCACGGCTGGGTGTGAGCCGCGACGGCAGAATCATCGCGGTCGAGACCGAGTTCACGCGCGACGGCGGCGCCTATCCGGTCATCGGCGATGTGATCTCGCTGAACACGATCAACCACCTCCCCGGGCCATACCGCATCCCGCATCTCAAGGCATCGGCGGTCAACGTGGTGACCCACAAGACCTTCGCCGCCGCCTATCGCGGCGCGGGCCGGCCCGAGGTCGCCTACGTGCTCGACCGCCTCCTCGACCGCGCGGCGCGCCGCAGCGGCCTCGACCCGGCGGCGCTGCGCCGGGGCAATCTGATTCGCGCCGACGAGATGCCGTACTCGACCGGCCTCCAATACCGCGACGGCGTGCCGATCGTTTACGATCCCGCCGACTATCCGGCCGCGTTCGATCGGCTGCTGGCGCGCTTCGGCTACGACGAGTGGCGCGGCCGGCAGGCGGCGCGGCGCAACGCATCACGACCTATCGGCATCGGGCTCTCGGCCTATCTGGAGGGAACCGGCATCGGCCCGTTCGAGGGCGCCGACGTGCGCATCGATCCGAGCGGGATGATCTTTCTACAGATCGGCGTCTCCTCGCAGGGCCAGGCTCACGAGACCACGCTCGCGCAGGTGTGCGCGGCGGAGCTCGGCGTCGACACCGAGCGGGTCGTCGTGGTGGGCGGAGACACCACCGTCGTCGGCTACGGCAACGGCACGATCGCGAGCCGCGTGGCGGCGGTGGCGGGGCCGGCCATCGCGCGGACCTCGCGCGAGGTCGCGCGCAAGGCGCGGCTCGTCGCCGGTGAGCTCCTCGAGTGCGCCCCGGCCGACGTCGTGCTGGCCGACGGCCGCGCTCACGTGGCCGGCATGGCCGAGCGCGCCGTCGACATGGGCCGGCTCGCTCGCGCGTCGCTCCGAAGCCCCACGTTGCTGCGCGAGGGCGCGCCGGGCCTGCATGCATGCGCATTCTTCCGGCCCGAGACGGTCACCTGGGCGTTCGGTGCGCATGCCTGCGCCGTCGAGGTCGACGTCGAGACGGGCGAGCTCGGCCTGCTGCGCTACGTGGCGGTGCACGACTGCGGCCGGCCGCTGAACCCGATGGTCGTCGAGGGCCAGCTGCACGGCGGGATCGTGCAGGGCATCGGCGCCGCGCTGGCCGAGGAGCTCGTCTACGACGCCGCCGGCCAGCTCGTGACGGGCTCGTTGATGGAATACGGCCTGCCGAAAGCCGACCAGCTCCCGCCGCTCGAGGTGATCGCGCTCGACTTTCCCTCGACCCGGAACGAGCTCGGCGTCAAGGGCGTAGGCGAGAGCGGCATCATCTCGCCGGTGCCGGCCATCGCCAACGCCGTCGAAGACGCGCTGGCGGCCCACGGCGCCGAGATCATCCGCGTGCCGCTGACCGCCGCCAGCATCTGGGAAGCCATTCGGCACGCCCGCCCGCCCGCGCCGGAATCGCGCTAGCCCGTTCCACCCTTCGCCGCCTTCGCCGCGTATAACTGGTCGAGAAGCGAGACCGCAGAGCGCAACCACAAAGCCAAATCGAGGAGCGCCACGGCTATGCCGGGGCGCTTCCGAGCATTGGGGGCCTTGGGGGGGCCCTTCGAGGCCCCCATTCACATATGGATTTCGCTCAGACGGCGGAAGAATACGCGACCCGCCTGTACGCGGTGGCCTATCGCCTGCTCGGCAACCGATCCGACGCGGAGGACGCCGTGCAGCGAGCCCTGCTGAAGGCCTACGAGGCGCGCGACTCGTATTCCACTCGGTGGGCGGTGTCGACATGGCTGTATCGCGTGCTCACGAACGTCTGTATCGACGAGCTGCGCCGGCGCCGGCGGACTCCGCCCGAGCCGTTGCCGCGCGGGCGAGCCGGCACAGCGGTCGAGCGCCTGGATCTCACGCGGGCGCTCGACACGGTGCCCCGCGAGGCGCGCGTGCTGCTCGCGCTGCACTACGTGAACGGTCTTGGTTATCGCGAGCTGGCGACGATCAGAGGGATCTCGGTGAACACGGTCAAGAGTCAGCTCGCGCGAGGCAAGGCGATCCTGAAGCGAGCACTGGAGGATTGAACATGGACCGGCTCGACACGATGCTCGAAGAATTCTTCAAGCCCGATGCGCCGCCGCGGCTGTCCGAGCGTCTGCTCGGCAATCTGAAGACGCGGTCCGCCGGCCTCGAAAAATTGGCCGATCGGTTCCGGATCGACGCGACCGACCGCGGTGTGGTGCGGCTCTATCCCGGAACGGGCGATCATGGCGCCACCGCCCGTGCCCGCGCGCACGCCGAGCGAGCCCGGCAGGAGTTCCGTGAATATCTGGCCGGGCGCCGTACGTTCTTCACGGTCGCGGTGGACCTCGAGCGCGTGGGCGAGTTCCAGTCGCGCGTGCTGGCCGAAGCCCTGCGGGTTCCGTTCGGCGAGGTCGACTCGTATTCGGCCCTCGCGCGCCGCGTCGGCCATCCGCGCGCCGCGCGGGCGGTCGGCAACGCGCTCGGGGCGAACCCGGTACCGGTGATCGTCCCCTGCCATCGCATCGTACGCGGCGACGGCACCTGGGGCCACTACGCGTTCGGCGGCGCGATGAAGACGCAGCTCCTGCGCCTCGAGCGCACGACGCCGGCGCTGATCGGCTGCACGAGCACGCGGATCATCTGCCGGCGCGGCTGCGCGCACGAGCAGCGCATCGGCGAGGCCAACCGCGTGGTGTTCGCGTCGGTGGCCGACGCGGCGAGCGTCGGATACCGGCCCTGCCGCGTGTGCCGCCCGCCGCGGGCGGCGTAGCGCCGCGTTCGGGGCCGAGGTCGATGTGCTAGGATCCCGGCGATGCGGAGGATCCGGCTCGCGTCGCTCCTGTTCGCGTCGCTCGCGCTGACAGTGGGCACAGCGGCGCCCGCGGCCGCCGAGTTTCCGATCTTCGACGCGCACGTCCACTACAGCCGTCCAGACTGGGACGTCTACTCCGCCGAGCGCGCGCTCGCGATTCTCAATGCCGCGGGCGTGCGCCGGGCGATCGTCTCCAGCACGCCGGACGACGGCACCTTGAAGCTCTACGAGAAGGCGCCCAAGATGATCGTGCCGTTCCTCCGGCCATACCGGACGCGCGACGACATGGGCAGCTGGTACAACGATCCCGGCGTGGAGATCTACGTCGAGGAGCGGCTCAAGCGCGGCGTCTACCGCGGCATCGGCGAGTTTCATCTGAGCGTCGCAGGCGTAACGGGACCGACCGTCAAGCGGTTCGCCGAGCTGGCGGCCGATCGCGATCTGTTCTTGCAGGCCCACGTCGACGAGGTCACGATCGAAAAGCTCCTGACGCTCTATCCAAAGACGCGCTTTCTCTGGGCGCACGCCGGCATGTCGTCGTCGGCCGCCACGGTCGGCGGGCTGCTCGCTCGGTTCCCGAAGCTCTTTGTCGAGCTCGCGCTGCGCACCGACGTCGCGCCGGGCGGCAAGCTCGATCCAGAGTGGCGCGCCGTGTTCGTGAAATACCCCGACCGCTTCATGGTCGGGACCGATACGTGGGTGACGTCGCGCTGGGAGGCGATGCAGGGCTACCATCGCGACGTCCAGGTCTGGCTCGGTCAGCTGCCGCGCGACGTCGCCGAGGCGATCGCCTGGAAGAACGGCGAGCGCCTGTTCCCTAGCCCCTAGGGTCTAGACCGCGCCGAGCAATCGGCGGTCCGAGTCGTAGCGCAGGCGCGACAGCGCGTCGCTCCTGTCCGTCCACAGCACCTCGTCGACCTCGTGGTCGTGCTCGCCGACTTTCTCGAGCGGCTTCATGAGGTACCAGCGGACGGTCTTCTTGACCTGACGTCCCTGCCGCCGAAACCAGTAGGTCACCGGCGTGAGCTCGCGCACCAGCTCGCACCGGTAGCCGGTCTCCTCCCGCACCTCGCGGAGGGCGGCATCGGCGCTGGTCTCGCCGGACGTAAGCGCGCCCTTGGGCAGGGTCCACACGGGCTGCCCGCGCAGGTCGCGGGCGCGAATCAGCAGCACGCGGCCGTCCTCGTCGAGGACGAGGCCACCGGCGGAAAATTCGAAGATGACGCGCGAGCCGCTGTCCGGCACGCTCCGATAATACCTGCGTCACCCAGCGTGATACCATTCGTGCACGCGTGACAGATCGCATTGACCTGCTCGCGCACTTTCCCCCCGGCTTCACGCCGCGGCCGGAGCAGTCGCGGCTTCTCGGTCAGCTATCCGACGCGATCGCGGAAGCGCTCGACGACCCGGCGGCGCCGCGTGTGTTCCTGGTCGAGGCGCCGCCCGGCGTGGGCAAGAGCCACGTGGCGATGGCCCTCGCGCGCTGGAGCGGCGATGCCTATCTCCTGACCTCGCAGAAGCTGCTCCAGGATCAGTACGAGCGGGAGTTCGGCGCCGATCTGCAGCTGGTCAAGGGCCGCGACAACTACCTCTGCGACCGCTATCCGGACGCCCGCGTGCCGACCTCGCGCGGCATGTGTCGCCGGCCGCGCGGCCCGGTGTGTCAGTGCCCCTACGCACGGGCGAAAACGGCAGCGCTGAACGGCCCGATCTTCTGCACCAACACCGCGTACTTCGCGACTCTGCGCCACTGGCGCGCCGAGCAGCTGCGCAAGCGCCGCCTCTTGATCATCGACGAGGCGCACAATCTCGAGTCGCAGCTGGTCAGCGTGTTCACGGTCGCGTTTCCGCCCGAGCAGGCCAAGGCGTGGTTCGGCGGACCGCTGCCACGACTCGACTCGGCCGAAGACTATCGAAGCCTCATGGGTGAGCACCTCGAACGCATGGAGGGGCAGCTCGAGACGGTGACCCGGGTGCTCGAGAGCATGCGGCCTCCGGACATCCCGCCCGAGGCGTTCCTGCGCATGCCGCCCTCGCGCGCCGAGCAGGAGCTGATGGCGGAGCGCGAGAGCCTCGAGACGGCGCTGGCGCGCGTCCGCTTCTTCGTCGACGCCGAGGACCGCGAGTGGATCGTGCGCTATCCGCCCGAGCCCGCCGCCACGCTCGAGCTGGTGCCGCTCACGGTGGCGTCGATGGCGAGCGAGCTCCTGAGCGAGGCCGCCGAGCTGGTCGTGCTCTCGTCGGCCTATCTCGGTCACCGCCGAACGATCGCCGACTGCTTCGGCCTCGACGAGCGTGCTCTGCGCACCTTCGCGAGCGATTCGCCCTTCCCGCTCGAGCAGCGGCGGATCGAGTACCGGCCGGTGGGCGCGCTGTCGAAGACGACGCTGGCCCGCCTCGAGCCGGTGCTGTTCGCCGAGGTCGGGGCGATCCTGAGCGCGCATCCGCGCGAAAAGGGGTTGATCCATGCGCCCTCGTACGCGGCCGGCCGCCGGCTGGTCGCGCATCTGGCGAGCTGGGAGCCGATGCAGTCGCGGCGGCTGATCTGGGTCGAGTCGACCGAGGCGAAGGCGCGCGCGCTCGAGCTGCACCGCGCCTCGCCCGCCCCGACCGTGCTGGTGTCGCCCTCGCTGCGCGAAGGCGTGGACCTGCCGGACGATTTTCTCCGGTTCCAGATCGTGACGAAGCTGCCCTATCCGGACCTGGGCGACCCGTGGACCGCCGCCCGGCAGACGCGCGATCCGCGCTGGTACGCGCTCGAGACGGCGAAGGCGCTCGTCCAGGCCTACGGCCGGTCGTGCCGCCACGCGGGAGACCACGGCGTCACCTATATCCTCGACGGCCAGTTCGAGCGCTTCCTGGCCCACTATCGCGTCCTCTTGCCGCCGTGGTTCCTCGACGCCGTCCGCGCGGCGATCCGCGCGCGGCATCCGGATACGGCGTTCGAGTGCTAGGATAGCGACACGTGAACCCGCGTGACGTCGACGCCGTCATTCAGTCGGCTCGCTTCGAGCTCTATCGCGAGAACATCTACGGCGCGCTCGACATCGTCGAGGCGGCGCGGGCGGAGCATCCCGATCCGCGCTACACCGAGCTCACGACACGCATCCGCTCGTGGCTCACGCACCTGGACTCCCGCGAATCGTATGTGGCCGCGCAGGAGGAGCAGTACCGCCGGCTGCGATGGCGCATGGGGCTCAAGCTCCTCGAGAAGCGGATCCGCATGCTCATCGGGCGCAAGACGAAGAAGCTGGTCGAGCGCCGCGCGCGCGATCCAGAGTTCCAGGAGCTCGAGCGTGAGGTCGATCGGGTGCGACCGCGCCGCGTGCTCGATGCCGGCAGCGGCGAGGGCGGCGTGGCCATGGCGCTCGGCGCTCGCCATCCCAGCCTTCACGTCGACGGCGTCGAGGTCTCGCCGACCAACGCAAAGATCGCCCGGCAGCTGAACCGCTTCGGCAACGTCGCGTTCCGGCAGGGATTCGCCGAAGAGGTGCACCTCTACTTCCCGGCGGGATCGTTCGATCTCGTCTACTCGTTCGCGGTGCTGGAGCACGTGCGCGACGTCAACGAGACCGTGCGGTCGATCGAGACCGTGCTGCGGCCGGGCGGGCGCTTCGCCTTCGTCGTCCCGATGCACGAGCTGCGCGCGATCGGTCCGATCCCGGACTACACGCCGGTGCACGGCTACGCCGACCACTGCCGCGTCTTCACCGAGAAGGAGCTTTGGCAGACCTTCGGGCACCGGAAGGACTTTCGGCTCGTGAAGGTACCGGGAGCGTGGAAGCACGGCGAGCTTCCGGACTGCTTCGAGCCGATCGAGTTCGGCTCGTTCTTCGTCTCCTACGCGAAGGACGGGAGCTAGGTTTACGCCAAAAGGCCGGCGGCTCGCTAGCGCTTGGCGCCCTTCCGGCTCGCGGTGGCCGCCGAACGGCCCGCGATGCGCCCGAAGACGGCACCGGCCATCAACCCCGCGCCGCCCGGATAGTTGTGATAGAAAAGCCCGCCCA
>Ga0075424_100001392_pt1 | contig 21198 bp, 16 predicted proteins | sample SoiMethybrSBSTD3_FD_75301 | JGI IMG/M metagenome (GOLD analysis project Ga0075424, IMG submission 75301) | Bulk soil microbial communities from a Populus tree surrounding site in Tennessee, USA - Soil MetaG P. TD hybrid SBSTD3 | ecosystem: Environmental > Terrestrial > Soil > Tree plantation... | reverse complement strand
ACTCTCGTCGATACTGATTCGCAACATCGGGGCCGGCCCAAACGGACTAGGCTGCCAAGACACTAGTCCTTCCAAAACAGCCCGCGCGCCAAACTGGCTGACGACATAGAAGTTGCTGGGTCATGGATTCGAAAAGGTCGGCGAATCAAGGATCTCGTGCGACGCCCTATCGTCCTGCCGCCGAGCATTCGTCAGGCCGCTTCCAGCGGGATACGCCGCGAGTAGCTTAAGATACCGTTCATGCGTCTACTAACGGTCACGGCACATCCGGATGACGAAGCTGCCTCATTTGGTGGAACTCTTCGCGTTTATCACGATCGGGGAGTCGAGACCTACGTCGTCTGTCTCACGGCCGGGCAGGCTGCCTCCAACCGTGGTGGTGCTAAGAACGATCACGAACTGGCTGCGATCCGCCGCAAGGAATTTGCCAAGTCGTGCGAGATTTTGGGAATTGATCGGGGAGTGGTCCTGGACTATGCAGATAGCAAGTTGCACCGCCTCGACCTTTACAGCATCGTCGACGAACTCGTCCGCCACATTCGCGAATTTCGTCCCCAGGTCATGCTGACCTTTGGCCCAGAAGGAGCGGTGACTGGACACACGGATCACTCCATGGTTTCGGTGTTTGCGACCTTGGCCTACAGTTGGGCAGGACGAACGAACCGCTATCCCGATCAATTGATTGACGGCGTACGGCCGCATTCCGTCCAGAAGCTCTATTACGCCACCATGAACTTCACGCTGCCGGACCGCCCGCCCGTCGCCCCCGCTCCCGTCACGACCGTAATTCAAATCGGCAACCACATGGAAACAAAGATCGCCGCCTTCGAGGCGCACACAACCCAGGCGCCGGTGTTTCCTGTGGTAACGCAAAACATCCTCGCGCGTGGCCGCGAAGAGATGTTCCATCTGGTCGCCACCTCTGCGCCGGCCACACTTACACCAGAAACAGATCTGTTCGCGGGAGTAGTTGAATGAAAGTAGCGCCGCCGTCCCGGCGGCTGTCCGGCGAGCGTCCCGCCCGCCGCGCCGAGGGGGCGAGAGCACCCTCAAGACAACGGACGGGATCCAACGCTACTTCTCAGCGGGATAGCTTATCCGTTCGCTCGAAGCTCAAAGCTCGCGGCTGGCAGCCCTTACTTCGCTTTAATAATCTCGCTCAGCAAATCCGGCTTCGCCTCGTCGCGCACCAGGTACGGATACTTCTCGCCTTCGTGATAGTCCAGCTTGACCGTGCGGAAATAGTCCGTGTTTTCCACCAACAGTTCAATGGGATCCGATGAGCCTTTCACCGCCTTGACGGCTTCATGCAACACGTCTCCGGAGAATCGCCGGCCATTCACGGCAACGATCTTCATCCCCGGCCCGATTCCACCCTTGGCTGCCAGCATCCCCTCAATTGTGTCGAGCACCGTGCCATCGTCGCGCAGCCGCAATCCAAACGTGTAGACCTCGCTTACAACGTTCGCATCGCGTTCGGAGGTTCGGAAGAAATCGCTCGGCGTGTCTTTGTACTCAAGCTTCCATCCGCTGCCTTCAATGCCACCCAGGGGCGCTCCCGGCCCATGATTCGTCAACCGCTCCGTCCAGAAACCGCGCCAGTCATATGCCACCACCTGATTCAATGCATTCACGATGTCATCAAATGTGTACGTCTTCACTGCGGGAGGCCCACCAGGCGCCCCGTGAAACGCCTTGCAGAAATCGTCCAGCGATTTCTGCCCCTTGCTTTGCTGCCGAATGATCACGTCCGCCCACAGCCAGTTCAACGTGTCTTCGTCGTAGAAGTCCACGCCGCGCCGCAAGGAGTACCACGCCCGCGATGTGAAATATAGTTCCGGGGCAGCATCCGCCGTATCTTGTAGGTTTCGCCACGTGCGTCCGGGAAGGTGGTCGAGATCCGCAGCAGTGCCTGCCAGCGCCTGCCGGAAATCCTCCGCTGCCCACAAACCGCTGCGTGCCGCCAGAATATTTCCAAGATAGTTCGTCAGTCCCTCATACACCCACAGCAGATCCGTTTGCATGGGCTGCTGGTAATCGGGAGTTGCAAGGTCTGCCGGACGGCGAAACTTGCCATTCCAGGAATGCACATATTCGTGAGGCAAAAGCGAGGCATCGAGCCTGCGCTCGGTATCGTCGACCAATCCGCGCTCTGACACGCGGCTGTCATCCGACTCATGATGCTCCAGCCCGAAGTGTGCCACGTGATCGCTCAGCGTATAGAGAAAGTTGTAGTGGCGATAATGTTGCGCCCCAAACAACGCTCCCGCCTGCGCCACGAGATTCTTGTAGTGATCCCACACTTCCTGCGGAGGCTCGAGTGCAGCGGCGCTGTCTGCCACAACGTCAAGTTCGGCTGGCGGATTTCCCCCCAGCGGTACCGCCTTCAGGTACTGGCCAGTGAGCACGGGGGAGTCGACCAGCGTCGTCAAAGAAACCGGGGAAAAGTGCAGATCATTCCCCGCTGAATTTACGGAACTGAGGGTGGTCGCATACTTCCATCCCTCGGGAATCTTCAAGCTGGCAGAAACAGTAATGTCGTCCGACTTCCAACCTTTGGGATAAAGCAACACCTGGTTCCAGCTGATGATGGCCAACTTGTCCGTCGCTGACGATCCCGCCGAGAACCCTCCCTCCAACGTGGCCGGTGAAAGAAAATCAAGGTCGGCAAGTACCTCATTCTGGCCGCTGGGCACCTGGACATTGATCGTCCATCCATCGAGTAGGTCGCGACGCCACTTCAGCGTCTGTCCGCTTGCGCTGAACTTGAGCCCAGCCAGGTCGTCGATCGGTCCGCTGGGCGCATGCTCGCCGGGAATCCATTTCGGGTAATACAGCGTGAGCGTTCCGGGGTTGGCAGGAATTCTCAGTCGTGCGTGGAAAATCTTCCGCGGTGCCTCCGAAGCGTCAACCGCCAACGAAATCGTCGGCCCTGCTGCCCATGAACGCACCACCAGCAGGCACATCCCGATAAATCCATAGAAAAAACGACCCCGCAGGGAAGTCATTCCAGCTTGCTCCTTCTCGATTGCAAATGAGTCCGGCAGGTCGCCGGCAAAGGGATGAATATAACAGACGGGGTGTCAGGTCTCAGGTGTCGGGTGTCGGGTGTCAGGTCTTGGGTCTTAGGTTCTTAGGTCCTAGGTCTTGGGGGTCTTGGTGTTCGCAACTTTGTCATCCCGACCGGAGCCGAGGCGAAGCCGAGCGGAGTGGAGGGACCTTGCGTTGGCGAGCGACAACAGTGCAGAGCGCAGCGGACCGCTTCAGCCCTCCAGGCGAGCGAAGCCCGTGCCTTCTGTTCTCCGCTCGCTAACACTCTTAAGAATGCGCTTATGACCTCTGTCCTAACACCTGGACCTAAGACCCAAGACCTGAGACCTGGCACCTGACACGTGCTGTCCATAGCCATGACCCACCAGCAGGTCTTATCATGCCCCAGTGTCCCCCAACTCCCACCGCGGCCGACTCATCACTTTCGAAGGTCTCGACGGCACTGGCAAAAGCACGCAGATCGAAAAACTGGCAAAGGCCCTCCGCGGGCGCGGACTGGAGGTCCTGGTAACCCGCGAACCCGGCGGCACGGCGACCGGCGAAAAAATCCGCCACGTCATTCTGGACTCCGCAACCAGAGAACTGAGTTCGATGGCCGAGATGGCGCTGATGTTCGCCTCGCGCGCTCAGCATATTCAGGAAGTCATCCAGCCCGCCTTGAGTGAAGGCAAAATCATTCTGTGCGATCGCTTCACCGACTCCACCGAGGCCTACCAGGGCGCTGGACGGAAATTGGGGAGCGCTCCGGTGCTCGAACTCCATCGCATCCTGTGTGACGACCTGCAACCCGACTTGACCATCCTCATGGACTCCGACGTCGCCAGCAGCGTCGATCGCGCGCGCAGGCGCAATCAGAAGACCTGCAAAAACGGCCGCGGCAATAAAGACGAAAATCGTTTTGAGCAGGAAAACCGCGCCTTCTTCGCGCGCGTGCGCAACGGCTATCTCGCCATCGCCCGCCGCGAACCGCAGCGGGTCAATGTCGTGAACGCACGCGGCACGCCAGCCGCGACCCACCTCAAGATTCTCGACGTCGTATGCCGAAAACTCCGCCTGGCCGCCAAAGTTTGATTCACCACAGAGACACCAGAACTTGGTAATTGGGTCATTACGTAATTGGGCAATTGAAGACCTCAGACCAATTGGGACCCGTTGTGCTATGGGTGCCCCACCCTACCCACGCTTTTTGCGGGAGGGTGGGTTCATCCCCACGGCGTGTGCCCGACTTGATCAAAGTTTCCCTAGAAGAATTTCTCTGTGCCTCTGTATCTGTGGTGAACTAACTTTCGTCCGCAGCTACAATCCTTGCATGCGCATCGAACGCTTCGGAGCCTATGCCATCGTCTGCATTTTTGTTTTCCTCGTTGCCTCTCTAAACGCCCAAACCCCACCCAAGCACGCGCAAGTCAAAACCCTGAAAGTGACGATCCTCTCCACCATGCTGGCCGATCGGGGCATCGGCGAATGGGGTTTCGCCGCCCTGGTCGAGAGCGACGGTCATCGCATCCTGGTCGACACCGGCGCCCGTCCACAGACCGTGCTCTCGAATCTTCACGATTTGAACCTCGACCTTACCGACGTGAAAGAGGTCATCCTGACCCACAATCACGACGACCACGTCGGCGGCCTGCTAACCCTCCGCCGCGAGTTCATGAAGAAAAATCCCGACACGCTTTCCGTAGCCCACGTCGGCAAAGGGATTTTTTATAGCCGCCCGGCAAGCGACGGCACGGAAGGCAACCCCATGCCCGCCATTCGCAAAGACTACGAAGCCACGGGCGCGAAGTTCGTCGAGCACGATCAGCCCGTCGAACTTTTTCCCGGTGCCTGGCTTACCGGCCCCGTTCCGCGCACCTATCCCGAACGCAACTGGTCGGTGAAAGGCAAAGTCAAGACGCCCGAGGGACTCGTCGAAGACACTCTTCCTGAGGACCAATCTTTACTCATCAACACGCCCCAAGGTCTTGTCCTGATCGCCGGCTGCGGTCATGCGGGAGTGATCAACATCCTCACCTTCGCGGAAAAGGAATTCCCCGGCACGCCCGTCTATGCCATTCTCGGTGGCCTTCATCTCTTTCCCGCCACCGACCAGCAAGTCTCGTGGACAGCCGACAAGCTAAAAGGTTTCGGATTGTCGTACCTGGTGGGAGCCCACTGCACAGGAATTGAAAGCGTCTACCAGATCCGCCAGAGTCTCGGCCTGAAGCGGCAGTCCGCAGTCGTCGGCGCAGTCGGCGCCACTTTCGTGCTGGGTGAAGGCATCCACCCCGGCCTCCTGGCGCAATGACTTTCCGCTGAGAGATCGGTCGATCCACTCCCTATCCCTTGCAGGCGAGACTCGTCTATTTCGGCAAGGACCTAACCAGATGAAGAAGTCTCTACTACTCCTTCTCGTGCTCCTGTTACCTCACGCGACACAATCACACCCTGCACAACCTGCTGGCAGACCGATGGTGCATTTGCGGGGCGGCACATCGCAAATGGGAATCAACCCCGACCAGATCCCCGCACTACAGAAGACTTTTGCCATCGACGCCCCACAGTTGTTTCAGGACGAAGTCCCCAAACATAAAGTTGTCGTCGATGACTTCTACCTTGACACGTACCTGGTGACCAACACACAGTTCAAGCGGTTTGCTGATGCCAACCCCCGATGGCAGCCTGATCAAATTCCACCCAAACTCCACAATGGCAACTATCTCAAGCACTGGAAAGACCCCGAGACTCTCACGACGAAAGCGGATCATCCGGTCGTAAATGTCAGTTGGTATGCCGCCGTCGCATACTGCCAATGGGCTGGGAAACGCCTGCCCACCGAAGCCGAATGGGAATACGCCGCCCGTGGTGGCAGCAATGCTCTGTTTCCCTGGGGCAATCAATCCCCTGACGGCACGCGCGTCAACTTTTCAAACAGCGGTCTCGGTACCACGTCTCCGGTTGGGCGATACGCCGCGAACGGTTATGGCATCTTCGACATGGCTGGCAATGTGTGGCAATTCCTTGCCGACGAGTGGAAGCCGTATCCATCTCAGCTGCAGAAGAATCCAGTGGCGGGTGGCAGCCTATTTCGTCAAGGTGACGATTTCCTGCAAGTGAAAACCCGGCGCGTGATTCGGGGAGGAAGCTATGACGCATCTCCGGTGAATCTGTGGGTCGAATATCGCGACAGCCACCCGCCCGACGGCGCACACTCCTTTGTCGGTTTCCGTTGTGCGAAGTAGCCATCTACTTCGGGAGACCGGCTCGGCGCAAATCCTCAATGTCTTTCAGAATCGTCGCCACATTCGATTCGACCAGCTGGCTTCCTTTTTCCCGCGTCGCCAGCGTCGGGTCCCCCCACACGCCCGTTGGCGAGTACAGCCCCTTTCCTTTGGGATCGCGCGTCAGAGGTCCTGGCTGATCCGGATTCAGATCCCGCGACCCCTTCTCCATCCGGACAATCTCCGGAGCGATGTAAAGCATCATCGACGTTTCAATCTCGTCCGCGTGCGTGCCTCCCGATTGCCTCACCTTTTTCTCAACCGGATCTTCCTTCGTGAAATCCAGGTAGCGCAGAAGAATGCCTTCCTTGCCTAGTTCATCCGCCGCTTGCGCGAGAGGCCTCAACGTCGAGATTCCCGTATTGATGATGTAAAACCGCCTCGGCCCGAAATGTGCCAGCGAGCGCACGATGTCCACCACCATCGCGCGTGCCGTATCCAAACCAAGCGAAGTCGAACCCGGATACTCCAGGAATGCGGGATAAAAGCTGTAGTTGATCGTCGGAGCCACAACCACACAGGCCGAAGCCAGTACGCGTCGTTTGAAATACTCCGCCATCACCCAATCATTGTTCAGAGGAAGATGCCGCCCATGTTCCTTCGACTCAGCGCCCAGTGGAATCACCACCACCTGATGTGGTGTGAGCACCCGCTCGGCTTCATCCCAGCTGAGCTGTTCGAGCAGAATCCCGCCTTTCTCACCTGCACCGACGTTCGGCGAGTTCAACTGCGCCGACCGCGCCAGAGAAGCGGAGAGCAAAAGGAAGAATGCGAGCAGCATGCGGATCCACTTATCTCTCATAGATGACTCGCTCATGTAGCGCCGGCATCCTGCCGACCGTCGCGAGGGCGTCTCGCCCTCGCCGATGCGACCAACAGGAATCTCAATAGCTGTCATTTCGACGCCGATCACAGTAGTGCGGAACCCAATCCTTCCGGCCAGGATCCGAAAGCCCAGCCCCCAAAGCCCAGAGCCGGTTCTTAATCAACTCATCAACCATCCGCCGTTCACATTCACCGTCTGCCCAGTCATGTAGCCGTTCCGCGCCAACATGACCGCAACCTCCGCCACCTCCTCCGGCAATCCGAACCGTCCCACCGGAATATTCTCGCGCCGCGCATTCGGATTTGACGTGACCATCTCCGTTTCCACCAGAGCCGGAGCGATGGCGTTGACGGTGATGCCTTCCTTCGCTAGCAGCCTCGCGTAGTAGTGCGTTATCCCGAGCATCCCAGCCTTCGAAGCCGCATAGTGCGGCCCCACCACGCCTCCGAGCTGCGCCGCTACCGAAGACAGATTCACAATGCGTCCCCACTTGCGCGCCCGCATTCCCGGTAATACGGCTTGCGTCACCAGGAAACACGATTTCAAATTAGCCGCGATCACGTCATCCCAATCCTGCTCCCTGATCTGCTCGATCGGTTGCGGTCGCGAGATGCCGGCATTGTTCACCAGAATATCGACCGCACCCAGCTGCTCCTGAGCCGTTCGAACGAGCCGCTCCACCTCGCCGGAAGACGACACGTCTGCCTGAACACAGATGCAGCGCTGTCCCAGAGAGCGAATTTCCGACTCGACTGCCTGCGCCTCTTCCGATCGACGCACAAAGTTAACGACGATATCGGACCGCGCCTTCGCGAGCGCAAGCGCGATCGCGCGCCCAATCCCACGGCTCGACCCGGTGACAAGAGCGACTTTTCCATGAAGGGCGTCCACGCCAGCTAGCATACACACGTTGAGGAGTCACCCGGAGCAAGCCATCAATCACATGCAAAGCCCCGGCAGTACTCCTAACCAAGTTGGGACTGGCCGCCCTCATCCAGATCGACTACGCACGGACGCCGCGTGCGTAATTTCCTCACTGCGTTCTCTGCGGCAACACTCTGCGACCTCTGCGGTTTGCTTTTTTTCTCGCAGCTCAAGCTCGTAGCTCGAAGCTGCCACGTGATAGATTTCCCCCAATGCCCTTTTCCGACTTCCACGGCAACACCGAAACCATCCAGCGTCTGCGCGAAATCCTCGCCCGCGGCCGCTTTCCCCACGCCATGATCCTCGCCGGCCCCGCCGGGTCCGGGAAATACACCCTTGCCTTGATGCTCGCCAAGGCGATGAACTGCCTGCAGCCCCCGGCCACCGGCCTGCCTGACTTCTGCAGCCAGTGCTCGAACTGCCGCCGCATCGCGCTATCCGAAGATCTGAGCGCACGTTTCGGCGAGGCCGTTGAAGCCCGCGAAAATCTGCGCGATACCGACAAAAGGGAGACCCGCATCCTCATCCAGACGCACCCGGACATCCTTGTCATTCCGCCCGATCCCCCGCAGATGATGATCAAGGTTGACCAGGTTCGGCGTGTTATCGAAACCATCTACTACCGCCCCGGCGACGCCAAAGAGCGCGTCTACATCTTCACAGATTCGTGCTTCATGAAAGAAGCCGCCAACTCCCTGCTGAAGATTCTCGAAGAGCCCCCTGAATTCGCAACCATCTTTCTGCTCACCGAGAACGTCGGAGAACTGCTCCCCACCATCCGCTCCCGCGCCATGACTTTCACGCTGGCCGCCCTGCCGGCGCAGGAGATCGAACGCGACCTGTCTCGCCAGCACCCCGAATGGAACACCAAACAACGCGCCCTCGTTGCCCGCCTTTCTGAAGGAGCCGTGGGACGTGCCCGCGCCTTCGACCTGACTAAGCACACGGCTTCGCGCAATCACGCATTGACGATTCTGACGTCAGTATTGCGCACCGGCGATCACAGCGAACTGTTCAAAGTGACGGAAACCTATCGCCCCGGAGCGGACGGCCGAGAAAAGACCGAGCAGCTCTTGCGCACCCTCTATGGCTTGCTGCAGGATCTGATGTTCCTCAACAGTGGCACGCCCGAACTCGTCCACAACACCGACATTCTGGGTGAGTTACAAAAGCTTGCGAGCGCAGCCGACTTCCCCTGGATCACCAACGCCGCCGATCGCCTCGCCGACGTCGAGCGCGGCATGCGCCGCAACCTGCTGCGCTCCCTCTCCCTCGACGCCTTCGCCGCCGCCCTGGAGAAAAACTGAATCAGATCCTTCCCGATCATTTCGGCTAGCAAAACTATCCCTGTCATCGCAAGCGAATACCCCTGCCCTTTCATCGCGAGTACGTAATCTACCTCTGTCATCCCGAGCGAAGATGGAGGCGCGGCCACGCGCCGAAGCGAGTCGAGGGACCTTGTGTTGACCCGGACATATCGATATTCGCAAGCGCTCAACAAGCACAAACGGTGGATGCCTTCTCTGCGATCTTTGCGGGTAAGAGATTTTTGCCGCACCGATTCCGGGCCAGGTCTATGACAAATCAAGCCTTCTCTATTTGGGGAACTATTTCCGGCCCGCAGGGACGCAAGCTGTCCCAAAGTCGTTGTGATCGTATAAGTTGAGGATTGTCACGGCCCCATTCCTGTGCTAGGTTTATGGAAAGTTCACTGTCCTTTTCCCACAAGCACAGAAGATTAGTGTTGTGGCCTGCGCCCGGCACGTGAACAGGTGGTGTCATGAAAGACGCAATCGATTCCATGCCAACCGAACGCGCCCTCGATCAGGAAAGTTTTGCCAACCGCAAGCTGATCCGGCCCGCCCTCAACCGCAACGATCGCATTGACCACAACCATTCCCACAGCCAGGCCCCCATGGAAAGACGCGAGCGCTCCGACCGAACCGATCGCCCCGTTGGCGGCAAGAAACTGCCTCCGCCCGAGACCACTCACGCCGAAAATTTCTATTATCAGAAGCAGATGCAGGGCAAAACCGCGATGGTCATCGTCCTGCGCGACGGGGAAGAAATTCACGGTGTCATCGAGTGGTACGACCGCAACTGCCTGAAAGTAAACCGCACCTCGCAGCCCAACGTGGTCGTCTACAAGCCCGCGATCAAGTACATGTACAAGGAAGGCGAAAACGGAAGGTAGTCATCAGTCGTCCGTCGTCGGCTATCGGTCGTCGGCAAAGACGCTGGCTGCTACCAGTTGAGGTTGTACCCGTCGAAATTGAATCGCCGCTCGTCCGGCGTTCCTTCGCCTCTCCACGCAAACAAACACATTTTGCAGCTTGTTACTTGCTAACTGACCATTCAGCTTGTCATTAATCTCACAGGAATGCGAGTTGCAGCCTTCTTTGCAATTTCCCGGTTAACCCTGGGTGAAGCCCGTTCGGCCAACACCCAACAAGCAACAACCAGCGACGGCTTTTCGCCGACGACCGATGACCGACGACTACAACTTCGGCAGCACGATCCCCTTCTGCGCCTGATACTTCCCCTTCCGGTCTGCATAACTGGTTTCGCAGACCTCGTCGGACTGGAAGAAAATAATCTGGCACAGGCCTTCGTTGGCATAAATGCGTGCCGGCAAAGGAGTTGTATTGGAGATCTCGAGTGTCACGAATCCTTCCCACTCCGGCTCAAACGGCGTCACGTTCACGATGATTCCGCAGCGTGCATAAGTAGACTTCCCCACGCAGATCGTTAGCACGTCGCGCGGAATCTTGAAGTATTCGATCGACCGCGCCAGCGCAAACGAGTTCGGCGGCACGATGGCCACATCCGTCCGCACAGTCACGAATGATTTCTCATCAAACTTTTTGGGATCGACGATGGACGAGTTCACATTCGTAAAGATCTTGAACTCATCGGCCACGCGCAGGTCATATCCGTAAGACGACAGCCCGTACGACACCACCCCCTCCCGCACCTGCTTCTCGGAAAAGGGGTTAATCATGTCGTGCTCATGCGCCATCTTGCGGATCCAGCGGTCACTCTTCAGCATGGTTCTCCTTTGCGAGGGAGGAATGAAGGATTGCGATTTTGTTCTTACCGGCAGCATTGGGAATCAGTTTTTAGCACTTAGCAGTTACCATTTAGCCTCAAGACTGCTGTCGGTCGAAGAAGGCTTCCTGCGGGACGCCAACCGGTTACCGCGTTTCCAAAGTCGGATCCGATTGGCCCACAACCACTTCCGAAGGTCAACCGGCTGAATGCCAAGTGCTAATTGCTAAGAGCTGGTTTTTTGGCTGGAACTGCAGTGCTGTCATCTTACGAGACACTGCTGCCCGTTGACAATCTCTCATATCTCCCTTAGCATCAAGCACTTGGTGCCCTTTCCGCAATCCGCTACCGGGAGCCCCTCGTGATCAAGCTCGATATCATCAACGAAGTCGTCAACAAGACCGGCATCACCAAGACCAAAGCCGAACTGGCCGTGGAAACCGTCTTTGAGAGCATGAAGAAGTCGCTTGCCAAGGGCGATCGCATTGAATTGCGGGGCTTTGGCGTCTTCAACGTGCGTCCGCGCAAAACCGGCATCGGTCGCAACCCGCGCACCGGCGCCGAAGTCTCGATCCCGCCCGGCAAAGCCGTCCGCTTCAAGCCTGGCAAAGAGTTGCAGTCAATCGACTGATCTTGTCAGCGCCAACGAATGTAGCGACGGGCAGCCTGCCCTGAGCCTGCCAAAGGGTCCTCGCCCGTCGTGGCGCGGAGCGCCATGAGTCCCCACAATTTGCAACCGATCTCGCGATTGCAGTGTGGTCGTACAACGAAGCGGTGTTCGTTGGTTTGTCGCTTGTCGACGATCAACGGGCGAAGACGCCCGTCGCTCCACTAACAACGACATCGCACTGAGCTTCGCGTGAGCCATTCGCTCCAAACAGCGGACGCTGGCCTGCTCAGTTTAGAATCATCCCAGACCGACAACACGATGTCAGACCCCATACCCTCCCTCCCCACCTCGACAACCGAGTACTATCCGCCTGTCCAGGTGTGGGTCACTCCGCCGCCGAAGCAACGTTACTGGCTGCATGCGCTCCTGCTGCTGGCCACATTTTTCACTACGCTCGTCGTCGGCTCGCATATGGAGTACAACTTTTTGCAAGGCCGCTCGCCATGGGCCATCGACGACAGCTACATCCCATTTTTTCCGATCGACCAGCTCTGGAAGCAGCCATCACGGTTACTTCTCGGCATCCCGTTCTCCGCCAGCCTCATGCTGATTCTTCTTGCACACGAGATGGGACACTATCTGTACTGCGTGCGCTACGGAGTGTATGCAACCCTGCCGTTTTTCATTCCCTTCCCTTCGTTTATCGGGACGATGGGAGCCTTTATTCGGATTCGTTCGCCGATCCGCTCACGAACAGCGCTTTTTGATATCGGAATCGCGGGGCCCATCGCAGGTTTCGTGGTGGCTTGCGCGATATTGGCCGTCTCGCTGGGCTTGTCGCATCCGGTTCCTGACGTGCCCCAGCCGCAGGACATGGTCGAGTTGCGTTACCCGCTCATCTTTCAGATCGTCCACGTCGTCTATCGCATGCTGTCGGAACGAGGTCTGGTGCAGAGTTTGGGCGCATTGCCTTTGGAGCGTGTCTACCTGCATCCCACGGCGATCGCCGCCTGGGTCGGCATGTTCGCCACTTCATTGAACTTGCTGCCTGGTGGACAACTCGATGGCGGACACATTGTGTTCTCCATCGCGCCCCGAGCCCATCGTTTCATATCGCGACTTACAATCCTGATTCTGATTCCGATGGCAGTGTATGGCTGGCTGGGCTGGCTGCTCTGGGCCGTCCTTTTGGAACTCAGCAGCTTCCGCCATCCGCAGGTGGGAGAGTTTCCCAAGGTTACCGGAGGACGCCGCTGGCTCGCGCTCTTCGCCTTGGCAATGCTCGTACTGACCCTGAGGCCCGATCCCATCGCGCACAGTTCGCTGAGGGAAGTATTGCCCCTTAAGGACGTTCTGCATTGGCTCAAGGATCTTCTGCCATGGCTCTTCCGAAAGTAAGCGGGTATTTTCGATTCCGGTTTCCGATATCTCTCGGGCCGATATTTTCGACCGACCAGATTGCTCAAGGCACGGTTAGTGAGTCCGAATGTAAGAAGCGGGAGTAATAATAGGGACCCTATGCCTCCCCGACGCGAAGTTACCCGCCGAGCGTTCCTGAAGTCTGCAACGGTCGCGACTACCACCATGGCCGCACCTTCATTCTGGATTCCACGTGCGTTCGCGACGAAGACGGTGCCGGGGCTCGAACCGTTCGATTACTCAGATGTCAACTTGCACAGCGATCTGCACGAAAAACAGTTGCGTGAAACTCAAACTGTTCTCATGGAATTGAGCGAAGACAGTTTGCTCAAGCCATTCCGGCAGATGTCAGGCCAGGCTGCCCCCGGCGATGACCTCGGCGGCTGGTACAACTACGATCCCGGTGAGCTTCGTGACGACTGGACGGGATTCGCTCCGACCGCGACGTTTGGCCAGTGGGTATCGGCGCTGTCGCGTATGTACGCCATCAGCGGTGAGCAGCCCTTGCGCGAGAAGGTGTTGCGTCTGAACCGCCTGTACGCCCAAACTATCTCAAGTGAGTATTACGCGCGTAACCGCTTTCCTGCGTATTGCTACGACAAGCTTGTCTGTGGGCTCATCGATTCCCAACGCTTGGCCCACGATCCCGAAGCCTTCGCCATTTTGGAACGCACGACGCAAGCTGCGCTGCCGCAGCTTCCCGGGCATGCTGTTGTGCACGGCACCTCCTGGCGTCCCCACCGTAAAACCGAAGACTGGAACTGGGACGAGTCATACACCCTGGCGGAGAATCTGTTCCTCGCCTATCACTACGGCGCAGGAGAGAAGTACCGTGATCTCGGAAAGCAGTACCTGTATGACGCCTACTACGACAAGTTGGCAAGGGGCGAAAACGACATGGCGGGCCGTCATGCCTATAGCCATGTGAACTCGCTCTGCTCGGCGATGCAGGCCTACCTAACGCTCGGCAGCGAAAAACACTTTCGCGCGGCTAAGAATGCCTTCGACATGCTGCAGGCGCAGAGCTTTGCAACGGGCGGTTGGGGTCCGGACGAGCTGTTGCGCAAAACCAACAGCGATGATCTGTTCGAGAGTCTTAACAGAACTCACCACAGCTTTGAAACGCCATGCGGTACTTACGCGCACTTCAAGCTCACGCGATATCTGCTGCGCTTCACGCGTGACGCCCGCTACGGTGACAGCATGGAGCGCGTGATGTACAACACCGTGCTTGGCGCGAAACCACTGCAGTCCGACGGTCACACGTTCTATTACTCCGACTACAACTTCAAGGGAAAGAAGTTCTATCACGGCAGCGGCTGGCCCTGCTGTTCGGGAACTTTGCCGCAGGTGGCAGCGGACTATCGCTTGAACTCGTATTTTCACTACTACGACAGCATCTACGTGAACCTCTACGTGCCTTCGTCGGTGCGATGGGTCCGGGAAAGCAACCAGGTAGTCTTGACACAAAAGGGTGCTTACCCATTCGAAAGCGAAGTGCAGATAGAAATCGCCGCGTCGAAACCGTCAACTTTTGCTCTGAACTTACGAATTCCAGCCTGGGCGGAAGGCGCGTCTGTGAGTGTCAATGGGAAGCGAGTAGGCGCTTCAGTCACACCGCAAACATTTGTGAGTGTCCGGCGGGAGTGGAAAAACGGCGACCGAATCGAACTGGAACTTCCCCTACGCATGCGACTCGAGCCGATTGACGCGCGTCACCCGCAGACGGTGGCGTTGTTGTCGGGCCCGTTAGTGCTGTTCGCGATCGGTGAAGGTACACCGGCCGTGACTGGCAAGGAGTTGCTCGCAACCCGAAAGGTTGCAGCGCAAAAATGGCAAGCGACACTCGCCAACGGCATGCTCGATTTCCTGCCATTTACGGCAGTTGAGGAACAGCCTTACATGACATACCTCAACCCAACTGCCTAGACTGCCAAGGAATGGGGGCTGAGGCGTATTCCCGATTTGGTTCTCTTTAAGCTAAGTTATTGAAAGGCCGTCGGCGAGAGAATTTAAGGCAAACCACCGATCGGAGCATCGCGCAGGATGGCTATTCTTGGCCGTTGGAAGGCCTACGGTCGCAATTTAGGATCGTGGGCGGCTTCTGGTCGTCCGGCGGCCAACTCGCTATCCTGAGGGCCAGGATCCGTGCTTTGTTATCCTGGAGCTAACGGGCCGATTTCTCGGTTTGGTCTTTCGTCGTCACCGATGCGTTAAAGGGGGCACCAACCCCACCTCGCGGCCCTTCCTATATACGTCACGGCAGGCTGCCGACTGCGATTGGCCTAAGCCTGACAGCACGGATAATGACAAAGCTTTAGGCGCCTCTACCCCATCCTTCCCGTCGCGATTCCTTGCGCCCAGTCATCGCGTCCCATGGCGCGGGCGTACTCGGCGGCGGCTTGATGGTCGTAAGCAACCCGCTCCAGCGAAATATTCCAGCCGGCGCCGTTTCTTTCCAGAATGGCGTAACAGGCATGCGGCGAGAACGTTTGCATGCGGTAGCGCACGGGATCGACGTCGTCATAGGCGGGCACGCCGATGCTTCCCGGATTCACCACCAATTGTCCGGTTGACAATTCGACAACGCGGGGAATGTGCGTATGCCCGCAGAGGACGACTGGCTGATGAACGCCCTGCAACAGTTCCCGGATCGCGCCTTCGGAACGAACTTCCGGGAGCCCTTCCATAATGTCTTCGAGCAGATAAATCATGTCGCTGCCGGGCGTGCCGTGGCAAAGGAAGATGTCGTTGTCGACGACGGCGGTTTTGGGCAACTCGCTCAACCAGCGAATGGGTTCTTCCCCCAGGTCGCGAATCACATAAGCGAGCGTCGGGATCGTTGCCAGATCTCGCTCACTGGCTTCGAAGATCATGCGGTCTTGATTGCCCTGAATAGTTGCCAGCACATTCTCGTGTAACAAACGCTCGTACGTGGCATGCGGCCGGAGCGGTCCGTAGAGCGTATCGCCCAGGTTCACGAACGAGTCGACACCCCGCGTTTTCGCGTGCTCGAGGACAGCGTCCAGAGCCCAAACGTTGGCATGGATGTCAGCGAGGATGGCGAGACGCGCGGTCACGTGCTTGGAATTTAGCGTACCAGAAAATGAAAGGGAGGGCTGCGGGCTGAGCTTTGAACTGCGAGCTCGAACTGCGAAAAGGCCTGAACCGCGGAGATCGCAGAGAAGCGGCAGAATACACGAAGAAATTTCCCAAAGAAGCTAAGACCTGATACCAACGTCTGGAGTTCCGATCAAGTGATAGGACCTCCCGCAAAAAACGCGGGTAGGGTGGGCACCCGGCACTGAGAACTTTCACGCTGCACAGACGTCGAGTAACCAAACGCAAGATCTCTCTACTCCGCTCGGCTTCGCCTCGATTCCGGTCGGGATGACAGGTTGTTAGAGGACAATGCGACAAAGAAAGCTGATGTGGAGGCGTCTGGGACCCTGATACCGGAGCCCAAGACCCAAGGCCTAAGACCCAACACCTGACACCTGACACCTGCCCCTGAGATATCCTTCCTACACATGCCCGCGTACTGTGACGTTGCCCTGCCGGTGCCGCTCGACACCGCATTCTCTTACCGCGTTCCCGATGGGATGGAGCCGGCTGTGGGCGGACGTGTGCTCGTGCCCTTTCGGCAGCAGCGGATGAGCGGGATCGTGGTCGACCTGCACGATCGGAAGCCGGCAGTTACTACTAAGAATGTCGTCAGCGTGCTCGATCCGGTGCCTGTCCTCGATGCGCAGCTCATGCGGCTGGGACGATGGATTGCGGATTACTACCTCGCGCCCGTCGGAGAAGTGTTCCGAACGATGTTGCCGTTGAGCGCGGAGTTCAAGCGAACAATCCTGTACCGCATCGCCGACCAGGGACAGATGGCGTTGCATATGGGCGGGATGTCGGGATCATCGGCCCGAGCGCGACGGACGCCGGAGGAGCAGTTAGTCGAGTTCCGGGTGCTCGATTACCTCGCAAATCGTGAGGAAGTGCGCGCGGAAAGCATGCGCAGCGCAACTGGAGCAAGCCGTTCGTTGCTCGACGGCATGGTTCGCAAGAAATGGATCACACGCGAGGATGTGTCGGGCGCGCGGGATGCGTCGCGGGTTGTCAGGATTGCAGTGCTGCGAGCTGCGGAGGAAGACGGTGCGAAGAGCGAGGACCCCTCGGCAGGCTCAGGGCAGGCTGACCGTCGCTTTACGAACAGACTCAACGCGAATCAGCAGACCTTGATTGAGACACTGGCGGGAGCAGGGGGACGCGTTCCGGTCGAGACTCTGCGGGCACTGGAGATCCCTCGCACTACGCTGGGGACTCTTGTCGAACGTGGCTTGATTGATATCGTCGAAGAGCCGGCGGCGTTTCACGTTTCGCGCGTGAAGGCGCGGCCATCCCCCTTTGACTTTCAATTCAATGCGGCACAGCAGCAGGCGTTACGGCGCATAGAAGAGGGCGTTTCCGCCGGCAAATTTGGCGGAGTGTTGTTGCATGGCGTGACTGGATCGGGAAAGACGGCAGTCTACCTCGCAGGGATGCGGACGGTGCTTGAGGCCGGAAGATCGGCCATCCTGTTGGTCCCCGAGATCGGGCTGACGCCGGCGGTGGCCGCGGATCTACACCAGGTCTTCGGCGATGAAGTCGCCATTCTCCATTCTGCGCTCTCCGATCAGGAGCGCGCCGAACAGTGGCATCGCATCAAGCGCGGCGAAGCGCGCATGGTGGTCGGCACGCGTTCGGCGGTGTTTGCGCCGGTCGCAGATCTGGCGCTCATCATCGTCGACGAAGAGCAGGATTCCTCTTACAAGCAGGAAGAAACCCCGCGCTACCATGCGCGCGATGTGGCCGTAATGCGCGCCAAGATGACCGACGCCATGGTAGTGCTCGGCTCGGCTACGCCCTCTCTAGAGTCTTACTACAACGCGAAGAAGAACAAGTATGCGCTGGTAGAGTTGCCGGACCGGGTGGAGCAACGTCCGCTGCCTGAGGTCGAACTCATCGACATGAAGCAGGAGTTTCAGGAGACCGGGCAGGAGCAGGTGATTTCGCGCAAGCTGGCGGAGGAGATTCGTGAACGATTGGACCGGAAAGAGCAGGTGATGATTCTGCTGAACCGGCGCGGCTATTCTCCGGTGGCACTCTGCCGCGCCTGCGGAAGCCGCATGGAATGCCGCAATTGCGCCGTCGCGATGACCCATCACAAGGGTTCGCGCCGCATGGTGTGTCACTACTGCGGATTTCAGACTCCGGTTCCGAAGAAGTGCGCGGAGTGCGGAAGCGAGTATGTGTATTTTCTCGGAACGGGATCGGAGAAGCTGGAAGAACTGTTGCACGGCATGTTTCCCACCGCGCGAATCGGCCGTCTGGATCGCGATACCGTGCGCGGCAATGAAGATTTCGAGCGCGTGCTCAACGCATTGAACGAGGGCCAACTCGATCTCCTGGTGGGCACGCAGATGATTGCCAAGGGACATGACGTCCATGGCGTCACGCTGGTTGGTGTGGTTGGCGCCGATATTGCCCTGGGCCTGCCTGATTTTCGCGCGGCAGAGAGAACCTTCCAGTTACTCACGCAGGTCGCGGGACGCGCCGGGCGTGGGCAGACGCCCGGCAAAGTCGTGCTGCAGACTTATTTTCCCGATCACTATGCGGTGCAGTATGCAGCGCGCCATGACTTTGTCGGGTTCTATGAAAAAGAGCTGCAATTTCGCAGCTGGATGCACTATCCGCCGTACTCCGCTCTGGCCAATGTCCTGATTCGCAGCGACCAGCTCGACGAAGCGCTGCAGTGGTCGGGCATTCTGGGAAAGTGGTTTGAGAGGACCCGGCACGAACGAGTCCGGGTGCTGGGGCCGGCGGCCGCGCCGATTCTGCGCCTGAAGCGGGATTATCGGTATCACTTTGTTCTGAAGTCAGCCAGCCGAGAGAAGCTGAATATGCTGCTGCGGACCATGCTGGCCTACGCCGTCGCGCAGAAGATCCCGCGCACGCAGGTCATTGTGGATGTGGATGCGCTGTGGCTGATGTAAGAACGGCCGATGTTAGGCCTTTAGGCCTTGGTTGTTGGGGTTGGCTAGGGCGATCGCGGGCAGAAACTAATATGCGACCGCAGCCTTGGCTTGAATAGAGAGGCGTTTTGCTCACCAACGCTTTTGCGGGACGTCAGCATCTTTTGTCAGTGAGTGGCATGCCTGGAGGAAGGTACATGCGCAACTGGATGGTGGTTTTGGCTGGAATTCTTTTCGCCTTATCGGTGCTCTTGCAGGTCAATGCTGCCGACCGCGACTGGATCGCGGCCAGCAATGACTTCACGAATCTCGCGCTGAATGTCGCCTTGAAGCACCATCCCGAGGAAGGCACGCGGCAAGGCTTGAGCAAGTACGACGCGCTGGTCGCGCAACCCACGTTGGCGGATGAGGACGCGGAACGCAAGGAAACGGAAGAAGTCGTCGCCCAGCTTAAAGCCGCGCTTGCCAAGGAAAAGAGAAAAGAAGTAGCGCAGGATCTGGAGATCATCGTTCGCGAGTTGGAATTAGGCTTTAAGGAGCAGGACTTCCAACGCGCCCATAAAGTTCCCTTCGCCAATGCAAGTGCCATGGTGTTCGGCGGGATTCGACCACTGCTCGATGATCAGACGCCCGCCGAGCGGCGGCCTGCGGCGGTGGCGCGGATTCGCAAGTACGCAGGACTCGAGTCAGGCTACCAACCCTTGACTGAGATTTGGAAACAACGCATCACCGAGCAGATGGCGAAGCCCGGCCTCGTCTATCCCGCGAAAGTCCAGATCGAGACAGAACTGGGCCGCAATCCCCACTACCTTGAGGGCATCGCCGCCTTGTGCGCCCAGTACAAACTTTCGGGGTGGGAAGAGCCGTTCGCCAAGTTGAAGTCGCAGCTCACCGACTACGACGCGTGGATGCGCGCCACCGTGCTGCCCAAGGCGCGGGAAGATTTCCGGTTGCTGCCTGAAGAGTACGCTCTTGCGCTCGAGGACTACGGCATCGATATTTCGCCAGAGCAGATGGCGGCGCTGGCGCACAAGGGCTTCCTCGAGATTCAGGAGGAAATGAAGCCGATCGCGGCGCAGATCGCAAAAGAGCGCAAGCTTCCCTCCAGTGACTATCGTGACGTGATTCGGGAGCTGAAGAAGAAACAACTGGTCGGCGATGCGATTCTGCCTTTTTATGAAGAGCGCTTGAAGCAGATCGAAAAGATCATATCCGAAAAGCAGCTGGTGACCTTACCTGATCGCCCGGCGCGCATCCGCATTGCTAGCGCAGCGGAAACGGCGCAGCAGCCGGCGCCGCACATGTCGCCGCCGCCTTTCCTGCATAACACGGGACAGCGGGGAGAGTTCGTGCTGCCGCTCAATCTTCCACCTGCACCGGGGAAGAAGGCGACGGAGAAGTACGACGACTTCACCTTCGACGCGGCGGCCTGGACCCTGACGGCACACGAAGCGCGGCCGGGACACGAATTGCAGTTTGACTCCATGGTGGAGAAGGGCGTCTCGATCGCGCGTGTACGTTACGCATTCAACAGCACCAATGTCGAGGGTTGGGGATTGTATTCGGAATACCTCGTTCGGCCATACATGCCGCTCGAGGGACAACTGGTATCGCTGGACTATCGCCTGTTGCGGGCGGCGCGGGCGTTTCTCGATCCAGAGTTGCAGGCGGGCAAGATCCAGCCGGCGGACGCGAAACGCGTGCTCGAACAAGACGTGGTGCAGTCTCCGGCATTCGCGGAAGAGGAAGTGGAGCGCTATACGTATCGCGCGCCGGGACAGGCGAACAGCTATTACTACGGTTACACCAAGTTGATCGCTCTACGAAAAGACGCGGAAGCAGAGATGGGAAGCAAGTTCAATCAGAAGAAGTTCCATGACTTCATTCTGGCGCAGGGATTGTTGCCTCCGGACCTGATGCGGAAGGCAGTGATGGAAGACTTCGTCGGGCAGGGCGCAGCGGGAGTGCAGTAACACCGGCATCTAGCTTCTGGCCGCTGGCTTCTGGCAACCATTTTTGTTCAGTGCATGTCGTCGATCGGAGGATGATGAA
>Ga0075424_100001390_pt1 | contig 21204 bp, 9 predicted proteins | sample SoiMethybrSBSTD3_FD_75301 | JGI IMG/M metagenome (GOLD analysis project Ga0075424, IMG submission 75301) | Bulk soil microbial communities from a Populus tree surrounding site in Tennessee, USA - Soil MetaG P. TD hybrid SBSTD3 | ecosystem: Environmental > Terrestrial > Soil > Tree plantation... | reverse complement strand
TCGATGGCGAGCACCTCCTCCGTGAGATCCAGCGTGAGCGTGTGGCGCCGCTCGTCGATCGCGGGGCGCGCCGTTTCCACCGCCCGAGCGATGACCGCGGCGACGAGCACACGCTCGCGGTGCAGCGTGATCATGCCGCGTGTGATACGCGACACGTCGAGCAGATCGTCGACGAGGAACACCAGATGCTGGACCTGACGCTCGAGCACGTCGCGGGCGCGATCGCGTTGCGTCTGCGACAGCTCCTTCAGTCGAAGCAGTTGCACGGCGGTACTGATCGGCGCCAGTGGATTGCGCAATTCGTGGGCGAGCATCGCCAGGAATTCATCCTTCCGGCGATCGGCTTCCTTGAGGGCGCCGGTCGATGCCTCGAGCGCGGCGGTGCGCTCGCTCACCCGCCGCTCGAGCTCGGCGTTGAGACGTTCGAGCGCGCGAGTCTTGCGATAGAGATCGGCAAACACGCTCACCTTGGCGCGCAGAATCTCGGGAACGACCGGCACCGGCACGTAGTCCACCGCCCCGCACTCGTAGCCCCGTAACCGATCGAGGTCGGTCATGAGGATCGCCGACACGAAGATGATCGACGTCTTCTGGAACCGTGGATGCTGGCGGATCATCGACGCCAGCTCGTAGCCATCGAGATCGGGCATGCAGACGTCGACGAGCACGACGGCGATGTCGGTTCGCAGCAGCGTGTCGAGCGCTTCGGTCGCGGAGCTGGCCGTGAGCAGATTCTCGCCCAGCTCGCTCAGGATCGATTCGTAGGTAAGGAGCTTCGCCGGCTGGTCGTCGACCAGCAGGATGTTGACTCGGTTAACCCGCGTGGGAGTGGATCCGCTCATGACCTCGCCCTATCGATGAAGCCACATGCGCAGCACGGACAGAAGCTGCTCGGTGTTGACCGGCTTGGCCAGATAGTCGGACGCGCCGGCCTCGAAACACTTTTCGCGATCGCCTTTCATCGCCTTGGCGGTCAGGGCGACAATCGGCAGCCGCTGGAATGCGTTCTTCTTCCGAATCTGCCGGATGGTCTGATATCCGTCCATCTCGGGCATCATGATATCCATCAAGACGATCGACAGACCAGAGGTCTTCTCGAGGAGGTCGATCGCCTCGCTGCCGGTATTGGCCGTCAGCACCTGCATTCCGCGCCGCTCGAGCACGCTGCTCAACGCGAAGATGTTCCGCACGTCGTCGTCGACCACCAGCACGGCCTTGCCGACGAGGTCGTCGTCGGACCGGTGCAGCCGCTCGATCATCCGCTGCTTGTCAGCGGGAAGCTCTGAGACGACGCGGTGCAGGAACAGCGAGGTCTCATCGAGTAAACGCTCTGGAGACTCTACACCTTTTACGACCACGCTGCGGGCCAGCGTGTGCAGCTGCGCGTCCTCTTCGGCCGAGAGCTCCCGTCCGGTGAACACCACCACCGGCACGTCGGAGAACTCTTTGTTCTCGCTGATCCGCTCGAGCACTTCGAATCCCGACATATCGGGGAGGCGAAGATCGAGGACGACGCAGTCGCAGGGCTGGTCTCCCATCGCGGCCAGCGCCGCCGCCCCGGTGTCCGCCACGACGATGTCCAGATCGTCGTGCCCAAGCAGCTCTCTGATGCTCATCTGCTCGGCCGCGTTGTCTTCGACGACGAGCAGACGCTTGCGGCGTGGCGTCGCATAGCTCTTGATCTTGGTGAGTGCCGCCTCGAGACCTTGCGTGGTCGTCGGTTTGCTCAAGAACGAGAACGCGCCGCGCGCGAGCCCGTGTTGACGATCCTCATCAAGCGTCAGGATTTGCACGGGAATGTGCCGCGTTTCCGGGTCTTGCTTCAGCTGATTCAGCACCGTCCAGCCGAGCATGTCGGGCAGGAATACATCCAGTGACACGGCGGTGGGTCGGTACTGACGCGCGAGCGAGAGCGCATCGCCGCCGCGCATGGCGACGATCACCTTGAGGCCCTTGTCGCGGGCCAGATCGACCACGATGCGCGCGTAATGCGGGTCGTCTTCGACGATGAGCAGCGACGGATCGCCGGTCTTGATGGTGTCGCGATCGTCCTCGACGACTTCGACCGAGCGTTCCGGAATGCGCGCCGCGGGGAAGGTGACCACTGGCGCAGGCTGGCGCACCTGGATGCCGCTGCCTTCAATCGTGTGGCCGGCCACAGACGGCCCGGCGTAGCGGAGCGGGAGGTATAGGGTGAAGGTGCTGCCCACACCGGGCACGCTGCGCAGCTGAATCTCGCCTCCGAGCAGGCTCGAGAGCTCGCGACTGATGGCCAGGCCGAGACCGGTGCCGCCGTACTTGCGGCTCGTGCTCGCGTCCGCCTGCTGGAACGCTTCGAAGATGATCCGCTGCTTCTCGGGCGGAATGCCGATGCCGGTGTCGGCCACTTCGAAGGTCACCACGCGCCCCGCCTGGCTCAGCACCGGATGATTCGACGTCCACCCGCCGCTCACTTCGGAGACGCTGAGACGCACGCCGCCTTGTGCCGTGAACTTGAACGCGTTCGACAGCAGGTTCTTGAGCACCTGCTGCAGACGCTTCGAGTCGGTGACGATGCTGCGGCCCAACCCTTGATCAACGCTGACATCGAACGAGAGCCCGCGGTTCTCGGCATCGTGCGAGAACGTGCGCACCACCATGTCGAGCAGGTTGGTGAAGAAGATCTCCTCGGCCTCGACGGTGACCGTGCCCGACTCGATCTTCGACAGGTCGAGAATGTCGGTGATCAGGTTGAGCAGGTCAGTGCCGGCGCCTTGAATCGTGCGCGCGAACTCCACCTGCTTGCCGGTGAGGTTGCCTTCGGGGTTGTCGGAGAGCTGCTGCCCCAGAATGAGAATGCTGTTCAAGGGCGTGCGCAGCTCGTGCGACATGTTGGCCAGGAATTCCGACTTGTACTTCGAGGTGAGCGCCAGCTCCTCGGCCTTTTCTTCGAGCGCGCGCCGGGCCTGCTCGATTTCCTGATTCTTGCGCTCGACTTCGACGTTCTGCTCGGCGAGCTGCTGCGCCTTCTGCGCCAGCTGCTCGTTGGTCTGCTGCAGCTCTTTCTGCTGCGCCTGCAATTCGCCGGCAAGCTGTTGCGACTGCTTCAACAGGCCTTCGGTCTGCATCGTCGCTTCGATGCTGTTGAGCACGATGCCGATGCTGGCGGTGAGCTGCTCGAGGAACGCCAGGTGCGTCTCGGAAAAGTCGCGCAGCGAGGCGATGCCGATGACCGCCTTGATCTGGCCCTCGAAGATCACCGGGAAGATGACCAGGTTGCGTGGCAGCGCGTGGAAGAACACCGAGCCCACCGCCACCGTGCCGGGCGGGATGTCGGAGACGAGGATGCGGCGCATGTCGCGCGCGCACTGGCCGATGAACCCTTCGCCGACGGACAGATCCGATGGGTACGAATGGTCGGCGAGCTCGGCGTAACTGGCGAGCATGCGGAGCACCGGCGCCGGCTCGTAGTCCATCTGGTAGATGACGCCCTGATGCGCGTTGACGAGCGGCACGAGCTCCGAGAGAAGCAGTTTGCCGACGGTTGATAGATCGCGCTGGCCCTGCAGCATGCCGGTCAACCGCGCGAGGTTGGTCTTGAGCCAGTCCTGCTCGGTGTTGCGGTCGGTCGTCAACCGCAGGTTGTCGATCATCGTGTTGATGTTGTCTTTGAGCTCGGCCACCTCGCCGCGGGCCTCGACCTGAATCGATCGCGTGAGGTCGCCCTTGGTCACCGCAGTGGCGACCTCGGCGATCGCGCGCACCTGCGTGGTGAGGTTGGCCGCCAGCAGGTTCACGTTGCCGGTGAGGTCCTTCCACGTGCCGGCGGCGCCAGGCACGTTGGCCTGACCACCGAGCAGCCCCTCGGTACCGACCTCGCGCGCGACCGACGACACCTGATCGGCGAACGTGGCGAGCGTGCCAGTCATGTTGTTGATCGTGTCGGCCAACGCCGCCACCTCGCCCTTGGCCTTCACAGTGAGGTTCTGCGAGAGATCGCCGTTGGCGACCGCGGTCACCACCTTGACGATGCCGCGGACCTGCTCGGTGAGGTTGGCGGCCATGACGTTCACGTTGTCGGTGAGGTCCTTCCACGTGCCGGCGACGCCTGGCACCTGTGCCTGACCGCCGAGCAGACCTTCGGTGCCGACCTCGCGCGCCACGCGCGTGACTTCGGCCGCGAACGCGTTGAGCTGATCGACCATGGTGTTGATCGTGTTCTTCAGCTCGAGGATCTCGCCCTTGACGTCGACGGTGATCTTTCTCGAGAGGTCGCCGCGGGCGACTGCCGTCGTGACTTCCGCGATGTTCCGAACCTGTGTCGTGAGGTTTGCGGCGAGGAGGTTGACGTTGTCGGTGAGGTCCTTCCACGTGCCGCCGACGCCAGGCACCACCGCCTGACCGCCGAGACGTCCGTCGGTGCCGACTTCGCGCGCCACGCGCGTGACTTCGGCCGCGAACGATCGCAGCTGCTCGACCATCGTGTTCAGCGTTTCCTTGAGCAGCAGGATCTCGCCGCGCACGTCGACGGTGATCTTCTTCGAGAGGTCGCCGCCCGCGATGGCGGTCGCCACTTCGGCGATGTTGCGGACCTGCGCCGTCAGGTTGCTGGCCATGAAGTTGACGTTGTCGGTGAGGTCCTTCCACGTCCCCGCGACGCCCTGCACCTGCGCCTGACCACCGAGCTTGCCTTCGGTGCCGACCTCGCGCGCCACGCGCGTGACTTCGGCCGCGAACGCGTTCAGCTGATCGACCATCGTATTGATGGCTTCCTTCAGCTGCAGGATCTCGCCTCGGACATCGACCGTGATCTTGCGCGACAGGTCGCCGCGGGCGATGGCCGTCGTCACCTCCGCGATATTGCGGACCTGCGCGGTGAGGTTGTTGGCCATCGAGTTGACCGAGTCGGTGAGGTCCTTCCACGTGCCGGCGACGCCGCGCACGTTGGCCTGACCGCCCAGTCGGCCTTCGGTGCCGACCTCGCGCGCCACGCGCGTCACTTCGCCCGCGAACGCATTGAGCTGGTCGACCATCGTGTTGATGGTGTCTTTGATCTGCAGAATCTCGCCGCTGACATCGACGGTGATCTTCTGACTGAGGTCGCCGTTGGCGATCGCGGTCGCCACCTTCGAGACGTCGCGCAGCTGCACGGTGAGGTTGCCGGCCAGCAGGTTGACGTTGTCGGTGAGGTCCTTCCATGTGCCGCCGACGCCGGGCACCAGGGCCTGACCGCCGAGTCGTCCGTCGGTGCCGACCTCGCGCGCCACGCGCGTCACCTCGGCCGCGAACGCGTTGAGCTGGTCGACCATCGTGTTGATGGTGTTCTTCAACTCGAGGATCTCGCCCTTGACGTCGACCGTGATCTTGCGTGAGAGGTCGCCGCGCGCGACGGCGGTGGTGACTTCGGCGATGTTGCGGACCTGCGTGGTGAGATTCGCGGCCAGCAGGTTGACGTTGTCGGTGAGGTCCTTCCACGTGCCGGCGACACCGGGCACCTGCGCCTGACCGCCGAGACGGCCTTCGGTGCCGACCTCGCGCGCCACGCGCGTCACTTCGCCGGCGAACGCATTCAACTGATCGACCATCGTGTTGATGGTGTTCTTCAGCTCGAGGATCTCGCCGCTGACGTCGACAGTGATCTTCTTTGAGAGGTCGCCGCTGGCGATCGCCGTCGCGACTTCGGCGATGTTTCTCACCTGCGCGGTGAGGTTGTTCGCCATCCAGTTGACCGAGTCGGTGAGGTCTTTCCATGTGCCGGCGACACCGAGCACCTTGGCCTGACCACCGAGACGACCTTCGGTGCCGACCTCGCGTGCGACGCGCGTGACTTCGCCGGCGAACGCATTGAGCTGATCGACCATCGTGTTGATGGTCTCTTTGAGCAGCAGGATTTCGCCGCTGACGTTGACGGTGATCTTCTTGGAGAGGTCGCCGCCAGCGATGGCGGTGGCCACTTCGGCAATGTTTCTCACCTGCGCGGTCAGGTTGCTCGCCATGAAGTTGACGTTGTCGGTGAGGTCCTTCCACGTACCGGCCACACCGGGCACCTGCGCCTGACCACCGAGCTTGCCGTCAGTACCGACTTCGCGCGCGACGCGCGTGACTTCCGATCCAAACGCGTTGAGCTGGTCGACCATCGTGTTGATGGTGTTCTTCAGCTCGAGAATCTCGCCGCGGACGTCGACCGTGATCTTGCGCGACAGGTCGCCGCGCGCGACGGCCGTGGTGACCTCGGCGATGTTGCGCACCTGGTCGGTCAGGTTGCGTGCCATCGCGTTAACCGAGTCGGTGAGGTCCTTCCACGTTCCGGCCGCGCCGGGCACGACCGCCTGACCGCCGAGTCGTCCTTCGGTGCCGACCTCCTGCGCCACGCGCGTTACTTCCGACGCGAACGATCGCAGCTGGTCGACCATCGTGTTGATGGCTTCCTTCAGCAGCAGGATCTCGCCGCGGACGTCGACAGTGATCTTCTTGGACAGGTCGCCGCTGGCGATCGCGATCGTCACCTCCGAGATGTTGCGCACCTGACCGGTCAGGTTGCTCGCCATCGAGTTGACGCTGTCGGTGAGGTCTTTCCACACGCCGCTGACGTTGCGGACTTCGGCCTGACCACCCAGCTTGCCGTCGGTGCCGACCTCGCGCGCCACGCGCGTGACTTCCGACGTGAACACGCCGAGCTGCTCGATCATCGTGTTGACGATCGTCGCTGAGCGCAGGAACTCGCCTTCGAGCGGACGGCCGTCGACATCGAGTCGCACGGTCTGCAGCAGGTCGCCCTTGGCAACCGCGGCGAGCACGCGGGTCACTTCCGTCGTCGGCCAGAGGAGATCGTCGATCAGCGTGTTGACCGACGACTCCATCTCGCCCCATGCACCGCCGACGCGACCGAACTTCACGCGCTGTCGCGTCTTGCCGCGCTTGCCGACCACGTTGCCGACGCGTTCGAGCTCGTCGGCCATGCGCGAGTTGGCGGCGACGATCTCGTTGAAGGTATCGGCGATCTTGCCCTCGAGACCGGTCCAGTCGCCCGGCAGCCGCACAGAAAAGTCGCCGTCGCGTACGGCTTGCAAGGCGCCGAGCAGCTCAGAGAGCTCGGCCTGCGGGCTCGTCAAGACGTCGGAAGACGCAGCGGTATCAGTCCGTTGCATGGACCAGACTCCTGTCGTTCAAAAGTGGTGGACGCCGCGCGCGCAGTATCGACCACATCCGTAGTGTCGACAATACGGTGTCCCCCTGATACAGCGCTCATCAGGCCTCCGAAAACCCTGAGCACTCACACATAACTGTCCGTCTCGACGATAACCCATTGGATGTGGCGTGGGAGGTGGATTACGTGAGGATGAGGCCGTGATAGGGATGAGTACCGGGATGCTACGATTTTGCAGTAACGCTGCCAGTTCTCTTGCCTTCAATTTCGGGGAAAAACCCTAGATGAGTTCAACGATTGAGTTAGGTCTCGATACGTTTGGCGATGTCACCGTGAATGGCAATGGTACGCCCTTGCCGCAAGCCGCCGTGCTTCGCAACGTCCTCGAACAGGGCGTGCTCGCCGATCAACTGGGGATCGCGTTCATCGGCGTGGGCGAACATCACCGACCCGACTTTGCGATCACCGCGCCGGAAGTCGTGCTCGGCGCACTGGCCAGTCGTACGTCGCGCATCCACCTTGGCACAGCCGTCACCGTGCTCAGCACCGATGATCCAGTTCGCGTCTTCGAGCGGTTCTCGACCATCAACGCACTCTCGAATGGACGTGCGGAAGTCTTCGTTGGTCGGGGCTCGTTCACCGAATCGTTTCCGCTCTTCGGCTACAAACTCGAGCATTACGAGACGCTGTTCGAGGAGAAGCTGAATCTCTTCGTCGAACTGCTGAAAGGGCAGCCGGTCAGCTGGAAGGGGCAGTTGCATCCGGCCGCGCTGTCGGACCAGACGATCTACCCGCCGATTGAAACCGGCACCTTGACGACCTGGGTGGCCGTCGGTGGGAGCCCGGAATCGGTGGTACGCGCGGCGCACTACGCGCTGCCGCTGATGCTCGCGATCATCGGCGGCAGCCCGCAGCGATTCGTGGGCTATGCCGACTTGTATCGACAGATGCTCGAGCGGTTTGGCAAGCCGATGCTGCCGATCGGCGTGCACTCACCCGGCCATGTGGCGGCGACCGACGAACAGGCCAAGGAAGAACTGTGGCCGCACTACGCTGGCCTGATGAATCGCATCGGCGCCGAACGCGGATGGCAGCCGATCGGCCGCGCCCACTTCGAGCGCGAGGCGGCGGAGGGTGCGCTGTTTGTCGGCTCTCCCGAAACCGTGGCAGCGAAGATCGTCAAGACGGTCAAGGCGCTCGGCTTGTCGCGCTTCGATCTGAAATACAGCAACGGCACGCTGCCGCACGACAAGTTGATGAAGAGCATCGAGCTGTACGGGACGAAGGTCGTGCCGCTGGTGCGGGAGCAGCTTCAGTAGGAAACGGGGGAGACGGAGGAAACGGGATGATCACACGGGGGTAACGGGGGAACGGGGTTAACGGAGAACGCCGCGCCGGCGGCGGTCCCTCGCAGACCGCGACAACGATGCGAGGGACCGCCACCGACGCGGCGCTTCCGTTTTCTCCGTTCCCCCCGTTCCCCCCGTGTGATCATTCCCGTTACCCCCGTCACCTCCGTTACCATCAGCCGCATGTGGCTCTCCTGCGGACTCGCCTTCATCAGCAGCTTCTGCACCCTCGTGATCGAGCTGATCGCCGGGCGCATCATGGCACCCTACATCGGCGTCTCGCTTTACACGTGGACCAGCATCATCGGCATCGTGCTGGCGGGTATGTCGGCCGGCAACTTCTTCGGCGGATATGTGGCCGATCGCTACGCCTCTCGCCGCACGCTCGGTCTCATCTTCATCGCCGGTTCCCTCGCCACGCTCGGCATTCTCGTCGTCACGCATGCCATCGAAGGCAAGACGTTCGGTCTTTCGTTTCTGCCGCGCATCGTCTCGTCGATCGCGCTGATCTTCTTCGTGCCCAGCTTCGTGCTCGGCATGGTGTCGCCGCTGGTCGTGAAGCTCGCGCTGGGCAACCTCGAACGCAGCGGTCACACCGTTGGCACGATCTACGCGGCCTCTACGGTCGGATCGATCGTCGGCACGTTCGCCACCGGGTTCTGGCTGATCTCGTGGCTCGGTACGCGAACCATCGTGTGGATCGTCGCCGCAACGCTGCTCGTCACGGGCCTCTTGATCGCTGGAGTACCGGCGAGCCGGAAAGCCAGGGCCGCTGTTGCCGCCGCGGGGCTTGTCGCGCTGATCGCGCTGCGCTTCGAGACACGAGGGCGGTACGAGGCGCCGTGTGACATCGAATCGAACTACTACTGCATCAGGGTGTTGGAGACCTTCGAGAGAGGCCACCCCGCGCGGATGCTGATGCTCGATCGACTGATTCACAGTTACGTCGTACCCGACGACCCCACCGCGCTCGACTACGGCTATGAGCAGGCCTATTCGAATTTGACGCAGGTGCATGCGGCCGGGCGCCAGCAGCTGGACACCTTGTTCATCGGCGGAGGCGGTTACTCGTTTCCGCGATTCGTCGAGGCGGTGTATCCGGCGTCAACCGTCGACGTGATCGAGATCGATCCCGCGGTGATCGCGGTGGCGTACGAGCGGCTCGGTCTGCCGGTGACCTCGCGCATTCGCTCGTTCAATGAGGACGCGCGCGTCTTCCTGACGGAATGGAGCGACCCGAAGCGCTACGACCTGGTCTACGGCGATGCGTTCAACGATCTGTCGATTCCGTTTCACTTGACCACAGTCGAGTTCAACCGGATCGTCGCGAACCGCTTGAAGCCAGACGGTGTGTACCTGACGAACATCATCGACAAGTTCGATGGGGGCGAGTTTCTCAAGGCCGAAGTCAACGCCCTGCAGGCGGCGTTCCCGCACGTCTACGTGTTTGGTCGCGGTGACCGCTTCGGGCCCTTCGATCGCAACACATATGTCGTGATGGCCAGCAAGCAGCCGCTCGATCGTGCGGCGTTCGACGCGGTGACGTCGCGCGACGAGGCCTACGTGCGCACCACGTTGCTGCCGGACGATCGTCTCGAGACCTATCTCGCTTCGGGCCGCGCGCTCACGTTGACCGACGACTTCGTCCCTGTCGACCAGTTGCTCGCGAATCTGTTCATCGAGCGGGGCAACTAGTCAGTGATAACTCTTCTGGCACTATGTCAATTCTCCTTTTGCGAAACGTTGACGAGGGAAAGGACTCGAGTCAGGGTGGTGCGAGTAGCGCGGCGCGGACGGCAGCCCAATCGCGCACGTGGATCGCCCATCTCGGGATCTGATGCTGCACCCCGAAGAGGTAGCGATTGCCAACCACACCCGAGAGATGGTCGAGCACGTCGTATCGGTCGTCGATGAAGTGCGTCAACCGGAGCTCCGCGGCATGACCTCGCTTGTCGCTCCGGTGCCTGCAGAAACGGACTGCCTCGTGCATCAACCCCGTCTGCTCGAAGAAGCGGTGGTATTCGAGCCACACCATGGACAGTCGCTGAATTCGCGGTCCAGCTGTCGAGACGATCCACACGCGGGACTCGAAGCGCTGCACCAGCTCTCTGATCGTGTCGAACGCGCCCGCCGGAGGCGGGATCTCCAAGGCTTCGACTTCGGGGGACCCGATGAAGCGTGTGTCGCCGCCCTGGACGCCCTCCGGCGCACACATGATCACTCTGCCGAAATCGAGGCCGAGCGCAGTCTGACGGGCGTCGGCTCCAGCGTTCATACCAGCTCTCCAGCAGTGAGCGCGAGCGAAGTTTGCCTCACACGGTCATCTCCTCACCGGTCCAGCACCCGCGAAGCATAGCCTCAGCCGAGGCGGCGCAGGCCTCCGAAGTGGTATAGGCACTTGAAATCGCCCGCGTTACAAGCCGCGGGTTGGTAACGCAGCGCCGCCGCCTGCCCCCATTGGATGCGTGAGCAGATCGCCGATGCGAATTGCCATCACGAGTGGGAGCCAATCATGAGCGATCAGGAGCGGGAAAGTACCAGCGTGCTTTCCGGCGACGTCATCGAGATTCGGTCCAGGTATCACCATCACGAGAGCACTGCTCGAGCTCCGTGTCGTTCTAATGGGTGAGATACCTCGCTCCCGGCGGCGAGTCTCGATCGACCCTTTGACGCGAGCGACGGCGCAGCCCCGCGGCACCTAACGGCATCCGACCTCTGTTCGGTTTGTCGTGCGGGATCGTTCATCCGTACTAGGGGCGCGCCTCGCTTTGCCTCCCGCTCCCGGGCTGAGACCGTAGTCGATTCGGAGGGCCCCATGACGGACTACCAACGAGACATTCTGTTCTACGTCTTTACGGGCTTCTTCGTCCTGATCGGTGTGATCTCGCTGTCCGTTCTTCTCGGCTTCCCCAAGGGTGCCGACAGGAAGCTTCGCGAGTGGGCCGTCCGTGGATTTGTCGTTGGAATCACAACGGTGATGTTCGGGCTCTTCCGGTTGCTCTTCATGTCTCCTACGGCCCCAACCACCGTGGTGCTTGCGCCCCCAGACGGTGTCTCTCGCCCCACCTTGATCACGAAGGCGCGCTACGTCTACGACGATGCCGACGAGAAGACCGGGACTGTCGTCACACACTCGGGCGACATTGTCCCTGCACTGAGCAAAGGCGGGTGGGAAGTCAAGCTGCCACGGTCGTTGTCTGACAAAGCGATCCGATTGCAGCTCGAGGAGGACGGCGGCAGGCGATGGCGAACTGATACCTTCTATCCCAGCTACACGAGCCAGCAGATGACCGAAGACACCCAGTCGCGCGCACAGCCGGGCATCTCCTCGATACCGCTCGGTACGGCTCTCTTGTCGGCGCTGGAGACTCGCGCCGAAGCCGCTGAGCAAACGCAGGCGACGGTCCGAATCAACAACTACGCGCGCCGCGTGAAGGAGCTCAACGGGCAGACGTTCTACGACTGGCGCGTCTTCGTCGATGAATCGCCGGAGGTGCTCAAGGGGATCGCGCAGGTTGACTACGTGCTCCATCCGACGTTTCCACAGCCGTTCCAAACGTCGAAGGATCGCGATGCACGATTCCAGTTCTCGGCGTCTGGATGGGGCGAGTTCAGGATTCTGATTACGGTGCATTACACCAATGGCAAGGAAGCCAAGACGAGTTACTGGTTGAGTCTCGGCAAATCGTGGCCGGCCGAACCGCCGCCAAGCCTGCGCGTGAAGCTCGATACCGTTCACGTGGAGTGGGATGGGTCGCCCGGAAAGGCTGGATGGATCTTCGATGTCTTCCTGAACGGGAAGTTACAGCTGAACCTTCCTAAGCGAGACTACGACGATGGACGGAGCAGCGGTCGCAGGCGGCCCAGCGACTATGTGCCCGATGTCGGAGCTGTTGGAACGGTCACCCCTCAGAAGGGCGAGCTGGTGCGAGTCGAGGTGCGAGGTCGGCGTACGAGCGGAAGCGATACGGCAATCGGCACCGCTACCGTCGACGCGAGCGGCGGATCGGTGGCGATGAATGTCGTCAACGCTCGTGACGCTCGTAAGGGCTCTTTCGTCTTCCGCTTCTCGGCGACGCGTGCCGGGGCCGCGTCCTAACCCGAGCACTCGCGCGTGTGGGTCGGGCTAGAATGCTCGCACCCGATGGCGTTCGACGCTGGGACCCGTCTTGGTCCGTACGAAATCGTGGCCCCTCTCGGTGAAGGGGGCATGGGCGAAGTGTATCGAGCTCGCGATACGCGGCTCGATCGCACTGTCGCGATCAAGGTACTGACCGGTGCGCTCGCGGCGGATGCCGAGTCGCGTCAGCGCTTCGAGCAGGAAGCGCGCGCCATCGCAGCGCTCAACGATCCGCACATCTGCACGATTCACGACATTGGCCGTCACGGCGACCAGGACTACATCGTCCTCGAACATCTCGAGGGCGAGACGCTCGCATCGCGACTGAAGAAAACGCCGGTGCTTCCAGTCGGCGACGCGCTGGCGATTGCGGTGCAGATTGGCGACGCGCTGGATCGCGCTCACCGGGCCGGCATCTCGCATCGCGATCTCAAGCCGGGCAACGTGATGCTCGTGCAGCGATCGGGCGCATCGAGTCCGGATGTGAAGCTGCTCGACTTCGGACTTGCGGCGCGGACCGCGCCTGCGCGTCCGTCCGCCGCTGATGCGTCGCTGGCCGCCACCATGGCACCGTCGATGGTCGCGACGCGGCCTCCGTCGGCGACGGTGTCGAGCGGCTTCTCGGGCACCGTGCAGTACATGTCGCCGGAGCAACTGGACGGCAACGAAGGCGATCACCGCGTCGACATCTTCGCGTTCGGCTGCGTGCTCTACGAGATGCTCGCGGGTCGCAAAGCGTTCGAGGGCGCGACGGCAATCACCGCGATCGCCGCAATCATGAGCACTGAGCCGCCGCCAATCGCGGCACTGCAGTCGACCCCGCACATCGATCACCTGTTGCGGCGTTGCCTCGAGAAGGATCGCGATCGGCGGTGGCAGAGCATCGGCGATGCGGCAGGCGAGCTGCGATGGACGATGGAGCATCCGATGCCGACCGCGCCCCTCGTCGCGCCGGCGCGGCCGCGCCGCCGTGCATGGATCGTTGCGGTGGTCGTGGCGAGCCTTCTCGCGTGGGTCGCGCTTGGCGTGACGTGGCGCACGATGCGGCGGATGACACGGCCCAACGAGATGCCTTCATTCCGTCTCGATCTCTCGACGCCGCCCACCGACGACCCGACGATGTCGCTGACACTGGATGGGAGGCAGATCGCGTTCATCGGGAATCAGAATCGGGTGCCGATGCTATGGGTGCGAGCGCTCGATGGCATCGAGAACCGGGTACTGCCCGGAACGGAGAACGCGAGCTTTCCGTTCTGGTCGCCCGATGGCCGCAGTGTTGGGTTCTTTGCCGATGGAAAGCTCAAACGGATCGACGTCGATGGCGGCCGCCCGATCGTCGTCGCCGATGCGGCGAACGGACGCGGCGGGACGTGGAATAGCGATGGCGTGATTCTGTTCTCGCCTGGCGTCAGCAATCCAATCATGCGCGTGTCGATTCGCGGCGGCGGCGCCGAACGCGCAACCGAGCTCGGCACCGGCGGATCGGGTCCCGACCACCGGTGGCCTCAGTTCCTCCCGGACGGCAAGCGGTTTCTCTTTTCGTCGACGCTCGGTGCGCAGCAGACGAGAGGTATTTTCATCGGCTCGCTCGACAAGACTCCGCTGGTGCGTGTCGTCGGCACCGAGAGCGTGGGCCGATTCGCGGCGCCGGACAGGTTGCTGATGACACGACAGGGAACGCTGGAGGCCTACACCTTCAATCCCGATTCGGGTGTCGTCAGTGGAGAGCCAACTGTTGTCGCCCAGGGATTCGTCGGCGGCGCGGGCGCGGCGGTGGCCGCATCGACGAATGGTGTGTTGGCGTATCGCACCGGCAGTGCTCAGCGCAGGCAATTCGTGTGGGTCGATCGCAAAGGCAATGTGCTTCGCGCCATCGGCGAGCCCGAGACCGGGAATAACGGTTCGCCCGAGTTGAGCGCGGACGAGCAATCGGTGGTCGTGTTCAGCGGGCGGAGCGGCGACAACGACATCTGGATCATCGAGCTCGCACGCGGCCTGGCCCGGCGCATCACCGATGGTCCGCCCGCCGATGCACATCCGACGTGGGATCCGGATGGGCAGCACGTGATCTTCAACACCAGCCGATTTCCTGGTCATGGCACGCAGGGCCGCCAGTCGGTTACCGGCGGACCTGCCGAGCCGCTCTTTGCCTCTGGAGACGTGAGGGGCGTGGTGTTGTCGTGGACGCGGGATAGGAAGTACGTGCTGCTTCGTCGTGACAGCCCCAAGACGAATGCCGACCTCATCGCCGTCGCGACGTCGGATCTTCGAGAAGTGGTCGTCGCGCAGTCACCATACGACGAGCTCGAAGGCCAGTTCTCGCCCGATGGGACATGGGTCGCTTTCGTGTCGACCGACAGCGGTCGAGCCGAGGTGTTCGTGCAGTCGTTTCCCGAGGGCCGTGGTCGCACGCAGATCTCCACGGGTGGCGGCACGCAGGTGCGTTGGTCGGCCGATGGAAAAGAGATCTTCTATCTCGCGCCCGATGGCAAGCTGATGGCCGCTTCGGTTGCGCTCGGGGGCGCAGCTCCTGATGTGAAGCTGCCGGTGGCGCTGTTCCAAACCTATCTTGCGACGGGCACGAACGTCGTCGGCAACAAACCGCAGTACGCGGTCGCTCGCGACGGCCGCTTCCTCCTCAACACGGCAGTCGAGAGTCCAAGCACACCGATCGTCGTCGCGTTCAACTGGATGAAGAACTTAAAGTAGTTCCTCCGGAACTATGATTACGCCGTGCCCCTCGATCAGCTCATCGGGTCCAGCCCCGCGCTCGCATCGGTGCGCGGCGAGCTGTCGCGTCTCCTCGCGCGGCCAGTGGCAGCGGGGAAGCGGCTGCCGCCGATTCTGATCACGGGCGAAACCGGCACCGGCAAGGGGCTCGTGGCCCATCTGATTCACGAGATGGGGCCGCGTGCGACGGCGTCGTTCGTCGACGTCAACTGCGCCGCGATCCCCGACACGCTGCTCGAGAGTGAGCTCTTTGGGTTCGAGCGCGGCGCGTTCACCGATGCCAAGCAGGCCAAAGCCGGCCTGCTGCAGGTGGCGCATCGCGGGACGATCTTTCTCGACGAGATCGGCCTCATGCCCGACGCGCTGCAGGTGAAGCTGCTCAAAGCGCTCGAAGAGCGCACGGTGAGACGTCTTGGCAGTACACGCGTCGAGCCTGCGGACGCGTGGGTGCTCGCCGCCACGAGCGAAGACCTCGCCGCCGCGATCCGCGTGCGTCGATTCCGCGAGGACCTGTATCACCGGCTCGCGGTGGTGACCGTTCACATGCCACCGCTGCGCGATCGCGGCACCGACATCCTCGTGCTGGCGCGTCACTATCTCGATCGCGCCGCGCGCGAATACGGGGTGCCGTCGAAGACGCTGGCGCCCGACGCCGAAGCGGCACTGCTCTCGTATTCGTGGCCCGGCAACATTCGCGAGCTGGCGAACGTGATGGAGCGCGTGGCGCTGCTGGCGGAAGCCGATCGCGTGGGTGCGGACGTGCTGCGGCTTCCGCGTGCGCCGCGCCCGAGTGCCCCGCCGCGGTCGGGCGAGAGCGTGAACGATCAGATTGCCTCGGTCGAGCGCGTGCGTCTCGAGGAGGCGCTGCGCGCAGAGGCCGGGAATATCTCACGTGCCGCCGCGCGGCTCGGCATTCCACGAAACACGCTGCGCTACCGCATGGAACGGCACGGCTTGTTCGAAGGCGAACTGACGCCGCCGCGTCGTCGAGGGGAGACGGCCGCGCGGCCAGACGATCACGCGCCGCAGGCCAGACCCGTGGACGCGCCGCCGCCGGTTCGATGGCAGCGCACGCGCATCACGCTCTTCCAGGCACAGGTGATCGATCGTGACCGGGTGCTCGCCGAGCACGAACGATCGCGCGCGCTCGAACACGTTGCGGAGAAGGCCACGGCCTTCGGTGGGCGGCTGATCGAGGTCGCCGATACGTCGGTGCGCGCCGTATTCGGGCTCGATCTCGCCGAGGACGCCGCCCGCCACGCGGCGCACGCGGCCTTTGCCGCGCAGCGCGCGATCGGATCGCGGCCGTCCGAGACGCGGGCGGCCGTTGGCATCGCGCTGCACACCGAGGAGATGCTCGTCGGCCGCCTCGATGATCGCGTCGAGCTCGATGCGGATGCGCGGCGCTCGGCGGAGCGCGTGCTGGATGCATTGCTGGACGCGGCGCCGGACGATCCGATCGTTGCGTCGACCACCACCAAGCCGTTTCTCGAGCGCCGCTTCGACATCGAGCCGGTCACCGCCGGCGCACCTGATCGTGGACCGTGGCGCGTCCTGAGATTGGCCGATGCCGCGCAGCACGCCACGGCGTTCGTCTCGCGCGCGCGCGAGCTCACCGTTCTCGACGATCTGCTGACCCAGGTCGAGCAAGGTCGAGGACAGGGGCTGCTCGTCACTGGCGACGCCGGGATCGGCAAGAGCCGCTTGCTCGACGAGTTTCGGCGCCGAATTGGCGGACGCGCCGCCTGGCTGCAGGGATCGGCCGTCTCCTTCGGGCGCGCGTTGCCGTTCCATCCGCTCATCGATCTGCTCAAGCAGGCGTTCTCGGTTCAGCCCGGCGACAGCGACGACGCCATCGACGAGCGCATCACGAGCGCAACAGCGGCGTTCGGCGACGCATTCCGCACGTCGACGCAGTTTCTGCGAGCGCTGCTGTCGATCGAATCCGACGCTGCGCTCACGCGGCTCGATCCGCAGCTCCGCCGCGCCGGCATCTTCGAAGCGATCGGACAGTTCCTCCACGCTTCGTCCGAGACGCGTCCGCTGATCGTCGTGCTCGAGGATCTGCACTGGATGGATCCTGCCACCGGCGAATTCCTCACGGTGATGGCCGAACGTCTCGTGTCGGCGCGCATCCTGTTGTGCGCCACACATCGAACGGGCTTCACGCTGTCGTCGGCGCAGGGAGCATTCGGCACGCAGCTGACGATTGCCGGGGTGTCACGGACCGATACCGGCGCGATCGGCGGCTCGCTGCTGGGGGCAGCGGCGCTGGCCGGAGATCTGCAGCAGCTCGTCGATCGGAAAGCCGATGGCAACCCGTTCTTCATCGAAGAGATCCTGCGCTCGCTCAAGGAGCGCGGCCTCATCGAGCGCCGCGGCGATGTCGTCGAATTGGTGCGTCCGATCGATCGGATCGATGTGCCCGACAGCGTGCGTGATGTGCTGCTGGGACGACTTGGCCGCCTCGATCCGCCCTCGCGCGAGCTGCTGCGCGTGGCCGCGGTCATCGGCCGCGAGTTTCCGCGCCGCGTCCTCGAGCGCGTCATCACCGAGGGGCAGCCGTCGATCGAAGACCGCGTTCGTTCGCTGCGCGCCGCCGATCTGATTCACAACGCACGCGTCTGGCCGGAGATGGTCTACGCCTTCAAGCACGCGCTCACACACGAAGTCGCGTATGAGGCGCAGGACGCCGCCGAGCGACGCGCCGATCATGCGCGCATTGGAGAAGCGGTCGAGCAGTTGTACGCCGATCGGCCGTCAGAGCACCTCGGCGTGCTCGCACATCACTTCACGCAAGCCGAGCGCTGGGACAAGGCGCTCGAGTATCTCTTGGCGGCCGCACAGCAGGCCGAACGCACGTTTGCCACCCGCGAGGCGCTGGCGCTGTACGACGAGGCGCTGCGAGCGGCCGGCCGTCTCTCCGGCGGCGTCGGCGATCCCGCGACGTTGATCAAGATTCACGAAGCGAAGGCGCGGCTGTACTTCGTCACCAGCGACTTCGAACGATCCGCGGCCGAAGGTGAGCGAATCCTTCCGCTGGCGCGGCTGACTGGCGATCGCAACAAGGAAGCCGAAGCACTGGCGATCGTGGCCTGGGCGTCGACGTGGGGACGCAAGATCGACGCCGCCTTGCGCTATGCCGGCGAGGCGCTCGCGGTGGCCGAACCTGCCGGGTTGCTTGCGGTACAAGGGCGCGCCAACCTGGTGATCGGGTTCGTTCGCGGCGTCACCGGATCGCTCGACGAGAGCCACGCGGCGATCGAAAAGGCAATGACGATCAGTCGTGCGGCTGGCGATGCCGTGCACCGATCGTTGTCGTTGTCGATCGCCGGACTGTTGCGAAACTGGAAAGGCGATTACGGCGAAGCGGCGCAGCTACAGACGGAGGGGCTGTTGCTCGCGCGCGAACGCGGCTTGCTGCTCCCGCTGCTGTTCAGTTGCTTCATGCGAGGGCTCACGCTCACGGGCAAGGGCGACTACGACGAAGCATTTGCCATGTTCACCGAGGGACTGTCGCTCGCCGAACGGATCGGAGATGAGGCCATCCACCATCGCCTGCTGAATTGCCTGGGGTGGCTCTATGCCGATCTCGGCGATCTCGATCACGCCGAGACGTTGAATGCGACCAGTGCGCAAATCGGCCGCCGGCGACTCGACCCGGGCACGCAACCGAACGCCGAACTGAATCTTGCCGAGATCTTCTGCGCGCGCGGTGAGCTGGCGCACGCGCAAGATCAATACGACGAAGTGTTCAGGTACTTCAGCAATCGGTCGACGAGCGATTGGATGCGGTACCGGTATTCGATTCGCATGTTTGCCGGGTTGGGCGCGCTCGCCGTCGCGCGGGACGACCTCGCCGCGGCCCGATCCCACAGCGCCGAGTGCCTCACGTTGGCGACGCGGACGGGCTCGCGGAAGAATCTTGTCAAGGCGTGGCGTCTCGCCGGAGAGATCGCCGCGGCCGCTGGCGAGGCTGACGTGGCTGAAGGTCATTTCCGCACCTCACGTGATTACGCCGTGGGACTCGGCAATCCCGTTCAGCAGTGGAAGGCGGAGCTCGCACTCGGCCGGTTCTACCAGGACCTCGCGCGTGCGGACGAAGCGCAGCAGGCCTTTCAACGCGCCTTCAACGTGATGCAGAAGGTTCGACAAGGCCTGCGTGAAGACGTGCTCCGTAGCGCCTTCGACAGAAACCCCGATCTTCGTTTCGTTCAAGGGCTCATCGCCCAGCTCTGACGACCGGGGCGAGGCCGCGCCCCGCCCCGGCCACCACGGCTACGACAGGATGAGCGACTGTCGCGCAGCGGTCGTGCGAACGTGACACCCTCGGAGCTACTGTGCGTTGAACGAATCGCACGAGACATTCGAGTGCCAGTTGACGAACGTGCCGGTCGGGTTCTCTTTCCACGCCCAGACGTGCAGCGTATAGAAGGCAGGGAGTCCGAACCGATTGGGCGCCTCGAAACGATGAAACAGCTGTCCCATGAGCTGCGGCGGCTCGCCCGGATGCGCCGTGTCCCACGCGTCGGCCAGCACGAGGAAATCGGCGCCGGTCAGCTTCAGCCGTCCGCTCGGCATCGCTTCGTACAGGATGATCTCCGGATGAGCGGGATCGAGTTCGCCGTCGAGGACGAGCGCCATGTTCACGTAGTGAAGGCCCATCGCTCCCGCGTCGGGACCGCTGACGCAGCCGAACATGAGGTGGTACTCCTCGTTCTCTGCGGCCTGGACGCTCTTGAATCGCTCGGTGGCATCGCGAACGACCTGCACGAGCGCATTCGACCCCCCGCCATGCGCGTGCTCCTGCGCGAGAGCGAGCGAGGGCAACATGCAGATCAGCGCGGTCAGCAAGCCGATGCCGAACGGCGCCGTTGGTGCGGAGTCGAGTGATTTCCGAACAAAGAGATTGGCGACGAAACCCAGTCTGCTCATCACATCCTCCAATGCTGCGGTGCGCGGCGTCGCGATCAGGCGGCGGCGCGTCCGCGTCCAGGCAGACGGGCAACCGTCGTTCCCGCGTATCAATCGCTCTAACCTGTGGTGATCGTGGAAGATGACGGCTGACAACAGGGTCGGCACGAAGTGTCGGCTGTCGGTTTTTGGGCAGTTCGACAGTGTCGAAGCCGCGCGTCGATCTGCGGGACGACTCGACTCACCTCGCTGTGACGATTTGACGTCTTCGCCGCGACGGAATGTCGTGAGTCACTCGCGAAGCGATGTGGAAGTGGCGCGCACGCAGTAAGTCATTCCTTGGCACAAGACCTGCTCTCGTGCACAACGACGTGATTCAGGTACTCGGGGAAGGACGATGATGCGTTATCGGAGCGCGGCACTTGTGATCGCCACGGTTGCTCTCATGGCCACCGCGACCGGTCAGGCTCATGACAACAGACTTCGCGTTGAAGTCTGGCCACGCGTCAGCACGGCGCCCGCGACCATTCGCGTCCGCGCCATCGTCGAGCCCAACGCCGAGAATCGCGCGCTCGAAGTAGCCGCCGATTCGGGCGACTTCTACCGCAGCAGCTACGTGCCCATGGCGGGCATCGATGCTGCGACGATCACCGAGACGACACTGAAGAACCTGCCGGGTGGGGAATACCAGATCTCGGTCGTGCTGGTCGATGCACAGGGACGCCAGATCGTCGAGCGCGCCAGTGTCATGGTTGCCTCGAATAGTCCTGGTCGATAGCAAGTAGTCCTTGGTCCTTCGTCCTTGGTCCCTGGTCCGTCCTTGGTCCTTGGTCCTTGGTCCCGTCCTTGGTCCTTGGTCCTCGGTCCGTTCTTAGTCCAAAGTCGCGCCAGTTCGCGGCAGGTCGTCGTGAGACGATGGGCCACGGACCAAGGACCACGGGACCAAGGACCACGGGACCAAGGAC
>Ga0075424_100001388_pt1 | contig 21220 bp, 18 predicted proteins | sample SoiMethybrSBSTD3_FD_75301 | JGI IMG/M metagenome (GOLD analysis project Ga0075424, IMG submission 75301) | Bulk soil microbial communities from a Populus tree surrounding site in Tennessee, USA - Soil MetaG P. TD hybrid SBSTD3 | ecosystem: Environmental > Terrestrial > Soil > Tree plantation... | reverse complement strand
ATTCTGTGGGAGAAGACCTACACGACGAAGGGGACTGCGGCGCCGACGACGATGTGGGAGCCGTACGATGGCTACAGCACGCTGGGCGAGTGCCGGAAGGCGGCGCTGCCACTGGTGCAATACGCACTCGACTACGTGAAGAGCGGTAACGGCAAAGTCCTCGGACCGGTGCAGATGGACGGCCGAGCGGTGACGTACACGATCACCGAGTCGGGCGTCCAGCAGACCGTCAACGTCCGGTATCTGTGCTTCCCAGGGCCGTTCGATCCACGGCCGCGCGGCTGATCGCGTTCGACTACTTCAATCGCGCCGCCGCGACCGCAATGCCCGCCGTCGCGCAGGCTTCATCCTTGTCCTGCCCAGGCGCGCCGCTGACGCCGATCGAGCCAACCACCTGATCTCCTGCGCGTATCGGCAGACCTCCGCCGAGCGCAATCGTGCCTTCGATGGATGGCGGCGGCACCTGCGTGGCCCACGCCTTGGCGGTTTCCATCGATGGCCGCCGATAGATCAGCGCGGTGTAGGCCTTCTTGCGCGCCACTTCCACTGTGTGCGGACTGGTGCCATCGTCGCGCACCGACATCTTCAGATTGCCGCCGGCGTCGATGATCGCAACCGTCGTGCGATAGCCGTCGGCGCGGCATTTGTCGAGCGCCCCACGGGCGATGTCCATCGCCATATCCAGTGACAACGCCTTCTCTGTGAGCAGACCCGTGGCGGGCTTTGCACCTTGCTGCGCCGACGCGAGCGCAGGCAACAGCAACACAATCGCGAGTACTCGCATGCACCACTCCTTGGATGAGTGGTGAACAGTAACACTGATCAAGGTCCGCCGTAGGGGATCGCGAAAGCGGCAAGCCGGACACTACACTGCGATTGCTCGACTCGCATCCGGCAGCTACAATCCGCCCGTGGCTCAGACACCTCTGGGAGTCACGTCGGCGCCGACCAATCTCCCCACTGGTCTTCAGCTCGACCCCCTGGACGATGCGCGTTTTGCGCCAGGTCACATCTTTGCGGCCCGCTATCGCATCGTCAGTCTTCTTGGCCGTGGCGCGATGGGCGAGGTCTATCGCGCCGACGATCTCCGCCTCGGGCAGTCGGTCGCGCTCAAGCTCATGTCCGAGGCGATGGCACGCCGTCACGATGGCCTGCGCCGGCTGACCGACGAAGTCCGGCTCGCACGCACCATCGTGCATCCCAACGTCTGTCGTGTCTACGACATCGGTCATGCCGACGGTTGGCACTACCTCTCGATGGAATACGTGGACGGCGAAACGCTCGCGTCATTGCTGCGGCGCATCGGTCAACTTCCGGTGCTGAAGGCACTCGAGATGACCAGGCAGTTGTGCCTCGGCGTCGCCGCGGCGCACGAACGCGGTGTACTGCATCGCGACCTGAAACCGTCGAACATCATGGTCGATGGCCGCGGGCAGATCCGCATCATGGATTTCGGTCTCGCCGTTGCGGCCAATGCCGACGTGCGGGAGATCGCCGGCACGCCTGCGTACATGGCACCGGAGCAACTCGCCGGCGAGGTGGTGACGAAACAGACGGACCTCTACGCGCTCGGGCGCGTGCTCGCAGAGATTCTGCCTCCGAACGTCAACGCCAACCTGGAGGCGTCGGTGCAGGCGTGCATGGAAGGTGATCGCTCGAAGCGGCCGCAATCGGCCTATGCGATCCTCGCTGCGCTTCCCGCAGGCAGTTCGCTTGCAACCGAGGAACTGGCGATCCCAACACCGGCGATGGTGGCCGCGACTCCGATCGCAGGGGCGTTGCCGCCAGCGGTCGCGTGGCTGCTTCTCGCGGCGGTGATCGGCGGATCACTGGGCGTCGCCTCGCGAGCGTACGTGTTGAACGTGGCGCCATCGCAAGTGCCGAAGCCGCCAGAGGTGCTGGCCGAACGAGCACGTGAAGTACTCGCACAGAGAGGGCCACGCGAGCCCGAACGAGATCGCGCGTTCTGGTGGTGGAAGACTGACGCAGGACAGATCCTCTTCACGTATCGAGAAAGCTCGACGCCACTTGTGCCTGCGAACCTGCTGCACATCGTCTCGATCGAGGATCCCCCGATCGATGCTGGGACAATGACCGTCGTGACGCTCGACGCCGAGGGCACGCCCACTCCGCTGCTGCCGCCACTGCGAACCCCGTGGCCAACTGGACGACGACGAGCCGCAGACTTGATCAGCATCCTCATCGGCCTTGTCGGTAGCTCCATTCTGGCTCGTCGAAATCTTCGCGCCGGAGAAGGCGACCGCCAGGGGGCATGGCGGCTCAGCATCCTCGTGTACAGCAGCAGTCTCCTCGCGGCTGCGCTGCGCGCACATCACATCCCGTCGTTACCCGACGAGCTCGCGTGGCTGCTCGGGGTGGCGGCGTGGGCGTTGTTATGGGCCGGCTTCAGTTGGCTTGCGTATGTCGGCTTCGAGCCGTACAGCCGGCGTTGGTGGCCGAACGCTCTCGTCTCATGGACACGCGTGCTCGAAGGCCGCGTCCTCGATCCACTCGTCGGCCGCGATGTGCTCGTCGGTGCGCTGGCTGGTGTGATATGGAGCGCAGTGCACGTTATCCAATTCACCCTCGCGGGCAACGCGGGAGCGCCGACGTACAGCCTATCCGCGCTGGACGCACTCCGATCGCCGTCCGACTTCGCGGGCCAGGGTGTCGCGGCGTTTCAAAGCGGTCTGCTGCTGGCGTTGTTTGCCGTTGCGATCCTTGCCCTTCTTCGCCTGATCTTCCGCAAGTCTTGGATCGCGATCGCCGTATTCATTGCGCTTGGAAGCACGGTGGTGGCGGTATCGCCTTCGGTTGGCAACGTGGCGGTTGCCGGCCTGTTGGGGGCAATGGGTTTCGCTGTCATGCTTCGAGTGGGCATTCTCGCGTTTGTGGTGACGACCATTACTCTCCAATTCCTGACCTGGCTGCCGCTCACGCTTGATGGGGACGCGTGGTACTTCGGTCAGTCGTTCCTCGTCTTGGTGGTGATCGGCGCACTGGCGACGTATGGATTTGTCATCGCGCTGGGCCACCGCCCTGCGTTCGGTGCCTTGAACAAGAGTTAGCGGCGCGCTCGTCGCGGACGACCCATCCAAAAGCGCGGCCCCGGTCCTGACTCTTTCACGACATCTCCGGGATTCGCGAGCTGACAGTGCTGCAGCGTCAGACAACCGCAGCCGATGCACTGCGTCAATCCCGCCTTGAGCCGGTCGAGCTCCGCGATCCGCTCGTCGACGCGTCGCGTCCAGCTGCCGGACAGCTTGGCCCAGTCGGCGCGCTCGGGTACGCGGTTGTGCGGCAGCTTCGCCAGCTCGCGCGCGATCTCGTCGAGAGACAGGCCGATCTTCTGCGCAAAGACGATGAAGGCGATGCGTCGCAGTACAGCGCGCAGGTAGCGACGGTGGCCCGAGCCGCTGCGTTCCGACGCGATCAGTCCACGCGACTCGTAGAAGCGGAGCGCAGACGAGGCCACGCCGCTTCGCTTGGCCACGTCCGTGATGGTCATCAGGTCTGACATGCGAATAGTCCGGCTAAAGCCGGACACTACGTCCGACTTGACTTAAAGTTTACTTTAACTTGTAGGCTTTCGGTATCGGCTCGTCCGATCACGGAGGCTTCATGACAGAACCGGACATCACTGGACTGCGGGTCGCGGTCACGGGCGGCACATCGGGGCTCGGACTCGCACTCGTGCGGCGCCTACTCGACCACGGCGCGCAGGTCGCGTTCGTCGCGCGCGGACGCGGACGCGTCGAGCGCGTGCAACGCGAGCTCCCTCGAGCGCATGGCATCGTCGGCGACGTCTCGCTGAAGGAAGACATCCACCCGATCGCGATTCAGATCCTTGGCACGTTGGGCGGGCTCGATGTCCTGGTGAACAACGCCTCGTCCCTTGGACCCGTACCGCTGGCGCCACTCGCCGACACCGAGTGCGAGGATCTCGAGCTGGCGCTCGCGACCAATGTCGTCGGCCCGTTCCGCCTCACGAAGGTGCTGCTCGGCTCGCTGGCGGCATCTGCGCGCGACCGCCGCGCACCACTGGTCGTCAACATCTCGAGCGACGCGGCGATCAATGCCTACGCCGGTTGGGGGGCGTACGGCGCGAGCAAGGCCGCTCTGCATCACCTGAGTCGCATCTGGAACGAGGAGCTCTCGGCCGAGGGCATTCGCATGATCTCGATCGACCCCGGGGACATGGACACACCGCTTCACGCGCTCGCGGTGCCGGATGCCGATCGCTCGCAGCTGAAGAGCCCCGACACGGCCGCAGGCGAGCTGGTCGCGCTCATCGCCGCGCACATTCGTGGAAGCCACCGAGTCTTGGAGAGCGCTCGATGATCCCAGCGACCGCAGCCATGCAGCGCCCGCCAGACGCCAAGCTTCTGGTCGTCGATGCGTCGGCCCATGTGACGCACTACAGCCAGGCGGACTTCCCCACTCTCGTTGGTGCGAGCGACCTCGTCGTCGCCAACGACGCGGCCACGTTGCCCGCGAGTCTGTTCGGTGAACACGTCGCGACCGGCCGTCCCATCGAAATGCGCCTCGCCGGACGTCGATCGCTACTGCCCGATGACATCACTCGATTCACCGCGGTGGCGTTCGGCGCGGGCGACTACCGGACGCCGACCGAGCAGCGGCCGGCGCCACCCGCGTTCGACGTCGGCGACACTCTTCAGCTCGGCCCGCTGCGCGCGGTGGTCGTGAATGTCATCGGTCATCCGCGTCTCATTGAGATCGAGTTCCAGCACTCGATCGCAGACATCTGGGCTGGCATTGCGAGACACGGCCGGCCGATTCAATACGCGTATGTACCGCAGCCGCTGGCGATCTGGGATTCGTGGACGCGGATCGCGAATCTGCCGGTCGCATTCGAAGCGCCGTCAGCCACATTCATCCTCGATTGGCGCGTCATCGCCGCGATCCGCGCTCGCGGTGCACGCTTCGCGACGATCACGCATGCGGCTGGCATCTCTTCAACGGGCGATTCGGATCTCGATGCGTTGTTACCTCTGGACGAGCCGTACTTCATCCCTGAGTCGACCGCATCGCTCGTCGCCGAGACGCGTCGTCGCGGCGGCCGCATCATCGCTATCGGCACCACCGTTGTGCGCGCGCTGGAAGATGCCGCCTCATACGACGGCGAGGTGCGACCGGGCATGAGCATGGCCACGTTGCGTGTCGGTCGTCTCACGCGGCTGCGCGTCGTCGACGCGCTCGTCACCGGGCAACACGAGCCGAACACGAGTCACTACGAATTACTTCGAGCGTTTCAGGATGACGAGGTGCTCGACCGAGCGATCGAGGAGGCGAACGCTGGCGGATATCGAACGCACGAATTCGGCGACTCGCTGTTTGTCTCCGACGCGCGGTCCGGCTAAAGCCGGACACTCATCTGACACGGACGCGGCGCGGGAGCGTAGGTCGCGGAGCAAAACCGTAGTCGCTGCTTTTCTCAAACCTCGTTGATCCCCGCAACGCTGAGGATGCGTGGATCAAGTCGGTTTTGCGGAGCGACCTATACTCCCGCGCCGCGTCCACACCTTCGTACAGACGAAGGGCCACCTTCCTTCGCGCTACGACGGACAAGAAAAGGTGGCCCTTACGTACCGACGGTCCGGCTTCCGCCTCCGCTCGTTCCGAGCTTCGGCGAGACGGACGCTACGTCAGTTAGTTCCCGTGCCGACGACGGCCCAGAAGTCTTTCGACGTCTGCGGCATCGCGGACGTGTGCACGTTGATGTAGCGCTCGAAGGGAAGATTGAGCTTCTTCACGACCGGCGCCAGCGCCTTCACGTGATCGTTGGCAGGCTGTCCGGGAGTGACGGTGAAGTCGCCCTGGAACAACACCTTCTCCTTCGGGATGTAGGCAATCAACAACCCGTTGGAGTGCGGCGCGGGATACACGTGATAGAACTCCACGGTCCGCGACCCGTCGGTGTAGACCTTCTTCTCGTCAACCGCTTCGACCTTTGCCTTCTTCGGGTTCTTCGCCAGCACGTCATCGAGCAGCGTGCGCGGATTGCTCAACGACTTCTCGAGGAACGCCGCGTTGTTCTTCTGCGTGATGATCGTCGTGCCGTTGGCGACGAGCGCCGGCAGACCACCCGTGTGATCCGAGTGCGGGTGCGTGTTGAAGACGTAGCGAATCGGCTTGTTGGGAAACAGCTTCTTCGATTCGTCGATATACAACTGCCCGCGCGCGATCGACTGACCCGCCTCGAGCATCATCACGTAGTCCTTGAACTCGACGAGCAGCGAGTCGTAGCTGCCGGGACCAGTGGTGAGTCGATACAGTCCGTCACCGAGCTTCTCGGTGGTGACGGTGAGCGCCGGCGGTGCGCCACCGCGACCGGCGCCGCCCGCCGCAGGCGCGCCGCCGCCCGCACCGCCGCGGCCTGCCGGTGGTGGAGGCGCCTGCGCCAGCGTCGCGACATCAGATGGATTGATCTTCGCACTGGTGACATCGACCTCGAAGAACGGATAGCCGCCTCGCGTCTGGACGATCTTCGTCGGCGCCATCGCGCCGCCGCCAAAGTCCTTCCACCCGGAGTAGGTGGCGAGGATGTGCATGTCGCCCATGATGTTCTCGCCCAGCCAGGTCTCGACGCGCTCGATCTGGTTCTTCGCGTTCACGTAGGCGTTGAGCGTGTAGCTCTTGCCCGACGGCGCTTTTGCCGACGGACTCCACGTCAGCACGGTGAAGCCCTTGCTCTTCTTCGCCGTCGCGTTGTTTGCGTCGGCGCCCTTGAGGAAGCCCCACGGCGTGATGTAGAAGTCCACGGCCGGCTGCCCCCACTGCGACACATCGGCCTGCATCGCCGTCGTCTGCTGGAAGTACGTCCCCGGGGCGACAACCGTGGAGCCACCGGCACCGATGTTGTTGGTGGTTCCAGTCGCACGCGAGACCGGCCCCGACAGATCGATCACGCGGACGTAGCTTCCGATCGGACGCATCGGATCGTGCATCCCCTGACAGGTCATCTGGGTGGCATTGGCGCCACATTGTTGGAACGACACATCCCTGGCCGATCCGGAATAGGTGACGGATGTGGGATCGCCCAATGCCTTTTTCGCGGCGGCGATAACGCTTTTCGCGTCCTGCGCCATCGCGATCCCGCTGAGGCACGCGAAGCTGATAGTGACTAGCGCCAATTTCCTCAACACAGCGACTCCTCCTTCAATTGCCATGGTGGGGTCAGACCCCGGTGACGAAGCGACTCAACCCCTTGAGTCGGATCGTCACCGGGGTCTGACCCCAAGACTCCGCTCGCTCGAAGCGCGGATTGTACCGCGATCGGTCACGCGGCGGGGATGGCAAATCTCTCGAAAAGATGACGCGCAGCGCGCGTGCTAGTATCGCCGCGTCGATGCCGCCGAAAACCGATGAGGCCGCGCGGCGGCTGCTCGAAGTGGTAATGCTGGTGATGCGAACCGTGGCCGCCGACATGCGCAACTCCCCACGCCCGCTGGCGCCGCCACAGATGGGCAGCCTCATGCGCCTCGCCGCCGGCCCCTGCACGATGAGCGAGTTGGCGCGCGCCCAGTTCGTCAGGCTGCCAACCATCTCGAAATCGGTGGGCATGCTGGTGCAGCGCGGATGGGTGGAACGGCGCGTGGATACCAGCAATCGCCGTCAGACGATGGTGGCCCTGACGCCGGACGGCCGCAAGATGCTGGCGAACATCAAGCAGCGAACCGAGCGCCTGGTCACACGAACACTCGCGCCGCTCACCGCCGCAGAGCGCGCGCAGCTCGTCGCCGCGCTCGATGTGCTCAGGCGCGTCCTGGGCGCGTGCTCTACTTCGATTTCTCCACCGTGACATCGAAGGTCATACCCAGGACGTCGAGCGACAATTTGATCTGATTGCCGGATAGGACGCCAGCGTAGGAGATCATCAGCGGCATTCCGCCGAAGTCGAATGAGACGTTGAACGAGATCTTGTCGCCGTCGATCTTCCCGTCGGTGATCGCGACCTCGCCGCCATCCGGTGTGGTGGTGGTGCCGGTCAGCGACGCCCCGTTCGCTTTGAACGTGAAGCCGACCATCGCCGGACCCATCGGCGTATCGAGCGTGCCCGTCCACTTGCCGTCGATATCGGCCGCGAACGCCGGAACGGCCGCCAGCAGCACGACCGCGACCAGCATCGCGATCGTGTTCATCCCTCTCGTCATACGCGTTCCTCCCTGCCGCAGCGCCGGCATCGGGTTGTTGTTTCGGAGCGCGCAGTCTAGCATGGCGTCGCTTCGCCGGGCTAACTATTTGCAGTGCTAATATTACAATCGACCGTCTGCGTGTCCGCATGCGCAGGCCCTGTCGGTGCGCCACCAACGTTGCTCTAACGCCCAGACCAGGCGCGCGTGTAGAGTACGCCGATGCGGTACCGGAGCCTTGCGGTACTTCTGCCCGTCATCGCGGCTCTGTTGCTCGCGCCGCTCGCGTCGGCGCAGTTCCGCCGGCTGGGCGACACGAGCATCGACGCCCACCTCGCCCGCCCGCAGGACTTCGACGGCCGCTTCCACTATTGTCGCGCGGTCTATCGCGCCAACCCGCGTGGCGACGGCGGCAGCTGGCTCACCGACTACCCGCTGGCGGACATCGATCTCTCGATTCGCCTGTCGGAGCTCACGAAGATCGCGGTCGCCTTCGATGCACCAGGGCAGCCGCGCCATCTGATCGTGCGCCTGTCGGATGAAGCGTTGTTCCAGTGCCCGATCATCATCATGCAGGAGGTCGGCCGCCTGCTCTTCACGCGCGACGATGCCGAGCGGCTGCGGACCTATCTGCTGAAGGGCGGCTTCCTGTGGGTGGATGACTTCTGGGGCTCGTACGCGTGGCAGGTTTGGGAGACCGAGATTCGCAAGGTGTTCCCCGAGCCCGAGTACCCCATCGTCGACGTGCCGCGCACGCACGCGCTCTATCACACGATGTTCGAACTCGAAGGCGTGCCGCAGATTCCCGGCATCGGCACGTGGCTGGGCAGCGGACAGACATCGGAACGCGGCGCCGACAGCGCACAAGTGCACGCGCGGATGATTTCCGATCGCAACGGCCGCGTGATGGTGTTCATGACGCACAACACCGACGTCAGCGATTCGTGGGAGCGCGAGGGAGAAGATCCGCAGTACTTCTACAAATTCTCGATCGACGGCTATCGCGTCGCCGTGAACGTGCTCTTGTATGCGATGACGCACTAATCGCGGATGCCGAGCGACTCGAGCGTCGACGTCACCTCGGCTTCATGCCCCTTCACGAACTCCACGTTGATCGTCGGCGCGCCAGCAGGGACGCGCTGCAGGACGCCGGCCTTCATGAAGTTGTACGCCAGGTGCGCGCCGACGAGTGAAATCGCAAACTTCGCGTACTCGCGCGGCGTAAGCTTCGTTGCCTCGAGCGCAGCCGAGAGGCCGGCGTGATTCTCGAGACGCGCCGACAATCCGGACGCCGCGACCACCGCATCGCCCGATAGCGCAACCGACTTCGTGAACAACGGCGCGAACGTGAACACGGGATCGGTCCGCGTGATCTCGATGATGCGCGTGCTGGCCTGCACGAACCGCTCGAACACGTCCATCGTCAGTCGATAGTCGGCAAGCTCGTAGGCATCGATCGGCGTCTGCGCCGACGGCGACGCCACGGTCACAAACGCGATGGCCATGGCGGCGAGAACCGCCGCTCGACGCTGTATGATGCCGCCACATGCGCCCACTGGTGTCACCAATTCCTTCCGCCCTAGTGATCGTGACGCCAATGTGGGCGTCGGCGCAATCGAGTCGTGCCGATCGATCGCGCGCTTCGAGGTAAGCACGTAGACATGCCGAAGAATATCGTCCTGCTGTCGGACGGCACCGGCAACAGCTCGGCGAACCCATTCAAGACCAATGTCTGGCGGCTCTATCAAGCCGTCGATATCACCTATCAGCCTGGTCGCGAGCCGCAAGTGGTCTATTACGACGACGGTGTCGGCACGGGGAGCTTTCGACCGCTCGTCCTCCTGGGCCTCGCGTTGGGCATCGGCCTCGCGCGTAACGTGAAAGGGCTGTATGCGTTCCTGTGCCGGAACTACGAGCGTGGCGACAACATCTACCTATTCGGGTTCAGTCGCGGGGCTTTCACCGTCCGCATCCTCGCGGGGCTGATTCTGCGATGCGGCCTGGTAACTGCAGACAGCGACGCCGAGCTCAAGGAACGGGTGCAGCTCGCCTACGACGAGTACAAGCGCGACATGGCACGAAGGGCCACCGCGACGCGGCCGGGGCTCCTTGCGGGAAACATCCTCGGAGGGCATTGGAAGGGGCGCAGCACCGACCACATCGCATTCAATTTCGACCAACTGTTCCCGTGCATCAAGTTTATCGGAGTCTGGGACACGGTCGACGCCTACGGTATGCCGGTTGACGAGCTCAAGATCGGCATCGATCGTTACATCTGGCCAATGACGCTTGCCGATCGCGAGCTCTCACCGTACGTGGACCAGGCGTGTCACGCGTTGTCGCTCGACGACGAGCGCCCGACGTTCCGGCCGGTCTTGTGGACAGATCCCGACGACGATCCTCGCCTGAAGCAGATCTGGTTCGCCGGCGTTCACGCTGATGTCGGCGGCGGCTATCCGGACGACGGCCTCGCCAACGTGACGCTGCAGTGGATGATGGATGAAGCCGTCAGTGCCGGCCTGCGGCTCTATCCGCAGAGCACTCAGGAATGCTGGGGCCGCGCAAACAACCATGGAGAACAGCACGACTCGCGCGCCGGGCTCGCCGGGTACTACCGCTACGGTCCGCGCAGTGTCGACGCGCTGTGCAACGATCCCGATCACGGCGTGCATGTCCACACGCCGGTCGTGCATCAAGCCGTGCTCAATCGCATACGCCATTGGCGTGTCCGATACGCGCCTCTCGCCCTTCCGTCCCGCACCCCGTACGGCGTGGTCGCGCGGCCGTTCGGGCAGCCGGTCGGTTCGGTCGCCACGAACTTTCCGAACACCGAGCCGCAGGCGGATATGCAGCTTCGCGATCAGGATATGAGCGCCGCACGCGACGCGGTCGTGCAGAGGAAGGCTGTTTACTTCGCCACAGTCGCGCTGACGCTGGTCCTGGCGCTCTTGCCCGCAATCGATTGGCTCACCGGCAACGCGTCGTGGCGCGGTCACACCGGATCGATCCCGCTATGGTCGGAGACCGGCACCGCAGTCAGCAAGGCGCTGACGTGGATCCTCAAACAGGACGTGCTGCCCGGCTGGGCGACGACATGGTGCGCGTCGTTCGCGCGTCATCCCGTGTTGGTGCTGCTGACCGCACCGGTGCTGCTGTGGTTGTTCGTGCGGCACTCCGCTACGGTGCAGGAACGAATCTTTGCTCGCGCCGAATACGCATGGCGGCGCCTGTAAACTAAGGTATGGACGCAGAAGGTCGGCAGCGGCGGCGGCGCATGCCGGAGCCACGACGCGGGTGGATCGACGAGGCCATTCATGCCGCGCGGCGCAATGACGCCGTCCGTGGAGTGGTCCGGCTGTACAAACGTGTCGTGCCGATGCTGTTTGCGTTGTTCGTCGCCGCGCCGATCGGGCTCGTGATCCTCCCGTTTTTCGTTCCGAAGTTCGTCCGCAGCGCGCAGCGGCGCACGCAGTACGGGGTCAAGCCGTTGCCGACGCCCGCCGAACGTATTCCGACATCGAAGACTATCGGCGGATCGCTGTAACGTTCTACGATTGCGAATCCTTTCTGCGCAGCGGCAGCAGCCGGCGCAGCCGCTCCTCGCGCAACCACAGCCCAAACCACGCGCACAGCGCGGTCGTCAGCGGCACCAACGGCGGATACGGCTCCTGCAGGCGGACGTACTGCGAGATCGCGCCACCGAGGTATCCCGTCAGCAGCACCACGCCGAGCACGGATGTCGGCGGCGTCAGATACAACACGACGCACGTGAGCTGCACGATCGCGATGCGCGGCAGCATGCCGATATCCCACCCGATCCTGCCCCACTCTCTGACGTAGAAGGGCGACTCGGTCAGCTTCCACCGTGCGCTCATCAACAGGATCGCGACCGCCCCGAGCGAAAACGCCCAGCCGGTCCACGGCAGCAACCGTTTCGTCCACGTCGTCTGAGGCGATTGATCGGACACGGTGCTCATGGGCGCCCTCCTAGGCGTGCGTACCGATTGCGGAGTTGTGCTTCGTGTCGCGCATGGTGAGATACACGACGAGCGACATCGCGATCACCGTCGTGAGGTAGTAGTAGAACCACCGCTGGTGGCCGATCGACTGGAACCACAGTGCGATCGAATCGACCGTGCCGCCAAACATCGACACCGCCACCGCATAGGGAAGGCCGACACCGGTGGCGCGAACGCTGGTCGGAAACAGCTCCGCTTTCACCACCGCATTGATCGATGTGTATCCGGCGACGATGATCCACGCCGCCGCGAGGAGCAGGAACGCGGCGAGCATGCTTCGCGTGCCCTGCAGCGCGTCGAGCAGCGGAATCGTCGCGATCGTGCCAGACACGCCAAACCACACCAGCAGCGGCTTGCGGCCGATCCGATCCGAGAGCGCACCATAGATTGGCTGCAGGATGACCGCGAAGATCAGCGATCCCGCGGTCACGATCGTCGTCTGCGAATCGTCGAGGCCCACCGACAGCCGCAGGAACTTCTGCATGTATGTCGTGTAGGTGTAGAAGGCCGTCGTGCCGCCCATCGTGAGGCCGACGACGAGCAGAACCTCGCGCGGATACTTCACGAGCGCGCGCACCGGATTGGCGCGACGCGGTACCACCTTGGCCGCTTCGAAGTCGTCGGTCTCGTGCAGATTGCGCCGCATGATCAGCGCCACGATCGCCAGTGCGGCGCCAACCACAAACGGAATGCGCCATCCCCACGCCCGCAGCTGCTCGGTGGTGAGAAACACCTGCTGCAGGAGGAGCAGCACGAGAATCGCGCACAACTGGCCGCCAATGAGCGTCACGTACTGGAAGCTGGAATAGAACCCGCGATGCTTCTCGTCGGCGACTTCAGTGAGATAAGTGGCGCTCGTGCCGTACTCGCCGCCCAGGCTCAGCCCTTGAACCATGCGGGCGGCGCCGAGGAGCACCGGCGCTGCGATCCCGATCGACGCGTACGTCGGTGTCACCGCGATCATCAGCGAGCCGAAACACATGAGCAGCACCGACAGCATCAGCGCGTTGCGGCGGCCGTAGTGATCGGCGAGATGGCCGAACAGCCAACCGCCGATCGGCCGCACGATGAAGCCGATCGCGAAAAGCAGCGCCGCGTTCAGCTGCTGGACGACGGGATTGCTGCCGGGAAAGAACGCGCCGGCAAAGAACAGCGCGAACGCGGCATAGGCGTAGAAGTCGTACCACTCGACGAGGTTGCCGATCGAGCCGACGACGATCGCCTTCAGTCGGCGCCGGACGTCGGCGAGATCGAGGCGAGTGTCTTCAGTGGACTCGGCGATGACGGTTGCGCTTCTCAGTGCCACACGCTATGAGCGTGGGAGTGTAGCACTGGCGTGACAATCCTTCTTGCGGGCGATACTCTCTCATCGCGTGCGACCGGCCACGTCCCAGCACCCCGGCCCCTGAAACGCCCATGTCGGTGACCGTCGGCAATCGTCTCGGGCCGTACGAAATCGCCGCTTCGATCGGCAGCGGTGGAATGGGCGAGGTCTACCGCGCGGTCGATACCCGTCTCAACCGATCGGTGGCGATCAAAGTCGCGCACGATCAGTTCGACGAACGCTTCGCACGCGAGGCCCGCGCCATCGCCCAACTGAATCACCCGAACATCTGCACGCTCTACGACGTCGGTCCGAATTTCCTGGTCATGGAGCTGGTCGAGGGCCATACGCTCGCGGCAACGCTTGACGGTGGCGCGGTACCCCTCGATCAGGCGCTTCGCTATGGCGCTCAGATCGCCGACGCCCTGGCTGCGGCGCACGCGAAAGGAATCGTGCACCGCGATCTCAAGCCGGGCAATGTGATGGTGACCAAGACTGGTATCAAGGTGCTCGACTTCGGTTTGGCGAAGACGCCCACCGATGAAACCGTCACGCAGACCAAAGCCATCATCGGCACGCCGGCGTACATGGCACCCGAGCAGCGACAGGGTCTCGATGCCGACTCGCGAACCGACATCTACGCGCTCGGCCTGGTGCTGCGCGAAATGATCAGCGGACAGCGCAGCCTGCCGCTGACCGGCGTTCCGACGCAGATCGTCCACGTCGTCGAACGGTGCGTACACATCGATCCGGCCGAACGCTGGCAGTCGGCGAGCGATGTCAAACGTGAGCTCGAGTGGGCAGCGACGATTCGTGAGCCCGCTCCGGCCGCTGGTCGGCCGTCGCGCATCGCCTGGGTCGTCGCCGGCCTCGCCTGCCTGGGCATGCTGGCGATCGGCGTCGCCTATCTTCGACGCGCTCCACTGACGGCCCCGCTGACAACGCGGTTCACGATGTCGCTCGAGAAAGAGATGGGAGGGACAAACGCCTTTCCAGTGCCATCTCCGTCTGGCGATCTTCTGGTATTCACGGGTCTCGGTTCCGACGACCGCACCTCGCTGTGGATCCGAGCGTTGAATTCCGCTGAGGCTGTGCGATTGCCGGCCACTGAGGGCGCAGAGGACCCGGTGTGGTCGCCGGACGGGCGATGGATCGCGTTCTACGCCGACGGCAAGCTGAAGAAGATCAGCCCGCGAGGAGGCGCGCCGTTGACGATTGCCACCTTGAGCGGATTTCAGAACGCGGCATGGGGACCGCACGGCGACATCATCTTCCGTCCGTCGAACCGCGAGCCGCTGTTTCGCATTCGCGACTCCGGCGGATCGCCGCAGCCGCTCACGAGACTGAATGCGTCGCTGACCGAGAACTCCCACCGTTACCCGCAGTTTCTGCCCGACGGCCGCCGCTTTCTCTTCACCAGCCGATGCGCCGACCGCACCAACAACGCGCTCTATCTCGGATCGCTCGACTCGCCCACCGTCACCCGCGTGATGCCGGCGCAGTCGGCCGTCAGATACGTTCACACCGCGGGCAATGCTGGCGCGATCCTGTTCTACCGCGACGGCGCGCTGCTCCAACAGCCGTTCGATGCCGAGGCCGGCAGTCCCGTGGGCGAACCGACCGTCATCATCGATCGTGTGGGCTACAACGCACCGAGCATTCAGGCTCGCTTCGCAACGTCCGCCGACGGCCGGCTGCTGATCGTCCAGAGCGAGGAACCGCTCGCAACGCGCTTGACATGGTTCAATCGCGATGGCGCCGAAGCCGGCACGCTTGGCGGCGCGGCCATGTACTACCACGTGCGATTAGCGCCTGCCGGCGATCGTATCGCGTACTCCGCGCCCGACCCGCAGACCGGCAATCGCGATCTGTTCTCGATCGAGATCGCGCGCGGCATCACGACACGGTTGACCACGCACGTCGCCAACGACTGGTTTCCAGTGTGGTCGCCTGACGGCCGCCGTCTCGTCTTCGGCACCGACCGAGAAGGCGGTGCGGACGACGCTGCCTACATGAAGCTGTCGATGGATGCCGGCAGTGGCGAATCGCGTCTGGTTGCGCCGCCCGCGGAACCATACGACTGGTCGGCAGACGGGACGTGGATCGCGTACTGGCGCGCCAACGACATCTACGTCGGGCGCTCGTCTGGCAATGTCGAACCGTTTCCGTTCATCAAGACCGACGCGAGAGAGATCAACCCGCGCTTCTCACCAGACGGCAAATGGATTGTCTACAACTCGAACGAGAGCGGCCGTATGGAGGCGTACGTTCGACCGTTCGCGGGAGAACGGACCGAGCCCGCGGGCGCGCTGCGCGTGTCCAGCAACGGCGCCGAGTACGGCGCCTGGAGCCCCTCGGGCCAGGAGATCTTCTACGTGACGCGCGACTCGGCGGTCTTCTCTGTGGATACGCGCCAGCTGGGGCGAGCGCAGACGCTGCCCCCGCCGGTGCGCCTCTTCAGCGCGTGCACGCGGACCGGCGGCATCACCACCGACAACATGCGCGTGCAAACCAACGACGGACAACGGTTCCTCGTCAATTGCCGGGTCGAGCCCCCCGGGCGGTTCACGGTTCTCATGAACTGGATGCCATGAGAATCGGAACGCGACTGGCGATCACCGTTCTCGCGCTGACCGCGACGCCCGCGTTCGCGCAGCCAGCTACGAGCGGCAGGCTCGGGATTCGCGTTATCTCGACGCGCGCCGAGATGGTAACAGGCGGCGACGTCCTGCTCGAGATCGCTGCGCCTTCCCCGTCGACAGCAGTCGCCATCACGATCGGTGGTCGCGACGCAGCCGCCGAGATCAAACCCTCATCAATCGGGGGCCGATTCATCGCGCGCGTCACGAATCTGCAGCTTGGCGCAAACGTTATTGAAGTCGGCAGCAAAGGACAACGCCCCTCGGCGCGGATCACCGTCGTCAATCATGCGATCGCCGGCCCGGTGATCAGCGGTCCGCATCAGACGCCGTTCACGTGCGAGACGCAGGCATTCGGCCTCGGCCAGCCGCTCGATGCCGACTGCTCGATTTCGACTCGCGTTGAGTACTTCTACCGCTCGCAGCAGACGCAGGGGAACCCGTTCAAGCCGTACGACGTGAACGGCCCGAAGCCCGTCGATCTCGCGCTGACCACTACCCTCGACGGCAAGACCGTGCCGTACATCGTGCGCCGCGAGAGAGGGACGATTAACCGCGCGGTGTACGTGATTGCGTTTCTTCACGAGCCAGGTACGCCGCTGCCGGATCCGTGGAACCCGATCGGATCGCAATGGAACGGACGGCTGGTCTACAGCTTCGGCGCCGGCTGCCAGGCCGGCTACCACCAAGGCCGGAACGTTGGTGGTCTGCTGGCCAACCGGTACTTGCTCGAAGAGTCGCAGCTTGGCGATTACGCGATCGCCAAGGGCTACGCCGTGGCCTCGTCCTCGTTGAACGCGTTCGGCACCAGCTGCGCCGACGTGATCTCGGCGGAGACGATGATGATGGTGAAGGAGCACTTCATCGAGCAATTCGGCGTGCCGCGTCACACGATCGGCAGCGGCCGCTCGGGCGGCTCGATGCAGCAGCATCTCATCGCCAACAACTATCCGGGACTCCTCGACGGGATCATTCCCACTGCTGCGTTTGCAGACACGCTCCTGTTCCTGAATCACATGGCCGACTGCGAGCTGCTCGAACACGCGTTCGAGACGTCGCCGCTCGCGTGGAGCGACGACCAAAAGACCGCGGTCGCGGGCGAGGCCAACTGGACGTTCTGCGCGAGAAACGGCACCGCGTTTCCGATCCTGCGTCCGGGGTACTGCGACCGGACTGGCGTACCCGACGATCGGGTCTACGACCCGAAGACGAATCGGAACGGCGTGCGGTGCACGTATCAAGACAACATGGTGAACGTATTCGGACGCGATCCGGGCACGGGGTTCGCGCGCCGGCCGATCGACAACGTCGGCGTGCAGTATGGACTCACGGCGCTCAACACCGGCCGGATTACGTTCGACCAGTTCATCGATCTCAACACGCGGATCGGCGGCCACGACATCGACGGCCGCATCGTCAGCACGCGCACGGTCGCCGATCCCGAGACGCTTCGCATCGCGTATCAGACCGGGCGGGTCAACGCCGTCGGGCTAGGCATGGCCACGGTACCGATCATCGACGTACGGCCTTACACCGACGGCACCGGCGACGTGCACGACATCGTCAACAGCCATATCACCCGCGCGCGTCTCGCCGCGGCCAACGGCAGCTCGAGCAACCAGATCTTTCGCACTTACGGCCCGGGGATCTTCATGGACCGCGTTCAGCCCGCGAACCTCGACGACATGGCGCGGTGGCTCGACGCGATCGCGCGCGACACGGCTCCGGCCAAGACGCCGCTCGAGAAAGTGATCCGCAATCGGCCCGCGAGTCTGACCGATGCGTGCTACACGAAGGACGGCGAGACGATCACCGACGTGCGGCGCTGCGCTGAGCTGTTTCCCGTCTATTCGAACCCGCGGCTCAACGCTGGGATGCCGATGGCCGCCACGCTGCTCAAATGCGAGTTGAAGGCGGTCGACGCGAAGGACTACTCGACGCCGCTGAGCGCGTCACGGATCGCGGCGCTCAAAACGGCGTTTCCGACCGGCGTGTGCGATTACACCAAGAAGGGCGTCGCCGTGCGCGCAGCCGATACGTGGTTGTCGTACGGGCCGGCACGTTGATAGGGCCCAGGCCTCAGGTCTCAGGGCTGGGCCCAAGGCTGGCCCTATTTGCGAGCGCTGCGCTCCACGCAGTTGTACGCCTTCACCTTCTCGTCCGGCCGCCACACCCACGATCGCTTCAACTCGACCGGAGCCGAGAACGTGGCGGGATCGGTGACAGTCATCGTGAGGTTCAGACGCGTGCCATCACTCGTCGGCGTAAACCGCTCGACGATCGAAGACGCGGGACCTTGCGGGATGCCGCTCGGATCGAAATAGGCCCAATCGATCCGGTTGGTCGTGACCACCAGCGTGTCGCCGTCCCAGGCTCCCTTCGATCGACCGAGCCGCGTCTTCGGCAGCGCATCGAATTTCGCATCGGGTTTCATGACGATGGTGCGCACGGTGTCGTACTCCTCCATGCGCAGCAGGATGTCATCGCCCTTCTTCACGAACTCCAGTGGATACGGCTGCTCCATGATGGTCGGCATGCCCTTGGGGCGGCATCCCGGCGCCACGCTATCGGTCAGCGGATTGAACGCGGCACGCGCTTTCTTCGCCGCGTCGGTCAGCGGATAGTCACGCCGCCACAATCCGCCAGGCTCGTTGAACTTCGTACTCCACACGCGAAAGATGCCGGCCGTCTTGTTCGCGTCGGTGCCGCCGTCGAACCACGTAGATTTCGATCCGAGCACCGCGTTCGTCGCCCAGCGTGGCTTGATCCCTGGACCGAGGAGGATTTCGCGTCCGTTCGCCGTCAGGATGTTGCTCGCCCACATCCGGTTGGGCGCGCGGCGCGAGGGGGAGCCGGCCACTTTCACGGTGTCGCCGACTTTGAGGTTCTCCGGCGTCGCATCGGTGCGGCGCAAGATGCTCAACGAGTTGGACTCGATATCCCACGTCGCCTGCGTGCCGGTGGCGTCCTTGGTTCGAACGAAGAAGTGCACGTGCGGGTTCTGCCACGCCACCTCGAGGAGCGTGCCCTCGATCTCGACCGTGGTGCGGTCGTACTCCGAACCGGAGTGATGCGCGCGAAGATCGGCCGAAGCCATTACGGCCCAGACGATCAGGACAGCCACAACCGGACGTGTGCTCTTCATGACGCGCCTCCTCGAGCGGCAACCAATGCTCCTTAGACACCGCCGACGCGAAAAAGTACTGCCGATCTGGATATACACTGTCGCGTCCCTGACGAAACGAGGAGGCCATCATGGTGGATTCCGTTCGACGGAAACTCGTGAAAGCGGGCGCCGCGGCGGCGGCCATGGCCACAGCGTCGCGCGTGTTCGCCCAGAAGGCGGGGTCCGGAGGAGGAGGCTCCTTCTACGAGCGCGGCCCGGTGCGCATTCATTACGAGGAGCACGGACGAGGCTTTCCGCTGATGCTCATCGCCGGCGGCGGATTGAACTCGACGATCGATGGGCTGAAGACCGGGTCGCCGTTCAATCCGATCGAGGAATTCAAAGGCGAGTACCGCTGCATCGCCGCCGACCTGCGCAACGCCAACGCCGGCCAGTCGTCCGGCCCGCTCGAGATCGATCGGCCATGGGACGCCTACACCGACGACCACATCGGCCTGATGGATCACCTGCGCATCGACAAGTTCATGGTCCTCGGGTTCTGCATCGGGGGTCCGTTCATCTGGAATCTTCTCGAGCGCGCGCCGAATCGCATCGTCGCGGCGGTGCTCGCGCAGCCGAGCGGATCGCGCCCCGAGGCGCGCGATCTCTTTTACGAGAACAACATCAAAGGCTGGGGGCCAGAGCTGGTGAAGCGGCGGCCCGACGTCACGATGGAAACCGTCGAGAAATTTCTCACCAAGATGTATCGCACGAACCCTGACTTCGTCTTCACCGTGACGCGCGACTTCGTGCGCAAGTGTCAGACGCCGGTGTTGATCCTGCCCGACGACATCCCGGCGCATCCCTACGCCGTGGCCATGGAAGCGGCGATGCTCGCACCGAAAGCGGAAGTCAGCATGTTCCCGTGGAAGGAACCGAAGGAACGAATTCCCCTGGCCGTGCGCCAGATTCGATCGTTCCTACGCGCGCACCGGCCGGCGTCGACTTAGACCCAACAGATCTATTCCCCCCGCAGCGCATTGACTGGATCAATCACCATCGCGCGCCGTGCGGGAAGATAGCTGGCCAGAACCGACACGACGAGCAGCAGCGCGGACACGACGGCGTACGTCAATGGATCGAGGGCGGTGACACCGAACAGCAATGACGACATGAGGTGTGTCAGTCCGGCAGCGGCGGCGAGCCCCAGGGCGATTCCGGCGCCGGCCAGCAGCAATCCTTGACGTACGAACACTTGCAACAATAGGGGCCGCTGCGCACCCAGCGCGATGCGGATGCCGATCTCGCGAGTCCTCTGCGAGACCACATACGCGATCACGCCGTAGATGCCCACGATGCCGATCACGAGAGCCATGCCACCGGCGATCGCAAGGATGACCAGCGTGAACGACGTCTGCGCCATCGATCGCTCGTACAAGGTCTCGAGCGTGTTGACGAAAAATACTGGCTGCCTTCCGTTGACGGACCAGATGATTTGCTGCGCCTCCTTCAGCAGACCTTCCGTCCCAGCCCGACCCGAGCGGATCGCGAACACGCCTACACGGTTGGTGAAGTCCTGGTCGGATCGATTCAGCAGCGGCGGCAGGTACGCGAACTCGGGCGCCTCTACGTGCATGCCGCGGTCGTAGACGTCTTCGACGACGCCCACAACCTCGCGCCACGGAGCGACGGAGTTTTCACGAACCCGTTTTCCCAGAGCGGCGCGCGGATCCGCCCACCACTCCCGTGCCAGATTCTCGGAAACGATGGCCACGTGCCGTTGTTCGTAAATATCGGTCCAGGTGAAATCCCTTCCCGCGATCAGGCGCGTTCCCATCGTTCTGAAGAATCCGGGGGCAATGAAGCGATGTTCGGGTCCGCGAGGGGTCTGGCCCGGCTGGAGGGGCTTGTCCTCGGCATAGAGAAATTGGATGTTTCTGAAGCCCAATAGCGATTCCAGCGGAGCCTGGCTTGCAAAC
>Ga0075424_100001387_pt1 | contig 21221 bp, 23 predicted proteins | sample SoiMethybrSBSTD3_FD_75301 | JGI IMG/M metagenome (GOLD analysis project Ga0075424, IMG submission 75301) | Bulk soil microbial communities from a Populus tree surrounding site in Tennessee, USA - Soil MetaG P. TD hybrid SBSTD3 | ecosystem: Environmental > Terrestrial > Soil > Tree plantation... | reverse complement strand
GCTATCAGGTAGAGGCTTGTCATGGTAGGTGCTCAGCTATGGGGATCGCCCGGCGCCGCGTCGAAGCGCTCTGGGCGGACGGTGACTCGAGGTCTCCGACGCGCCCGGCGCGCTCATGCGCCGAGATACGTGACCGTGCAACGATTGCGAGTATCGTCGACTGCCTCGATGCGGAGCCGGTCGCCGGCTCGCACCTTCCGCGCTGCTGCGCGTTCCGTCGTGTTCAGCGTCGCCAGCAGTTGAACAACCTGCCCGTCGAGCTCCACCGCGACGAGGCCGTTGCCGTTCGCGTCGAAGCTGGTGACGGCGCGAGCCTCATCGCTCACGATGCTCTCGAGCGTCTGCGCCGGTGCGGACGCGAAGCGGAACAGGAATCGCCACAGCGGGGCGACCAGCCCCCACTCGAAGAGCAGGCCAGCGCCTAACGACGCGATCAGCAGCCCGGGTTCCGGAAGCAGTGGTCGCAGCAGGAGCCCCGACGCGCCGATCCCCACGAGCACGCTGAACGCCACCCGGGGTTGTAGCAGCGCGAGCAGGCGCGACGCGCCGGACGCGCCACGCACGCCCGCGTGACGCGCTCCGCCCGCCGGCACGTGAGTCGTGTGCCCGTCACCGGCATGGCTGTGGTGGGCGGGGCCGTGTCCGTGCGCGCCGTGGCTGTGACCCACATGCGCTGCCTGCGCAAAACCGCTCAAAGCCATAACGCCGAGACCAACACCACCGAGCGTCAGACTGAACGTGTAGGGGTCCATGATTGGAGTTGAGAGCGCCTCGAAATAAAGGGAGTGAGCCGGACCGCACAATGCGGTCGCCGCATCACTCCCAGTCGATAAGCGCTCACGCTCTAAGTATACGAGGAGTGCCGAACCTCCGTTTCGGCATGCGCCAAACGCTGTGCCGGCACAGGGTTAGCCAAGCGCTTTGCGCGTTGGCCTACTTGCCGAGCTCGCGTCGCAGCGCCGGTCCGAGCTCGGGGAACTCGAACTCGAACCCGGCGTCCAACAAGCACTTGGGATTGACGCGCTGCCCCGAGAGCAGGGTTTCCTCGCCCATCTCACCGAACATGAGCTTGATGGCGAACTCCGGCACCGTCGCGAGAGCGGGACGGTGCAGCACATCGCCTAACGTGTGCGAGAACTGCGCGTTCGTCACCGGATTCGGGCCGCAGACATTTACGATGCCGTGCATGCCATCCGCGACCATCAGAAGCTCCAGCGCGCGCATCGCGTCGTGCCGCCCGATCCAGCTCATCCACTGCCCGCCATTTCCGATCTTTCCGCCGCCGCCGACGTTGAATACGGGAATGAGCTTCGCGAGCACGCCGCCATCCGGATGCAGAACGAGCCCCATGCGGGGGTGAACGACACGCACGCCCGCATCACGCGCCGGCGCGGCAGCGAGCTCCCACTGCCGAACGACATCGGCAAGGAACCCCTGCCCCGGTGCACTCGCCTCGTCGAGCACCTCATCGCCACGTGCGCCGTAGATGCCGACGGCCGATGTCGCCAGGAATACGCGGGGCGGAGACCGTACCGCGACCATGGTCCTCGCCAGGAGGTCCGTGCTCCGCACGCGGCTCGCGAGGATCGCCGTCTTGTGCTCGTGCGTCCAGCGCTGGGCGACCGTTGCGCCGGCGAAATTGATCACCGCGTCGGCGCCGTCCAGCGCCGCGGGATCCAGCGTTCCAGCAGCGAGGTCCCAGGGGAAGTCGACGCCGCGGCTCGTCCGCCGACCGATGCGCCGGACCTCGTGCCCCTGCCCCGTTAGGTGCCGAGCGAACGCGCTGCCCAGAAAGCCGGATGCGCCGGCAATCGCGACGGTGATCACGACGTTCGTTACTCCGCGAGCTCGAGACTTCGCCAGAGGTACCAGGAGGCTACCGTCCGATACGGGGCCCACGCCGCGCCGATCTTGAGCACGCGCTCGGGCAACGGACGCTTGCGTAGGCGATAGGCACGTTGGATTGCTTTCTGGATACCGAGATCGAGCTCGGGCAGTACGTCTGGTCGGCCCAACCGGAACATCAGGAACATCTGCGCTGTCCAGCGACCAACGCCCTTGATTCGCACGAGCGTTCCGATCACCTCGTCGTCGTCAAGGTCGTGCAACGTCTCGATTAGAAGCTCGCTGGTCGCCACGCGTGACGCGAGATCCTTGAGATACGACAACTTCTGCCGCGACAGTCCGACGGCGCGCAGCTGCTCTTCAGCGGTCGCCGCGAGCTCGCTGGGCAGCGGCGAACGTCCGCCATAGAGCGCCAAAACGCGGCCGTGGATCGTCGCCGCGGCCTTGCCCGAGAGCTGTTGGTAGATGATCGAGCGACACACCGCGTCGAAATGGGTCCCTTCCGCTCGGGGTGACAGACGGAAAGGGCCCACCTGGCGGATGACCCCACCGAGCACCGGATCGGCATGCGTGAGATGGGCGATCGCGCGTCGCGCGCCACGTGGAATGGTCGGCGGAGTGGGCAACGGGAACACGGAGAAAGGAGCCACCGAAAAGCGATGGGTGCCAATCGACTCGTTTGGCACCCATCGCATAACTTCAGCACTAGACCGGCATGCTCGCAACAAAACGATGAAATTGGGGTCAGACACCGATCGGACCAAATCGACTCCGTGAGACGAACAGTGCATCGTACCGCTCGATGGTCCGCGTTGGCCGTTGCCACCGCGGCGTTCATGACCACCGCTTGCCGCGACTCGAAGGTTGATGTCGCGGCGGCGGACTCGTCCCTCGCACGTGACATCACGCTGGCGAGTGCGGTGACGGCACCCACGCCCGAGCTGCGCGATTTACCGGACTCGGTACCGCCTACCTCCGAAGCCCCGCTGCCCAAACCGAAGGTTGAGCGGAAACCACCGAAGCCGACGACGCAGCCGCCAACTCCTGTGCGCGAAGCGCCACCGCCGGCGCCGCCCGCGCCGACTCCCGTCGTCGAAGACACGGCCGCTGCGGCGGTATCGGCCTCCGGGCCGCGCGGTGTCATTCCCGCGGGCACAACCGTTGGTCTTACACTGGATTCTCGCGCCTGCTCGGATGCCAACCGACCAGGGGACAAGCTCGTCGCTCACACGACCGAGGCCGTGACGGCCACGAACGGCGCCGTTTTCCCGGCTGGTTCAGCGGTCGTCATCGAGGTCGCGACGGTGGCCGCAGGCGGCACACCTGATTCGTCGACGATCACCTTCCGGGTGAAGTCGATCACCGCGAACGACAAAACGCGACCGGTCACTGCCGATATCGTGGCAACCGGGCCGGTCGAGAGGAATCGGGTGGAGACCAAGTCAGCCGACAAGAAGAAGGTGGTAGCCGGCGCGATCCTCGGCGCGATCGTGGGCCGCGTCGCAGGAGGTGGGACGAAGGGGACGGTCATCGGCGCGGCCGCGGGGGCGGCGGCTGGCGCGGCCGCTGCCGCGGCGACCGCGAAGTACGAGACCTGCCTCCCCGTCGGTGCTCCGCTTCGAATGACGATTGCCGAAGCGATCGAGGTTGGGGTCTAGTCGTTGCTGCGCTGACGTATCGCGTATCTTCCAGCGCAGTGCCGTGGTGGCACTCCTTGACCCTTCGTTGTCGCTCATGCGCACACCCATCATTGCGTTGCTGTCCGTCATCCCCGCCCTGACGCTGGGCGCGCAATCACGCGCGTTGTCACCCGCCGTGCGACGAGGACTCGAGACGATCACGGCGGCGGATGTGAAGCGGCGCATCGGTATCATCGCCGATGACTCGATGCGCGGGCGCGACACGCCAAGCCCCGGGCTGGAAGCGACAGCGCGCTACATCGCCTCCGAGTTCCGGTCCTTCGGTCTCAAGCCCGGCGGCGATAGCGGCACGTTCATTCAACGGTACCCGATTCCCGGCGGGTCGCCCGATCGAAAACCCGGCACTCGTGTGCGAACGGCGCCTAACGTCGTGGGGATCCTGGAAGGCTCCGACCCGGTACTCAAGGACGAGTTCATCGTGCTCTCGGCGCACATGGATCACGTTGGGGTCGGCGCGCCGGTCAATGGCGACTCGATTTACAACGGCGCGGACGACGACGCGTCGGGCACAACCGGCGTGATCGAGCTGGCCGAGGCGTTGAGTACCCCGGGTGCGCGGCCGAAGCGATCCGTGCTCTTCCTCACCGTGAGTGGCGAGGAGCACGGGTTGTGGGGCAGCGGCTGGTTCAGCGAGCATTCGCCCGTGCCGATCGCGCAGATCGTCGCCGATCTCAACATCGACATGATCGGCCGCAACTGGAAGGACACGATCGTCGTGATCGGCAAGGAGCACTCGGACCTGGGGGCTACGGTCGATCGTGTGACCAAGGCGCACCCCGAGCTCCGGATGAAGGCGATCGATGACCTCTGGCCGGAGGAGAACTTCTACTTCCGCTCGGACCACTACAACTTTGCGCGAAAGGGCGTTCCGATCCTGTTCTTCTTCAACGGAACGCACCCGGACTATCACGGACCTAACGACGAGCCCGACCGCATCGATGCCGAGAAGGAGTCGCGCATCGTGCGGCTGGTCTATCTGACCACCCAGGAAGTCGGCAACGCGGCGCAGCGCCCGGCCTGGAACCCGGCGAGCTACAAGCGCATCGTCCGTCCGCAGACGCGCTGACTCGCGTCCGTTCCAGACCGCGCAACACGTCCGTCCCCTCTGCCCTAACGCCGAGACCCGATGCCCTCCGTCAGCTTCTACCGCTGGTCCGATCTCCCCGAGGAAACGCTATCGCCGCTCCTGGGCCGCAAGCTCATCACGGGCGACCGCATGATGCTCGCCCACGTGTATCTGAAGAAGGGATGCATTGTCCCGAAGCACAATCACGAGAATGAGCAACTGACCTACATCCTCGAGGGTGCGCTCCGATTCTCGATCGGGGATGATGGGAAGGAGATCGTGGATGTGCGGGCGGGGGAGGTCCTGCACATCCCGTCACACGTCTGGCATCAGGCCGAGGCGCTGGAGGACACGCTGGACGTGGACGTGTTCAGCCCACCACGCCAGGACTGGATCGACAAAACCGACTCGTACCTGCGCGGCAGTCGGTAGGGCAAAGTTGGGAGCGGCTCGCGTCACGCGAGACCGCATGCGCAACGGACCTTCGTTAGGCGGCGGGTGTGCCGCTCTGCGCTCGCCGCCTGAGTGCGTGGCGGATGGACGCCCCCAGCCCCACGACGATGCCGAGTCCGATCAGGCCGAGGCCGAGCGATGATTGTGCGCTGAAATAGTCGGCCCGCTGCACGAACGACTGCACGCCGGCCGGCAGCTGGCGGGGCCCGCTGGCGAGTGATGCGAGCCCGTTCCGCGCCATGAGGAACAGCGTCGTGCCGGCCACGATCAGCAGCATCGCGAGCGCGTCCCAAAGGCGCTCGGCGGTGTGTACACCAGGCTCGATGCGTGGTGGCCTGGTGAAGTTGGCGTGTGCCGGGATTCCAAGCGGTGAGTGCACGTTTCTAGGACGCGTGACCGCCGCGGACGACACGACGCCCTCAGGGCCTGCTCCGCAGCATTCGCCGGAAATCCTTCTGCCACTGCTCCTTCATCGCCGAAACGCGCACACCCTTCCCGGCCCGCTTGGCCATACCCATGAGGCCAAGCGGCGATGGGTGGGTAATCTGGTGGTATGCGATGGAGGCGTCGTCCCTGAGTCCGAGATGCGTGCCGAGCAGCCAGTCCGCGGTGCGGCCGAGGACAATCACGGTATGAAGCCCGCGCTTTCGCGCCTTCGCGAGCTCCGACCTCACTCGTTTCACGTTCTCAGGGCTGCTCAGCTCCGCCTTGCTCGGCGCGCGAAAGTGCTCGCCGTCGTCAGTTGGACAGATCTGATACGCGTTCGAAAGAGCAGCGTCGGAGACGATCGGCCGGATTTCGGCCGCGCGCAGCGCCGCGCCATCCCAACGGACGTCGTCGATGGGTCGCGTGAATCGACATCGAGCTTCCTCTTCGAGCGCTTCGTAGAGTGGCCGGCCCGCACGATCGCCAAAGAACGGGATCCCCGATTTGTCGGCGCCGTTAGGCCCCGGTGCCTCGCCGTAGACGAGGGCGCCGACCGGTCCCTTCGCCGGGAATAGCGCAGGGACACGAGTGCCCAGGATGCGGCCTTTTGGTGATGCGGATCGCTTTGGTTTTGCTAGAGTTACCATCGATTCTCGCCTGCCGTCTTCTGTTCAATGGATCTCTCTTCTGCGATGCGCGTGCCGGGACTCCGGCGCGCGCTCTTGGCTTTCGGGGTCCCGATCCTCGTGATTCTGGTCACGAAAGTCGTGGCCGGCAAAGAGGTTCGTGGCCGCGTTCGGTCGCTCTTCAAGGACCCGCCGCCGCCGCCCGCCGAGCTGGTCAACGTTCCCGTGGCCGTCCCACGAGACCACGTGATCGTGCTCGATGACTCCCTGTTTGGTCGCAGCGGTAAAGTCCGAGTGAAGATGCTTCGCGGCCTGGATGCCGACCGGATCGACGGCCTCAAGGACGTGTTCGGCGCGAAAGCCCTCGCGAGACCGTCAGTGCTGGGGATGGCCACGGTCGACGACCCGCAGGCGTTCTCCTTCATCACGCTGCTCCCATGGCGCGAGAAGCGAGGAGCGTATGTCGGGCCGTATCACATGGGCTGGTGGCCAGCCGAGCGCTCGGTCGTCGCCGCGAACTACGAGAACCCGACCGGGTTCATCGAAGTCACGCCCGCCAATCAGCTGACCCGCGTGTCCGAGCATTTCCGGCTCCGCGACTTCCTGACACACGACCAGGACGATGTCTGGCCGAAATACGTCGTGCTTCGGGAAGCGTTGCTGGACAAGCTGGAGCTCGTGCTCCAGACGCTCCAGGCGCGGGGCACACCCACTCAGAACGTGCGTGTGCTGAGCGGGTTCCGCGCCCCGTACTACAACGCGGCGCTCGTGGCGGAAGGCGCTGCCCGAGCGAGTCGTCACCAGTTCGGCGATGCGTCGGACATCATCATCGACAACGACCACGATGGGCGGATGGACGACCTCAATCACGACGGCCGCGTGGACTTCCAGGATACGGAAGTGCTTCTCAATGCGGTCGAGCGGGTGGAGCGGATGTATCCCGAGCTCGTGGGGGGGCTGGGACTCTACGCCGGTATGGGACCGAGCGGTCCGTTCACGCACATCGACGTGCGCGGCTCACGTGCCCGGTGGACCAACAGCGGCGCATCGAAGCGACCGGCCACGCCGCGTTATGCGTGGAGCGGTGGCGATCCGCGTCGCGCTGAGCGCGTCTCTGGATGTAGCGCGACGGGAGCGTCGGCGGCGCTCTGCGTCGGCGTTCACTAGCCCAGCGAGCCCGCCTGTCGCGTTAGGCGATGCGCCGCACCGAGCCGCTATCGGTCCGCGTCGGCGTGCCTGAACTGTCCCCCGACCTGGGCGCCGGCCTCGTGGCGTCGATAGCCCAGCCCTGGCGGACGCGCTCGAAGAAATAACCGGAGAGGTACGCGACCTGCGACCAGAGGTGCAGGAGGGTGAGGCACGCGGCCCGCCAGCTTCGCGACTCTCGCAGTGGATACCCGATGAGACCGACATAGAACCGTACGGGCTCGATCTTGACCGCGCCCTGTCCTCGCTGAGCGCGCGAGCAATGCAGGTCGAACGCGCCACGGCCGTAGTTGAAGTGTTGCCGATTGAACCGCACCAGATCCAGGACGTGCGCGTGACTCACCACCACGTCGGACGCGTACTGCAGCTGCTTTCCGGTACCGAGCCAGCGCTCGCAGAAGTCCCGGTCTTCCGCCGCGGCGAGCGCAAACGTCTCGTTGAACCCGCCCAGACTCAGGAAATCCTCGCGAGGCACTACGAGATTGTTGCTGGTGAAGAACCGCCGAGTCGCCGAGTGGTCACCGAAATACTCGTAGAGGTAGTCGATGATGCCCTGACTCGCGGCGGCGTACACGTTGTCCGTGAGGATGTTCACCGTGTGACCACCGATGGCGCAGGCCCCTGCGGTCGAGGACGTCCACCGGTCGATGGACGCTAACCAGTCCTCGCTGGGCATACAGTCGTCGTCGGTGAATACGAGGTAGCGACCACGCGCGAGCTTGGCGCCCAGGTTGCGCGCGGTCGCCGGGCCAGCGTGGGGCGTCGTCAGGAGCCGTGCCTGCAGCGACCCACCAAGGGAGTCGACGAGGTCGGCTGGCGGACTGGGGCTCCCGTCGTCAACGACCACAACCTCGAAGCGGTCTCGGGGGAACCGAATGGCTTCGATGGCCTGCAGGCAACGGGATAGTGAATCGCGCCGCCGATAGGTCGGAATGACGATGGAGTAGTCGGGATAATTCAACGAAGTCACACTGCGAGTCGAGCAAGAACTGCTCCGGCTACCTATACTCCTCGTTAACCATGCGGTGCAGCTCGGCCCGCCAGGGCCGAAGCGTTATGCCAAACCGCTTGCTGGCACGAAGGTTAGACAGCGCGGAGTACTGCGGTCGCGGGGCGAGAGCGCCGAACGTTGCCGCCGAGATCGGAACGATCCTCGGCCGCTCGCCGGCGAGACGGGCACCGAGTGCATCGATCACCGCTTCGGCGATCTCGACACGACTCCCTTCCCCACTGCCGCCAAGATGATAGATACCCCAGTCGGCGGGGCTCAGCATCACTTCGTCAGCGCGGACGGCGGCGCGAACGAGAGCAGCCGTCGCCATGGCCAGCGATCGACTCCACGTCGGTGAACCTACCTGGTCCGCGACGATCCTCACAGTCGACTTTCCGGGAAGGTCCCGAAGGAGTGACGCCACGAACCCGGCACCGGTCACCGAGTACACCCAGCTGGTTCGAATGATGAGGTGCGGAGCGTCGGCACTGGCAACGCCGCGCTCGCCGGCAAGCTTGCTTTGCCCGTAGCTGTTGATCGGGTTCGGTTCCGCCTCCTCGTCGTACGGAACCCGACTCGCCCCATCGAAGACGTAGTCCGTGGAGTAGTGAACCATGAGTGCTCCGACGCGGCGGGCCGCCTCGGCCATCACGCGCGGCGCGATCGTATTCACGGCGTTCGCCAGCGCCGGATCGCGCTCTGCGTGATCGACGTTCGTCAACGCGGCTGCGTTCACGATGACGAGCGGCCGAACGCGCTCGATGACTGCCCGCAGCGAATCAGGATCCGTGAGGTCCGCCTCGGCGCGCGTCGGCGCGATCACCGACCCGAGCGGGGCAAGCGAGAGCCCCAACTGGCGTCCGACCTGACCGGAACCGCCGAACACGAGCAACGGACGGCCCAATCGCTCGGCGGGGCCGTTCAGGTCAGCTCCGTCCATTAGCTATCGGATCGATGGAAGCCACTCGGGGAGCAAGTCGCGAAGGCACCGAGCAGCGGCGTCGCGCGCTGACACAACCGCATCGCGGATGGGCCACGCTATCGCCAGGTCGTCGTCATCCCAGCGGACCGCACGTTCGTCCTCAGGAGAGTAGACATCGGAGCACTTATACATCACGACGCTCACGTCGGAGACCGTCTGATACCCATGCGCGAATCCAACTGGCACGTACAGCTGTCGGCCGTTCGAAGCGGACAGAGTGAATGCGGCCCAGCGGCCGAATGTTGGCGAGCCCGCGCGAACGTCAACGGCGACGTCGAAGATCTCGCCGTCGATCGCGGTCACGAACTTCGCCTGAGCGTGCGGGTTCTGGAAATGGAGACCGCGTACGACCCCGCGGCGGGAACGCGCCAGGTTGTCCTGTACGAAGGCCGGGAGGCCAGACGCTCCCGCATGGTCGTTGCGCCAAAGCTCTACGAACGTCCCTCGCGTATCGCGAAAGACGTGTTGCTCCAGGACTCGCAATTCCGGAAAGTGCGTTCCGTCGTCTCGATTGTCCGGCACCGGGATTGCTCGTTCGAGTGGAGGGTCGAGTTATGCTGAATCATGAATGACATCTCGGTCGCCGTGATAAGCTACAACACGCGCGAGTTGTTGCGTCGATGCGTGGCATCCGTGTTCGCGGATGGAGGGCGCGATGTCGTCGTGGCCGACAACGGCTCGACGGATGGCACGGTCGAGATGCTGCACCAGGAGTTCGGTCAGGTGCAGGTGTTCGTCGATCGATCGAACCCTGGTTACGGCACCGCCTCGAACGCGGCGATCGAGCGATGTCGATCGGAGTATGTGCTGCTGCTCAACAGCGACACCGTGCTCTATCCGGGCGCCTTGCGCACCTTGCGTGCGTACCTCGACGCGCACGCGCGGGTGGCCATCGTCGGGCCCCGGCTTCTCAACTCCGATGGCACTCTGCAGCGATCCCTTCACCAGTTCCCGACACCGCTCGTCACCTTGCTGGACTATTCGTGGGTCGGGCCGCTGGTCGGCCACGTGCCGGGGCTTCGCAAGCTCTATGTCGCCAGCGATCCGCATGACAAGGAACGGCCCATTTCCTGGGTGACCGGCGCGGCGCTCGCTATCCGAAAGTCGGCGTTCCAGAGCATCGGAGGATTCGATCCATCGTTCTTCATGTACTATGAGGAGGTCGACCTCTCGTACCGGTTGCATCGTGCGGGCTGGGAGACGCATTTCACGCCGGCGGCCGAGGTGATGCATCTCGGAGGCGCGAGCACGAGCCAGCAGCGAGGGCCGATGTACGCGCAACAGATCGGCGCCGCGATCCAGTACAGCGAGCGGCATCAGTCGGAGGTTGGGGTCATGCTGACGACATTTGCGCTCAGATTTTCGCTCGCCAGCCGGCTCGTCGGGGATACTGCACGTCTCGCGTTCACGCGTGACGGCGCCCGTCGCCAGCGGCTACGCGACAACGTCGCACTCTTGCGCGGGATGGTCCGCGGGCCATGGCGGGCACTCGCCCGTTAGGCGTTGACCCGCCTGACCAGCGGGCGCCGGGGATCGCTCCACTGCGGGCGATCGACTGGCGGTTTCTGCTGCCCGGCCCGGTGGACAGACGGTTCGGTCGCCTTGCGGTGTTGGGCGGCGCGCACGGGCTCGTCGCGCGCGCCATGAGTGCAGGGATCGCCGACGATGTCGTGGCCGAGCTGCCAGGACACGGCGGTGCGGATCTGGTGGCGGCCTACGCAGACGCCCCGTACGGCATACCCGATATCGCGCGAGCAGTGGCAGGAGGCGGCCTGCTCTACCTCGAGATCGATCGTCGCCGGCGTGGCGGCCGTGGCACGACACCGGGCCGTGTGTCCACGATGCTGCGGGCGGCAGGGCTGACGCCGTGCGCGTTCTACATCATGGAGCCGAGCTCACCCGAGCCTCGTGCGTTCATACCGCTCGACGAGCCGCACGCGATGAACTGGCATCGACGTACGTCGTACAGCGATCGCGCCTCGGTGCGGATCGCCAATGCCGTTAGGCGCCACGCTGTGCGGATCGGTGGCGCCACGGTTGCGGCGCTCGATCGCCCGTACGCGGTGCTTGCCGTTGCGGGCGATTCGACGGATTCCGTTCCGGGCGTGCTACGCGAGCCGGACGTCGTACCCATGCTCGCGGCCGCGGATGAGCCCAAGTCGGCGGTGATGCTTACCTATGGCAGCGATCGGATCCTACTGTTCCCCTTCGGCCCAGGCTCGCGTGAGCCGGTCGGAGTGGTAAAGGTGCCGAAGAACGAAGCGTTGGTGGATCGCACCGAGAACGAACAGCACCACCTGGCAGCGCTTCGGGACACGCTGGACGCCGACCTCGTTCGCGCGATTCCCGAACCGCTCGGCATCGTGCGGTTTGGCCGAACCGTGGCGGCGTGCGAGCGGTTCATGCCCGGCCCATCGCTGGCAACACGGGCCATGGACGCCGCGGTTTCCCTCGACGAGAAGATCTCCGACGTACGCCTCGCAGCCGCATGGCTGGCGCGGTTCCACCAACGGACCGAAGTCCGCCGCGCGACGGTTCAAGAGATCCGAAACAGCCTGGTCGATGACCCACTCGAGGCGTATCACCGAGAGCTCGGCACGCCCGCTGATCGCCCACTGCGCGTACGTCTCGCCACGATCGCCGATTCGTTAGGTACGCAGCAACTGGCCATCGCGACGCAGCATCGGGATTTCGCCGCGTGGAACGTCCTGCGTTCCGGTGACGCGCTCGCGGTCGTCGACTGGGAGGGCGCGCGCGAAGGATGTGGGGCGCTCGATGCCGTGCACCTCGTGACCACCTGGCTGTACTCGGTACGTCTTGGCGACGGTGTCAACGACGAGACGCGCTGCATCCATGACCTTCTGGATCCGACGCGAGACGCCACGGCCAGCGTGGCGCACGATGCCCTGTTGTCGTATCTCCAGGCGCTCGGCCTCGATTGGCGACTCGCTCCGCTGCTCGTCGCGCTTCACCGCATCGAGCTTGCCCTGCGCCGGCTCGCGCAGGTGCGGCTGCACCGCGAGCCGACGGACGAGACGCCGTTCCTGCAGGAAGCCCGCATCGTGCGGTCGCTCGCCGCGGATGTGGATCGATTGTTCCCGTTGAGCACCTCCTGACCACCGATCCGAACCCAGGCAGCGCATCGTTGCGGCGACGACTTCTCTTTCTCCTTCCTTTCCCTCCGCGGCATGACGCCATCCACGGTGGCGCGCGGGTCATGGCGTATCTCATTCGAGCGCTGGAAGCCCGCCATGATGTGGCTGCCCTGTACCTGCGCGAGCGCGGCGAGCTGACGATCGATGACGACCTCCAGGGTTCGCTTCGGCGCGTCGAGGAGGTTCCCTATCCTCGCAACCTCTCGTTCGCGAGTCGGGTCGCCCGCCGAACGGCGTCACTGCGTGGGATACCGTCCTGGGCGTCGTTCGTCGACGTCCCCGAGTTTGCGCATCGGGTGCGAGAGCTCGTGACGACGTGGCACCCCGACATCGTGCACTTCGAGTACCACGTGATGGGCCAGTACGCGCGCGCGCTGCCGGACCATCGTGCCGCGCGCATTCTGTCCGAGTACGAGGCTGGAGTCCTGGCCGCGCGGGAGCACATGGCCACGGGGAAGAACGGCGGTGCGCTCGAGTCGAGCCTTCAGCGACGCGCGTGGGAGCGGTTCGAGCGGCGAGTCATCGGGACCATGGACGCCGTCGTGGTGTTCTCCGATCGCGACAAGACTGCGCTCGCGCCGATTGCGGGCCCGACGCCCATCGTCCGCATCGGCATCGGCGCGCACGTCCCACGGTTCCCACTCGAGCCGTTAGGCGCCGCTGGGCATCCCCGCCTCGTCTTCATCGGAAACTTCATGCACCCGCCGAACGTGGACGCGGCGATGCGTCTCGTGGATCGGATCTTTCCAGCGGTTCGGACGCGTATTCCTGGCAGCATGCTGCGCATTGTTGGCGCGCATCCGCCGGCGGAGCTGCTGGCGCGGGCGCGTGACGGCATCGAGGTCACCGGGCGCGTCCCCGACGTCGCGCCGTGGCTCAATGCGGCGGCGCTCGTGGTCGTTCCGCTCCGCCTGGGCGGCGGGATGCGCGTAAAGGTCGTCGAAGCGCTCGCGTACGGCAAAGCCGTCGTGGCGTCGCCGCGGGCGCTCGAGGGGTTGAACGTCACGGATGGCGTCGAGGTGGCGGTGGCGGACAGCGACGATCAGTTCGTGAGCCGGATTCTCACACTCCTGGAGTCGCCCGACGCGCGCGGCGCGCTTGCGCGGAAGGCGCGGGAGTGGGCCGTGGCCAACCTCGGCGCCGAACGGTGGGTTGGGGAGTACGAGGCGCTCTACGACCAACTCCGTCCAGCCGATCGTCGGTCGTGAGCTCGCCTACCACGATCACCGTCGCAATCTCGACGCGCGATCGGCCGGGCGCGTTGGGCCGATGTCTCGAGTCGCTCGCGGCGGGCCTGCGACGGCCCGACGAGATCGTGGTGGTCGACCAGAGCGCGGATCAGGAGACGAGTCGGGTCGCCTCACGATGGCGCGACGCAGGCCTAACGATCCTGTACGAGCGGAATGAGGCGAGCGGACTCGGAGTCGCCCAGAACGTGGCGTTCGCCCGGGCGCATCACCCGATCGTCGCCGTGCTCGATGACGACTGTGTGGCGGACGCGAACTGGTTACACGTGGTTGCGTCCCGGATGACTGATCGCCTCGATCTCGATGGCGTGACAGGGCGTGTCCTCGCGCTCGATGCCGTCGGAGCGCGGACGGTCCCGGTTTCGACGCGCGTCTCGATCGTCCGACGCGAGTTCAGCGGCCGGGCTTTGCCATGGGAAGTGGGGAGCGGTAACAACTTCACGATTCGACGCGAAGCACTCGCGCGGGTCGGAGGGTGTGACGAGCGGCTCGGTCCCGGCGCGCCGGCGCAGGGTGGCGTGGATATGGACCTGTTCCATCGGCTGCTTCGCGACGGGAGCCGAATCCTTTACGAACCGGACGCGATCGTGTACCACGAGCGGCAGACGCGGGAGGAACGTCGAGCGCGGCGGCCGATGTACGGCCGAGGAATGGGCGCGGCGATCGCGCTCTGGCACCGCGCAGGGGACCCCAGCTCGGGCTATGTACTCCGCGAGTGGGCGAAGCTTCGCCTGCGTCAGATGCGGCTGGCGGCTACGCGGCGCGATTGGGCAGACCTGCGCGACGAAGTGACGATGCTCCTGAGCACCGTGCGGGGACTGTCGCAGGGCTGGACGCTCGGCAACGGGAGTGATTGATGCGGATCGTCGATCGCGTCATGGGCGCTCTCGCGAGGCGGTTCGCCGCTGAATCGGTCCAGCGAGCACGCAGCGATGCGCGCTGGTCCCCTGCGCTCAAGGTCGGGCTGCGCCATCTCTGGTTGTATTATGCGGACCGCGCCTCGCGTGGCGTGGCAATCGGAGACGCCTCGGCTGCGGGATTCCGCATCTTCTCCCAGTTCGAGGAGGATGGCATCACGCTGGCGCTGCTCGCATCGTTAGGCGACGGGCCACGCCTCTTCGTCGACATTGGGGCGGGTGACGGCGTTTTCGCGAGCAACTGCGCAAACCTGGCGATCAATCTCGGGTTCCACGGGCTGTTCATCGATGGCAACGCCGCGCTCGTCGAGCGCGGACGCGCAGTCTACGCCGACCACCCGGACACGTCCCTTTATCCTCCGGTGTTCGTGAACGCCAAGGTGACGCCGGCAACGGTGAACGACGTGATCGCCTCCGCGGGTTTCACCGGCGAGATCGACTTCCTGTCGATCGACATCGACGGCAACGATTACTGGGTGTGGGAAGCCCTCACGGTCATAGAGCCGCGCCTCGTGCTGATCGAGACGCATCCCGAGCTGGGATATCGCTCGCGCGTCGCTCCGTACGCCGAGGACCCGGCGCGCGTCGATGGGATGCCTGCTCATTTCCTCGGCGCGTCGCCGTCGGCCATGACCGCGATGGCAGCGCGGCGCGGCTATCGCCTCGTCGCGGCAAACCGGTTCGGTTTCAATCTCTTCTATGTTCGCGAGGACCTGGCGACGCCGATGATGCCTGGGATTCCTTCCGATGACCTGTTCCGGCACCCACGAGCGAAGGCCCGAGTGCTCCCAGACTCCGCCCTCGCCAACCTGCCGTTCATCGAGCCGTAGGGACCCAGCCCGCCGTTAGGCTCGCCCGAACATTCGACGGGCGCGATCCCCGAGGCGCCCCACGATTCGGGCCGGCGCCATGACCGCACGGTAGCCACGCTGTCCCCGCTCGAGCCAGCGGCCCACCCGTTGCACGAAGCGATCGTCTTCCGGCGTGCGCCTCGCACCCGAGAGCTGCCAGAACGCCGCCCAGATGTAGAAGTGAAAGCCCACCAAGATCGCCGCGCGCAGCATGCCGGGAACCCCGTCGCGCCACGCCTTCCCGTCGATGAATTGTCGCTTGGCGCGCGTGCCCAGCGACACGAACATCGCGCGGGCGCTGAACACCTGTCCGCGATCGATCATCGATTGTGCCTGAAGCGGTGCGTAGCGAACGATGCGGTCCAGCACTTCTGGGATGTTCCGGTTTCGGTCGTGCACAAGGACCGTGTCGTCCGTACTCGGCACACGGTACTTGCGGGAGTCGGGGACCTGCGGCAGCGCGTTAGGTATGACGGGCCACTGGACTCGACTCTTTCGGTACATTCTCAGCTGCTGCTCGTAGCGCTCGTTGCGGTTCGACGGCGGGTAGCCAAGATCCCAGTTCATCCGCGGCATGACGACGGCATCGACGTCGTCTCGCCCCGCGGCGCGGCGCAGCTCGGCCGCGAGGCCCGGCGTCACGCGCTCGTCAGGGTCGAGCACCAGAATCCAATCGTGCGTCGCGTGCGCGGCGATCTCGTTTCGGATCAGCTCCACGATCGGCACGGCATCGCGGCGAACGACCCGCGCCCCGTTCCGCTCGGCGACGGCGACCGAGTCGTCCGTGCTGCCCAAGTCCATCACGATGCGTTCGTCCGCCCAGGCAACGGACTCGAGGCACGCCCCGAGGCGATCAGCCTCGTTGCGGCACGCGATGCAGACCGAGATGTGGGAAGGTCCCGTGCTCACGAGTGGGATGTCCGAGATGGAGAGCCTGACCTAGTGCGGCCCAGCCGGCGTCGCAGATGAATGAGCGCCCAGTGCGCCAGCAGCTTCGCGGAGCCGGCGAGCACTCTTGGTGACCGACTGAGACGAACCGCCTCGCGCAACTGCACGAGCGGTCCGCGCGTATCGCCTGCGCGAAGCATCCGGTGAGAGCGGCGGAGCGCGGTCAATGCCGTGTCCACCGTCGCAAAGTTCGTGATGGCGTCCGCCTCGTCGGGCGGCAGGAGCTCACGGTTGATGGAGATGGCACGCGCGAGGTCGCGGATGTTCTGGCCGGTCGATACGGCGCCTCTGCTCAGCGACGCCGCTCGCAGTCGGTACAGGGCGAGCGGCTCTGGCTCGTACCAGACCGGATAGTGCGCGGCGGTCCGTGTCCACATCTCCCAGTCCTCGCCATACGACTGAATGCGGTCGTCGAAGCCACCCAACCGCTCGTAGACATCGCGGCGCACGACGATCGACGGTGGTTGAAGGCGCTGACCACGCGCGATCTGGTCCAGCCAGTTCGGAAGCACGCCCGCGGCGGGCGCCATGAGCGGCCCGATCGTCTGCCAGTGCCCGGCGTCGTCCATGGCGATGAACCGGCAGAACGCGGCGCCGATACTCGCGTCGCGCTCGAACGCGGCGCCTAACGTCTCGTAGAAGCCATCCCGCACGGCGTCGTCGCCATGGAGGAGATGAACGAGGGTGCCCCGGCTGCGCTGGAGACACGTGTTGAAGTTCCGGACGTGGCCAACGTTGTTCGGCTGTCGGAAGAAGAACACGCGCCCGGCGCCGACGTCGCGTGTGACGCGCTCCGGATCATCGCGCTCTGAGTGATCGTCCACCACCTCGATCTGCATGACGTCCGGCCCTGGGTCCTGGTGCAGCACGGAGCACAGTGTTTGCGCCAGGTAGTTCGCGCAATTGTACGTCGGAATCATCACGGACCAGCGAGGACGCGCGACCCCGGTCGGGACGGGTGGTACGACGGCACGGTGCGGGTGCGGTGTGCTCGCGTGGTCCGCCACGTTCAGTCTCTCTCGCCGCGAGATGATGGTCCGCGCAGCCGTCGAGCGAAGCTGGAGGCACGGTACAGCAGCGGGCTGGTGAACTGCCGCATCTGGTGTCGCCACTCTCGCTCGAGCCCGGGGTCCGAGATGGATTCGGTCTCGAGATACGCGCCCAACCACTCGAGAAACTGGCGACGCGATGCGCTCGGCAGGTCGCTGCCGTCCCACTCGCCCAGGTCGCGCATGCGATGACACCACGAGTCAGGGTGCTGACGGTAGCGGTCCAGGCACGCGCCATCGATCCACACACTCGACGTGGCGAACAGCTTGTAGAAGAACACCTGGTCCTCGAACATGCCACGGAACGCGTTCTCGAAACCTCCGGCGCGCGCAATGGCCTCGCGGCGCATGAGCACGCCGCACGTGCACGGCGTGCGGGCGTCATCGCGCAGAAATCTGGCAAGCGCCTCCGGCGGCCTAACGAGCGACTCGGCCGCGAAGCCGCGCCGGCGGGGGCGGTCGCGAGCGGCGTCCTCCCGAGCGCCAGTCCAGCTGTACCAGTACTCGGTGATGCCGTACACCGCGCCGGCATCCTCATGCGCCGAGAGCACCCGGACCTGATGGGCCAGCTTCTCCGGCAGGTAGACGTCGTCGGCGTCGAGCAGGGCCACGAGGTCACCCCGCGCGTGCGAGATCCCGAGATTCCTCGAGGCGCTCATCCCGAGGTTCGCGTGCTCCGCGTGCTCGAGCACGCGGACGCGATGCGGGTCCCGCGCCGCGTACCTTCTCGCGATCTCCGAGCTGCCGTCGCGCGAGCCGTCGTCGACGAGCAGGAGCTCCCATCGCTCGTACGTCTGCGCGCGAAGGCTCGCGATCGCCTCGGCGAGAAATCGCTCGGCGTCGAGGAAGATCGTGATGACGGAAACGAGTGGCGTGTCAGACACGGAGTCCCGAGTCGTTCAGCGCAGCGGCGAACTCGTCGCCGTTCCAGTCGCGGACATAGAGGCGTGGCAGTGCGTACCGATCCGTCGATCGGTCGACACGGCCAGCCTGATTGCTGCACGCTCGTGTGAATCCTGCCTCTCGTACGATCGCCATGGTCTCGGCGGTATAGTCTCCGGCGCGCCCGAACGGATACGCGAAGCTCTCGATGCGTCGTCCAATGATGGACTCCACGGCCTTGAGACCGGTTTCGATGTCGGCCCGCTGCTCGGCACCCGTCAATGCCGCGAGTCGCGCATGCGATGCGGTGTGTGCGCCGATCGCAATGCGCACGCCGCGCGCCAGGCAGGCCAACTCGTCCGGCGTCAGAGGTCTCTTGTCCGGTCGTGGCGCGCTGTCCACGCCGGCCGCGTCGCGTAGTGCGTCGAGCGCGCCCTCGCGTTCGCGCCCACCGACATCTCGCAGTCGAGCCCAAACCGCGTCGTAATCGGAGGGCGCCACCAGGCGCTCGAGGTCATCCCACCAGAACTCCCGAGACCGGACCACCGCGTCGGTCGCAACGAACACCGTTGCCGGAACGTCGAACCGCTGAAGGATCGGGAGCGCCTCATGGAGGTTGTCCGCGTATCCGTCGTCGAACGTCACCACCACCTTGGCGGCCCTCGCGTTAGGCCGAGTCACCGAGTCGCCAAGCGCCGAGAGCGGAAGGGCCGTCGCGCGCCGGTGGAGGACCTCCATCTGCTCCGCGAAATGCGCCGGCGTCACGGCGATCGACCAGCGATCGTTCGCGAGGTGCGTCACCCGATGGTACAGGAGTATCAGTGGGTCCCGCGGACGCAACCGAGCGATCGCCTCACGCAGCATGGCTGGTCCTCACGTACCGACGGTGACGCGCGCGGCAACGATCACGGGGTAGGATGCGTCCGCCACGGCGAGCTCCTCGGACGTCAGCTCCGAAGCGGACAGGCCGTACAGGAATGCGCTGGCGGTGAGCACGTTGCCGAATGCGTGCACATCGACGTTCGTGCCGAAGGACTCGGCGAGTACTCGACGCAACGACGCTGGGGTGAATGCCCAATACCAGGAGTCACGCCACGTGCCCGAGTCGATCTGACTGATTCCGGGCACGGTGATCAGACAGGTCCCGTGCGGAGCCAGAATACGACGCAGCGTGGCGGCCGCTGCGCGCACGTCGTACACCAGGTGAAGGGTCTGGGTGAGGATCACGCAGTCGAACGCCCCCGACGGAATCGCATCGCCGTGTGCGAGATCCGCCACGATGGTCGCATCCGGATTGCCATTGTTGACGTGAAGCACGTCGCTTCGAGACACCAATGCTCCGCCAAACCGACGCGTGTACGTGGCGTCTCCAACCTCGAGGACGCGGCCTCGGATGTCGGAGGCGTTCCTGCCGAGAAAGTTCTCGATGTAGTGCCGGTCTACAGGCTGGCCCCGGTCAAACCCAAAGGCGCGGCTCATCGGGGTCAGCCGGCGCAGGTCGCCGAATCGGACGGCGCCCGGTGGAACCGGGCCGTCTCCCAACCGCCGACGTCGGAGCCATTCCTCCATTGGCCTCGGCAGCATCAGACCCGCCAGCCTGCCTAACGCGCTCACGATCGGTCACGCTGTGTGCGCCGGTAGCGCAATGGACTGCGATCGCGGAGCCATTGCACGAGGGACTCGGCCTGTCGGGCAACATGGTCCACGCGAGGCCGATGGAATGGTCGCAACGCTCGGCGCAGTGCGCGACGCACGCCCTCGTCGTGGCACGATTCGGCGTCGAGGTAGTCGGCCAGCCACTCGAGGTAGCGGCAATGCGCGTCGCGTGTGGTACCGGTCCTGTCCGAGACGGCGCACATCGAATCGGCGTGTTGGCGATATCGCTCCCACGATCGATCGACGACGAGGACGCGCTCGGCGAGCATCAGCTTGGCGTAGAACGCCTGATCCTCGAACATTCCTCTGAACTGTTCCTCGAACCCGCCGATGCGGCGGAGGACGGACGTCCGCACCAGCAGACTGACGGGACAGGGGACAAGCGCGTTCCCGGTGAGCAGCCGCTCGAGGAGGCGAGGCGGGTCGAGCACTGTTCCATCGGGGACGCGCAGTCTCGGAAAGAAATCGCGCGCAACGTCGGCCGGGTCTCCGGTCCAGCCGTACCAGTAGAGCGCATTCCCGTACATCGCTCCGACATCGGGATGCGATTCGAGGATCGTGACCTGGTCGCGCAACTTGTCAGGCAGCCACACATCGTCGGCATCGAGAAACGCCGTGTACGCGCCGCGGGCGTGAGCAATCCCGAGGTTGCGGGAGGCGCTGAGACCACGATTCCGGTGTCCGTCGTGCTCGAGGTACCGTACACGGGTCGGTTCGCGCTCCGCGTACTCGCGGCCAATGGACGACGCGGCGGGCCCCGAGCCGTCGTCGACGAGCAGCAGTTCCCATCGCTCGTACGTCTGCGCGAACACGCTGTCGATTGCCTCCCGAAGGAAGCGCTCGCCGTCGAGAAATGCGATCACGACGGACACGAGCGGCTGTCCGTTCGCCGGTGTATCCGCCGCCGTCATTGGATCGACTCCCACGTTGCCGTCGACGGCGGCACGATGTGGCCCTGCTCGGCGGAATGTTGCACCGAGCGACCCGGCGTCGGGGACTCGTGCACCTCGAAGCGGATGACGCGTTCCGCCACGTCGAGCGTCTCGGTGAAGTAGGAGCCGGCCCACAGCGTCACGAAGTACGCGCCGGGAATGAGGGGCGGCAGGTCTATGACGATTCGTGTCCGCTGCGGACCAGCGTCTTCGCGAATGAAGCCCTCGACACGGGGGAGCGCCTGCATCAACCCGACGCCGGAGCCGTCGAGAATGTCCACCGCGATGA
>Ga0075424_100001385_pt1 | contig 21232 bp, 16 predicted proteins | sample SoiMethybrSBSTD3_FD_75301 | JGI IMG/M metagenome (GOLD analysis project Ga0075424, IMG submission 75301) | Bulk soil microbial communities from a Populus tree surrounding site in Tennessee, USA - Soil MetaG P. TD hybrid SBSTD3 | ecosystem: Environmental > Terrestrial > Soil > Tree plantation... | reverse complement strand
GTGCTGCTGGAACGATGACAGGCAGCGGTGCGAGTTCGAGATCAGTCCCAGCTTCAAACCGCGCCCGGCCAGCTCGGTCAGCACCGCGCTCACATCGTCGTAGAGATAGAAGTGCTGATTCGCCGCCCACTCGCTGTAGATCTCGCGGGCGCAGTCGTCGAGCCGATCGCCGGTGCCGCCCATCTCCTCGATGATCCGCCGCGTGTAGCGGACGAATATCTCGGCATCGTAGGTGTGTTCCTGCGCGTCATCCAGGATGGACGACGCCGCACGAACGGCGTGTCCGAACCGTGCGCGATCGATCCCGATCCCGTAGTGCGCCGCAAAGCGCGCATAGCCCTCACCCTGAAATGTGGGACCGGGGTAAATGAGCGTGAAGTCGACGTCGAAGAAGACGGCGGTGATGGGTGGCGCGATCACGTCAGCGGACCGTCGTACGGGCCCGCCACGACAATCGCGGCTTTCGACGGATCGACAGCTCGCCTCGCCGCCTCGTAGACTTCGTCGCGCGCCACCTGTCTGAGCAAGGCCGGCATGCGCACGTCGTAATCGAGACCCAGGTCGAAGCGTTCGATCGTCTGAAGAAAGCTCGCGATGCCGGCGTTGGTTTCGAGCGTGCGTGGCATCGATCCGATCAGGTACTGCTTCGACTCGGCGACTTCCTCCGCCGTCGGGCCGCTGGCGATGAGCGCGGTGAGCTCCGCGTCAATCGACTGAATGGCCCGCTCGACGTTTGATGGATTCACTCCGGCGCGAATCATCAGCGGGCCAGGAATCACATTGGCATCGAGCGCACTCGACACGTAATACGCCATGCCCTGACGCTCGCGGATACTGTCGCCCAGCCGCCCGCCCAGCGAGTACTGGCCAAGGATGTTGTTCATCAGCGAGTAGGCGTAGTAGGCGGGATCGGCGCGCGCGATCGAGGTGAACCCGTACGCAATGTCGGTTTGCGACTTGTTCATCATCGGGATCGTCCGCGTGCGCCGTCCGAACGCGCCTGACAGCGGCGGCCACGTCGGTCTCTCGAGCCGCGTCGCCGTCCAGGGTCCGAACGCTCGCGACGCGACATCCAGCGCGCGCCTCGGCTCGATATCGCCGACGATGGCCAGAGTCGTCGCATCGGGTGCGACGTGCTCGCCATGAAACCGCTGCAGCGCCGCGCGATCGATCCGCTCGACCGTGTCCAGGGTGCCGCGAATCGGGCGGCCGTAGGGATGCGATGGCCCGTACAGCATCGCCATCAGACCGTCGGTCGCGACCGCCGCGGGATTGTCCTCGTCCTGACGAATCATCGTCACGATTTCGCCGCGCCGACGATCGACCTCCACGGCCGGAAACGTCGGGGTCGTGACGATCTCGGCCAGCAGCGAGAGGATGGCGTCGAAGTCCTCGACGAGACAGGTGCCGACGAGGGACAACGCATGCCGACCGACCGACACCGACAGCGACACGCCGCGGCCGTCGAGCTCTTCGGCGATCTCGTCGCCTGAATGACGCGCCGTGCCGCGATCGATCGTGCGCGAGACGAAGTGCGCCAGCCCCGCCAGCGCCGCGGGGTCCGAGGTGCTCCCAGCCGCAAGCAGGCTCGCATGGAGTGTGATCGCCGGCGTGGTGTTGGTCTGTTTGGTGAGGATGGTGACGCCGTTATCGAGAACATCCCGTATCGGCGACAACCCGCGAATCTGCGGACCGGTTTCAACGCGGCCCGCCTCGGGCGTCGTCATCGGGCTCGCTCGGGAGAAGCGGTGCCTACAGCGACTGAGGAGCGAGCGTCGGATGACGAGGGCGCGAACCAGCCGATCGTCCGATTGGAAGGTGCGAAACGCGCGGCCGCCACTGCCGCCACCTGTTCGAGGGTGACCGCGGCGATCTGCTGGGCCACGCTCGGATATCGCCGCCAGCTCGCGATCGTCTCGAAGTAACCGAGTTGATGCGCGATGTTCGTAATGCTGTCGTTCTCGAACACGAGGCGGGCCCGCAGCTGGGTCTTGGCCTTCGCCAGCTCGTCCTCGGTGATCCCCTCTGCCCGTACGCGATCGATCGCGTGAACAGCCGCCTGTTCGACTCGCGCCAGCTCGGTGCCCTCGGTGGCTGTCGCCGAAATCGTGTACAGGAACGGCAGCTGCGTCGGAACGACGCCACCGTTCACTGCCGAGGCTAGTCCAGTGTTGACTAGTGCCTGATACAGACGCGTGCTGCGCTGCGGCGGCGGCGTACGAAAGCTCGCCCACAGATTGATGCCTTTCGCGCCAGTCAACGCCGCATCGAGCACGAGCAGCGGAAAGAAATCGGGGTCGGTGAGCGACGGACCGTGGAAGCCGATTTTCAGATAGGCCGTCGTGCCTTCTTTCGCAATCGTGACGCGGCGTTCGCCAAGCTGTTCGGGCTCCACCGGATGAGAGCGCGGGCCGACTTCGCGCGATTCGAGACGGCCGAAGTGTCCATCGACGGCGCGCAGCACTTCGTCGGTGGCGACATCGCCGACGATCACCAATGTGGCGTTGTTGGGCACGTAAAACCGACGATAGTGACCGTACAGATCGTCGCGGGTCATCGTCTGCAGATCCGAGAGCCAGCCGATCGTCGGATGGCGATAGGGGTGCAGCCGGAACGCGGTGGCGGTCAGCTCCTGATCGAGCAGTTGATCAGGATCGTTCTCACCGCCCTGCAGCTCGGAGATGATGACCGTACGCTCCGACTCGCAATCGGCGGGATCGTACAAGCAGCTGCCCATGCGCTCGGCTTCGATGAACAGCATGCGATCGAGCGCATCACGCGTCGCAGTCTCGGTGTACGTGGTTTGATCGATCCAGGTGTAGCCGTTCCAGTAGCCGCCGTACTGCTCGATGATGCCTTTGACTTTATCGCGTGGAATGTTGGTCGAGCCTTTGAAGTTCATGTGCTCGACCCAGTGGGAGACGCCAGTGAGTCCAGGCCGCTCGTCTTTCGACCCGACGCGATACCAGCACCAGACGGTTGCCAGGGGCGCGGTGTGGACTTCTTGCACCAGCACCCGCAAACCGTTGTCGAGCACGTGCTCGCGAACCGTCGAGTTCTCGGTCAACTCCGGGTCCGCCGTGACCATCCCCGGATTATAGGGCCGGGCTAGAATTACAAGATGCCCGAGTGGAAAGATACCGTGAATCTGCCACGGACCGACTTTCCCATGAAAGCCAGCCTGCAGACCGCCGAGCCTGAAGCGCTCGAGCGTTGGGCTGCCATGGATCTGTACGGACAGATCCGCCGCGCACGCCGCGGTGCTGCGAAGTTCATCTTCCACGACGGACCGCCCTATGCGAACGGGCAGATTCACCTCGGAACCGCGCTCAACAAGATCCTCAAGGACTTCGTGATCAAGTCGCGGACGATGGCTGGGTTCGATGTGCCGTACACGCCCGGCTACGACTGCCATGGCCTGCCGATCGAATTGAAGGTGGACCGCGAGCTCGGATCGAAGAAGCGCGACATGTCGATCGCCGAGATCCGCCGCGCGTGTCGCGAATATGCCGGCCGCTTCATCGACGTGATGACCGGCGAGTTCAAGCGCCTGATGGTGTTCGGCGACTGGGATCACTATTACCTGACGATGAACCCGCGGTATCAAGCGGACATCGCGCGCGCGCTCGGCAAGTTCGTCGAACGCGGACTCGTCTACAAGGGCAAGAAGCCGGTGCACTGGTGCATCCACTGCCGCACCGCTTTGGCCGAAGCGGAAGTTGAATACGAAGATCACGTCTCGCCGTCGATCTACGTGGAGTTCCCGCTCAATCCGGATGCGGCCGGCGAGCTGGCTTCACGTGTGCCTGCGCTTGCAGGACGCGAGGTCTCGGCGCTCATCTGGACGACGACGCCCTGGACGATTCCGTCGAACCTGGCGATCGCCTTTCATCCCGAGTTCGACTACGCGGCGTACGACGTGAACGGCCGCGCGGTGATCGTCGCGGAAGGTCTGGCCGCGCGTGTCGCTCAAGCTGTAGGCCGGCCCTTCGATCGTGCGATCGCGAAGATGAAGGGTGAGCAGCTCGAAGGCATTCGCTTCCGTCATCCGCTTTACGACCGCGATTCGGTGGGTGTGCTGGCCGATTACGTCACGCTCGAACAGGGCACTGGTGCCGTGCATACGGCTCCGGGACACGGTGCGGACGACTTCCTCACCGGCAAGAAGTACGGCCTCGAGATCTACGCACCCGTTGGTCCCGGCGGTCACTTCCTCGACACCGTGCAGCTGTTTGGCGGCCAGCGCGTATTCGACGCGAACCCGCATGTCGAAAAGGCACTCGAGGAGCGAGGACGCTTGTGGCATCGCGAAGCGTTGACTCACCAGTACCCACACTGCTGGCGGTGCCACAACCCCGTGATCTTCCTGGCCACCTCACAATGGTTCGTCCGCATGGACGGCGAACCGGCGATCACTGGTGCCGACGGCCAGACGCGCACGCTGCGCGAAGCGGCGCGCACGGCGATCGATCACGACGTGAAATGGATTCCCGCATGGGGACGCGATCGCATCTTCAACATGGTGTCGAACCGACCCGACTGGTGCATCTCGAGGCAGCGCGCCTGGGGTGTGCCGATTCCGGCGCTCGACTGCACCTCGTGCGGTGAAGCCGTGCTGACCACGGCCATCATCGACAAAGCCGCGGCGGTGTTCGAGCAGTACAACGCCGACTCGTGGTACGAACGCCCGATCGAGGAATTCATCCCTGCGGGACTGACATGTCCGTCATGCGGAGGCACATCCTTCGAGCGCGAGCGCGACATTCTCGACGTGTGGTTCGACTCGGGCTCGAGTCACGAGGCGGTGCTCGCGCGGGCGCCTGATCTGGGATGGCCGGCCGACATGTATCTCGAAGGCAGCGATCAGCATCGCGGCTGGTTCCAAAGCTCGCTGCTCGTGGCGCTGGCGACGCGCGGCCGCCCGCCGTTCCGCGAAGTGCTGACACACGGCTTCCTCATCGACCTCGAGGGCCGAAAGATGTCGAAGTCGCTCGGCAACACGATCGTCCCGCAGGAGGTGATCAAGGAGAGCGGCGCCGAGATCATCCGGCTATGGGTGTCGATGACGGAGTTCACCGAAGAACTACGGGTGAGCCGCGAGATCCTCACCCGTGTGATCGACGTCTATCGCAAGATCCGCAATACGTGCCGCATCCTCGTCGCGAACCTGTACGATTTCGATCCGGCGGTCGACCTGCTGCCCGTCGGCGATCTCACCGCCGTCGACCGGTTCGCGCTCGCGCGCTATGCAGAGGCGGCACAACGGATGTTGCGTGCTTACAACGACTACGATTTCTCGACCGTCTCGCAGGCGATCAACACACTGGCCACGGTCGATCTCAGCGCGTTCTACGTCGATGTGACAAAAGACCGCATGTACACGCTCGCAGTCAAATCTCATGAGCGGCGGTCGACACAGACCTCGATGTATCTCATCTGCGATGGGCTGGCGCGGCTGCTGGCGCCGATTCTGCCGGTCACCGCAGACGACCTCTGGCGCCGTATGCCTGGCGGCCGCGAGTCATCCGTGCACCTCGCCGACTTTCCACGCGTCGAAGCGTATGTGGATCCGGCGCTCGTCAAGGAGTGGACCCGACTGCTCGAGGTCCGCGAAACGGTGAACGCCGCACTCGAACAGAAGCGCAAGGATAAACTCATCGGAACGGCACTGGGCGCACAGGTGCAACTGGCGGCAACGGGCAGCGTTGCGGCTCTGCTTCACGCGCACCGCGACGAGTTGCCGATGCTGTTCAACGTGTCTGAAGTTTCGCTGACCGCCGAGGCTGAGGGGAGCGATGACGTCCGGGTCACGGTAGACCGCGCGCGCGGCGTGAAATGCGCGCGCTGTTGGCGGTTCGTCCCGAGCGTGCGAACGGAGCCGGAATGGGAAGGCATCTGCGATCGGTGCGTCGACGCCCTTGGCGGCACGGCGGCGGCCTGACGTGACGACCGCTATCCATCGCCTCCCGATGTGGCTGTCCACGACGGTGCTACTGCTCGATCAGATCGTCAAGATGCTGATCCGGCCGAAGCTCGGGCTCTATGAAAGCGTGCCGCTGATTCCGGGGTTCTTCAGCTTGACGCGGATCCACAATACGGGCGCGGCGTTCGGGCTGATGGACAGCCTCGACTTTCCGTTCAAAGCCGCCGTTCTCGCGCTCGTGCAGACGACGGCGCTCGTTGGGCTGGCGGTGTACATCTCGGCGATCGCCAGCGATCAGCGGCTTACCCGCACCGGTCTCGCGCTCGTGATCGGCGGGGCCGCGGGCAATCTGATCGACCGTATTCGTTTCGGCTACGTCTTGGACTTCTTCGATTTCTACTGGCGCGGCTGGCATTTCTGGGCCTTCAATGTCGCCGATGCCGCCATCTCGATCGGCGTCGCGCTGATGGTGCTCGAGATGTTGGGGATGGGCAGGTACTACCGTGTATCCAGAACTGTTTAGTGTCGGTCCGATCACCGTCTACACGTACGGTGTGCTCCTGGCGGCGTCCTATCTGCTCGGCCTCAGGCTGGCGATGTCGCGCGCCAAACGTTGGGGGCTCGACGCCAATCGCGTCCTCGATCTCGGCATCTACATCATCATCGCTGCGCTGGTCGGCGCCAAGCTGCTGCTGCTCATCGTCGATCGAGAACAGTTTCTGCGTAATCCGATGGAGCTGCTGTCGCTCGCGCGATCGGGCGGCGTGTTTTACGGCGGCCTGATTCTCGCGGTGAGCGTGGCATTCTGGTACATCGCCCGGCACCGCATGCCGTTCTGGACCACGTGCGATGTGTTTGCGCCGGGGATCGCCCTTGGCCACGTCACTGGCCGGCTTGGCTGTCTGGCCGCCGGCTGCTGCTTTGGACGGCCCACTGATCTGCCATGGGGCATTACGTTCAAGAACCCGCTCGCGGCATCTTTGGTGGGAACACCGCTCAACATCCGTCTCCATCCAACGCAACTCTACGAGGCGGGCGCCGAGCTCTTGATCCTCGTACTACTGCTGACAACGGAGAAGCGCGGAAAGCCGTTCGCGGGGCGGACGTTCTGGGCCTACATGCTGCTCTATGCGATCTCGCGCTACATCATCGAGTTCTATCGCGGCGATCCGCGCGGCGCGCTGTTCGGCATGTCGACGTCGCAGGTCATTTCGCTCGTGCTGGCGCCGCTCAGCCTGGCGATGCTGGCGTGGCTCGCGCGCGCCAATCCGGAGACACCGCGGGAACATGGACAGCGCCGGCGCGTCGCTGCGTGAGCCTTGATTTCACTGTCCCGGCCGACTTCGACGGGCAGCGCATCGATCGCTTTCTCGTCTCCGTGCTCGCCGACTACTCGCGCTCGCAGATCCAGAGACTGATCGCCGACGGTCATGTCGCGATCCATCGCGGCGCGTCCGATCGGCTGCTGCCCTCGCCGAAATCGAATCTCGTCGTGCGCGAGACGGATCGCATCACCGTTGACGCACCTGCCCCAGAGCCTTCCGAGCTTGCAGCAGAAGCCCTTGCGCTCGACATCCTTTATCAGGACTCCGATCTCGCCGTTCTCAACAAGCCGCCCGGCATGGTGATTCATCCGAGCGCCGGTCACGCGTCCGGAACGCTGGTCAACGCGCTCCTGCATCATCTGACGGATCTCAGTGGCATCGGCGGCGAGCGTCGCCCCGGCATCGTGCACCGGCTCGATCGCGGCACCTCGGGAGTGATGGTCATCGCCAAGAACGACGCGGCGCACCAGGAGCTCGCGCGTCAATTCCACGATCGCGAGGTCGAGAAGGAGTACATCGCGCTGGTGTGGGGAGTGGTGCAGGCTGGGCGACGAATCGACGCGGCAATCGGCCGCGACCCGGCGCATCGTCAGAAGATGTCGGCGCGTGCCAAGCACGCCCGCGAGGCGGTGACGCGCATCACGCGCGCGCACCACATGCCGGGTCTGACGCTGTGCCAGGTCGCGATCCACACCGGGCGCACGCACCAGATCCGCGTTCATCTGAGCGCGATCGGTCATCCGGTCGTCGGCGATGCGCTCTACGGCGGCGTGCATCGGCGCGTGCCCGGAGATATCCGCGCTGTGCAGCGGCTCACGCGGCCCTTCCTGCACGCGGCGCGGCTGGCGTTCACGCATCCACGCGATCAACGGCGCATGCAGTTCATCGCCCCACTGCCGCAGGATCTCGAGGACGTCCTCAACGATCTCCCTGGGTGGCCGCCAGAAACCAAACCGTAGAGCGCAGGCTGCAGCCGGCGCGATCGAGGGCAGATGATGGACAGACCGATCGTTCCTCGCGAGATCCGCACGGTGTTCAAGGGCCGCGTCTTCACGGTGCTGGTCGAAACGATCACCCTGCCGAAGGGCGGCGAGCTGGCCGTGGAGATCGTTCGTCATCCGGGTTCGGTGGTGCTCATCCCGGTGACTGACGATGGCGCGCTGATGCTCGTGCGCCAGTACCGGCACCCGATCGGTCGATGGGTATGGGAGCTGCCGGCCGGCACGCTGAAGCCCGATGAAGACATCGAGGGCGCAGCGATACGAGAGTGCCACGAAGAGATCGGATTGATTCCCGACCGGCTCGAACGCGTCGGATCGTTCTATCCCTCGCCCGGATTCTGCGACGAGATCATGCATTTCTTCCGTGCGACCGGGTTGAGGACGCCCGGACCCTCCGATGAACCGGCGCATCAGGACGAGGACGAAGATCTCGAGCCGCGCGCATTCACGCGCGCACAAGTACACGACATGATGGCGGCGGGCGAGATCGTCGACATGAAGACCCTGGCAGGTCTCGCGCTCGCGCGCGAGTAGGGCTCGGCCCTTCGGGCCGAGTAGGGCCGCGCCTTCGGCGCGGTTGGGCGCGCGCTACGCGCGCGTGAGGCGCGGCTTCGCCGCCTGGGGGCGGCCCTCTAGCCGCGCGTAACGCCTTCTTTGATCAGCGCCAGACCAAAGGCTCTTCTTCCCTCAGGCGCGGCCAGATTCAGCGCACCCGACAGCATGCGGCGATAGATCTCGCTTAGCGCGGGCGTGTCTTCCAGAGTCTCTGCACCCTGAGTGCCTGTGCCAAGAAACGCGGCTCCGCAGAGAACGGCAACGAGCCGGCGGTTGTAGACAAAACGTTCGGGAAGCACCGCCGATGATTCGCCGTCGTATGCGGCAAGCAGTCGTCGACAGGCTGAGTCGTCCATGCGAAAGAACATGGCGAGTGTGGCCAGGTCGTACAACGGATCGTTCAGCGCGGCCACATCCCAATCGAGCAGCAGCACACGTTCGCCGTCGTAGCGGACGTTCGTCGGATTGAGATCGTTGTGGCTCAACACCATCGCGCGATCGAGCGAGGGTGGCTTCTCGGTGAGAAGGCGCTGAATCGCATCACGTGCGAACGAGGGCACACCGGCATCGGTCGCCATCGGCGCCCAGAGCGTCGACAGAAACTTCAACGGATCCCGATACTCGCTATCGCGCGCAGGGATCTGGTGAACGCGTTTGATTGTCGTCGCCGCCAGATCGAGCGCGGTGTCGCGAGTCGGAGGATTGTAGAAGAGAGCCGCAAACGATTTATCGACGACAAACGCCGTGACGATGGCGCGATGGTCTTCGTCGACGTGAACGATCTGAGGCGCGAGCGAGGCGGCGGCCGCGAGCTGCTGAACACGGAGCGCGCGGCGCCACTCGTCGGACGCCGCGGTCCGATCGGTGATCTTGAGTACGAACGTCTGTCCGCCGGCTTCAACGCGATAGACGTCCGCCCCCGAAAACCCCATGGCCATCCGGGTGATGGTGGTTTCAGGCCCGCGTAGATGCGCGGGCAGACACGCGTCGAGCGTCATGTCACTGCAGATGCGCCGGCACCCGACGAGTCCCCTTGCGCTCCGGGCGCCCGGCTTTCGCCGGCATCAGCGCGAGCAGCAGCACCTCGTCCACGCTATGGACATAGTGGATCGTCATCTCGCGCCTGAGATCGTCGTTGAGATCCTCGAGCACGTTCTTCTCGTTCTGACGCGGCAGGACCACCTCGCGAATGCCGACGCGACGGGCCGCCAACACCTTCTCTTTGATGCCGCCCACCGGCAGCACGCGGCCGGACAGCGTGATCTCGCCGGTCATCGCCAAATCACCGCGAACCGGACGCTGTGTCAGCTCCGATGCGAGTGCCGCGGCAATCGTCACGCCTGCCGATGGCCCGTCCTTCGGAATCGCTCCGGACGGCACGTGCAAGTGGATCTCGGCGTTCTTGAAGAAATCGGGATCGGCGCCATAGGCACCGGCGTGCGCGCGGAACCACGACAAGGCGGCGCGCGCCGATTCCTTCATCACGTCGCCAAGCTGACCGGTCAGCGTCAGCGTGCCCGAGCCCGGCATCCGCGACGCCTCGATGAACAACACATCGCCGCCCGCCGGCGTCCACGCCAGACCAATCGCGACGCCCGGATCCTTCGTGCGCTCCTCCATCTCCTCGTCCAGGAATGTCGGCGCGCCAAGCATCTGCGTCACGACTGCTGGCGTGATCGTGAGGGGCGTCTCGTCGCCTTCGGCGCGGCGTCGTGCGGCTTTGCGGCACAGCGCGCCGATCTCGCGCTCGAGATTGCGCACCCCGGCCTCGCGCGTGTAGCCGTGTATCACCGCGCGGATTGCGTCATCGGTGATCGTCAGCTGCTCCGAGGTGAGCCCGTGATTCGTGATCTGTTTCTGCGCGAGGTGATCGCGGGCGATCGCCAGCTTCTCGTCCTCGGTGTAGCCCGGGATCTCGAGCACTTCCATGCGATCGCGCAGCGCCGGCGGAATGGTGTGCAGCACGTTCGCAGTGGTGATGAACAGCACCTCCGACAGATCGAACGGCACGTCGAGGTAGTGATCGCGGAACGAGTTGTTCTGTTCCGGGTCGAGCACCTCGAGGAGCGCCGACGCCGGATCGCCGCGGAAATCGGATCCCAGCTTGTCGATCTCGTCGAGAATGAAAACCGGATTCCGCGACTCGGCACGGCGCAAGCCCTGGATAATCTGGCCGGGCAGCGCGCCGATATAGGTGCGGCGATGGCCGCGAATCTCCGCCTCGTCGCGCATGCCGCCGAGCGACACGCGTACGAACTTGCGCTCGAGCGAGGTGGCGATGCCGCGCGCCAGTGATGTCTTGCCCACACCGGGGGGTCCCGCGAAGCAGAGGATCGGTCCCTTCACGGCGGGATTGAGCTTGCGAACGGCGAGGTACTCGAGGATCCGCTCCTTGGCCTTGTCGAGTCCCGAGTGATCGGCGTCGAGGACCTGTTTGGTCTTCGGGAGATCGATCACTTCCTCGGTGCGCTTCTGCCACGGCAGCATGATCAGCCAGTCGAGATACGTGCGCGACACGGTGTATTCGGCCGCGGCCACCGGCATCCTCGCCAGACGATCGAGCTCGCGAAGCGCTTCCTTCTTCACCAGCTCGGGCATGCCGGCCGCTTCGATCTTCTCGGTGAGCTCCTCGATCTCCTTGGTCTGATCGTCTCCCTCGCCCAGCTCTTTCTGGATGGCCTTGAGCTGTTCGCGAAGGAAGTACTCGCGTTGATTACGACCGACCTCGGACTGGACCTGCGACTGAATTTTCGATCCGAGCTCGAGCACCTCGAGCTCCTTGACGAGGATCCGATTCAACGTGTCCATTCGCGCGCGCACATCGAGTGTTTCGAGCGCTTCCTGCTTGATGGCGGTCGCGATCGTCGACAGGCTCGAGGCAATGAAGTCCGAGAGGCGGCCGGGCTCGGTGATGTTGGCGGCCAGCGTCTGCAGATCTTCAGAGAGCAGCGGCGACAGCGATACCACTTTCTGGAAACTGGTCTTGATGTTTCTCAGCAGCGCATCGATCTCGAGACGATCGGTCTCGGCCAGCGTCTCGACGGCCGGCGCCACGCGCGCGCGCAGGTAGGGTCGCGTCTCGGTGACTTCCTCGAGACGCAGACGAGCCAGGCCCTGCACAATCAAACGCAGGCTGCCGTCCGGCAGCTTGAACATCTTGTGAATGTGACTCGCGGTACCGATTTCGTACAGGTCCGACTGCTGCGGCTCGTCCACCGAGGCATCTCGCTGCGTGAACACGCCAATGAGCTTGCCCGCCGAAATCGCTTCGTCGATCAAACGCACCGACGATTCGCGTGCCACGGCCAGCGGCATGAACGAGTTGGGAAACAACACCGTGTCGCGCAGCGGCAGAATCGGCAGCTCGTCAGGAATGGCCAGCGGCCGGTCATTTGCCGACACCTCTTCGAGATCGGGCACGTCATCTCGTTCGTTCATGGGCGGATGCTCTCCTACTTTGATGAGACGCGCAAGAAAATGCGCGCGATTCGGAGAAGCCGGGCTGTCGGAGGACCAGCCCGCCGGGACCGCGTGCGCGATCCCGGTGGCTGAATGGGGTGATGATGCGCGTTCGCGCGCGATTAGCTTGCGGAGTCGAAGAAGAGTGCCGACGAACCGCGCTTCTGCGCCATCATGCGCTCACGCCGTTCGGCGGTTTCTCTGGCCTCTTCGCAATCTTTGCAGCGCGCCGCAAACGGGAGGGCACGCAGCCGTGCCTCCGCGATCTCCTCGCCGCACTCGAAGCAGTTGCCGTAGGTGCCTTCGTCGAGCCGACGCAGCGCAGCATCGACCTTGACCAAAGTCTCGGACTTCATCTGAATGAGCGCGAACTCGATGTCTTCCTGAATGTCGACCTCGGAGCTCTCGCCCTGGTCGAGCACATCGCGCTCTTTGTTCCCCTCAGCCCGAACGTCGCGCATCTTCTCCTGCACTGCGCTCAACAACTCGCGGCGGCGGTCTTCGAGCATTCGCTTCAGCTCGGTGTAGCGGCTCGTCTTTGCCGCTGCCTTCGTTCGTGTCGTCGTCGCCATGATGACTGCCGCTCCCTTCGTGCCGGTCCTTCCTTTGGACCGGCCCTTCATAATGCCGGCGGCTATGCAACTTGAGTGCCCTCTCGCCCTGGCTTTCCGCCGGCGCCCACAGGCGAGCTATCAATTCAGGTGCCGCCCCGCTGGTATCTTCAGCAAGTGACGGTGGGCCTATGATTTACGTCTATAAACTCTTCCTCGTCCTAGTAACTGCACCTTTAGACGCCAAGTACGTTGCGCAGGTTTTCTACTGGAATGTCCTCTGTCAATGACGGTTGTCACGAGCGGTCCCGTGGTTTCCTGTCCCGCTTTAGCACGCTCGCACACGATAGCGGGGCTCTGGCGTCCTTACAGTTGTTGATATAAACCTAATGAAGTCAGTGTTTAAAAGCTGTCGAGCAGATTCGGATCCGAATTCAGGCTTTCCGCCTGTCCACTGACTACCGACGAGGGGCGACGGCGCGACGGTAGAGTGTAGATATATCGGCATATTGTTGAAATTACATCATCAGAAGGGAATTTTTGCTCGGGGCAATTTGGCATGAACGAGGACAATTTGTGTCGCCAATCCGACTGACAGTGTCGGGAAAGGGACGTCAGGTGTGCGATGCTTCGTGCGATGGCGTGCCCCGTATGTGGCCAGCGCAAGGGCAGGCGTTCGTGCCCGGCGCTTCGCCAAACGATTTGCTCGGTGTGCTGCGGAACCAAGCGTCTAGTTGAGATCGCCTGTCCGGACGATTGTCCGCATCTGACCACCGCACGCGAGCATCCCGCGGCGGTGGTAAAGCGTCAGCAGCAGGAGGACGTCGCGCTGCTCCTACCAGGTATTCGACATCTCACCGAACGCCAATACCAACTGTTCTTTTTGTTTCACACTGCCATCGCGCGCCACACACCCGAGGGATTCTCGCGGCTCATCGATGACGATGTTGCCGAGGCCGCTGGAGCGGTGGCCGCGACGCTCGAGACATCGACACGCGGCGTCATCTACGAGCACAAGACCCAGTCGCTCACCGCTCAGCGGCTCGCCTCCGAACTGACCGCGCTGTTGGCGGAAATCAAGTCGCAAGGCGCCACCATCCACGACCGCGAAGCGGCCATTGTGCTTCGCGCGATCGAGGAGGGCGCGAAGCATACACGGCGAGCCCCGGGCGTCACCGAGGGCGACACAGCGTATCTCGCGCTGATGGGCCGGTTGCTTCACGTGCGCAAGGCCGCCGCGCCAAGTGAGCCCAGCACGCCTCAGAGTTCGCTGATTCTGCCGTGATCCTGATAGAATCTGACGTTTGCGCCCTTGGGGTGCGGCGAGGCAATCATGGCGAAACGATGTGAGATCTGCCACAAGGGCCCGGCGGTCGGTCGGACGATTTCTCATGCACACAACGTGGGACCCCGGCGGTTCGAGCCGAATCTTCAGACGGTGCGGGCCATCATCGGAGGGACGACCAAGCGGATCCGTGTCTGCACGCGATGCCTGCGGGACGGAAAGGTGACCAAGGCTGCCTGACGTGCGCCAGGTCATCTCTGCACCAGACGCGCCGAAAGCGATGGGCGCGTACTCGCCGGCGATCAAGGCCGGCAACCTGCTCTTCATCTCTGGGCAGATCCCGCTCGATCCTGCGACCGGCAATCTCGTCACCGGCGACATCGCCGCACAAGCCGATCGCGTGATGCGCAACGTGTCGGCGCTATTGCGTGCGGCCGGGCTCGGGTTCGAACACGTCGTGCGAACGACGGTATTCCTTGCCGATATGAACGACTTCGCGGGAATGAACGAGGTGTACAGCCGCTACATCGTCGACCCGCCGCCGGCGCGGGCGACGGTGCAGGTCGCGCGTCTGCCCCGCGATGTCAGGATCGAGATCGATGCAATCGCGATGATCGACTGACTCGACTATCGAGACGCTAGGCTCGAAGAACTCGAGCCGCTTCCTGTCGATGTGCGCGAAATCCACAGCGAACTTTCCCTCCGGTCATCGGGTGAATAACCGTTCCAACTAGGGTTTCCAGCCTTGACTGGGCCTTGGGAGATTCATATCGTGCTTCCCCAGGGCTGCTCCTCTGTAGACGGGTCCCAGCGCCCGAGGAAACACGAGGTGCGCAATGGCGGTCGACGACTCCGAAAAACCTCTCTCTCCTGGCACGCCCCCGACGACTGAACCGTCAGAAGGCCACGACGCAGGTGGTCGAGCCTGGCCTGACTCGCTGACCGAGGCACAGCACCACAAGTTGTTGAAGATGGGACTTTCCTTTCGCGCGATGGTGGGAGGGATAGACGAGTACGCGATCTTCGCGCTCGACCGAGACGGCCATATCTTGAGCTGGAATGATGGTGCCCAACGGATCAAGGGATACCTGGCGCACGAGATCATTGGCCAGCATATGTCGCGCTTCTACACCGTTGAGGATCTCGAGCAAGGCCACCCCGCCACCCTGCTGAAGACCGCGGAATCGCAGGGACACGTGACCGACGAAGGGTGGCGCGTGCGCAAGGACGGCACGATTTTCTGGGCGGACATCAACATCACGGCACTGCGGGATAAAAAGGGAGTCCTCAAAGGATTCTGCAAAGTGGCGCGTGATGCGACGAGGCGCAAGCGAGCAGAAGACGCGCTGGCCGAACTCTCGACCCGATTGCTCGAGGCCGAAGACAACGAGCGACGTCGGATTGCACTCGAGTTGAACGACAAAACCAGCCCGAACTTCACTTCGTTGCTGTTGAAGCTGCGTCAGATCAGGACGCGAACAGAGAGACTCGGTGGCGACACGCTTCAATTGGTGGGCGACAGCATCCTCTTGGCCGACTCGCTGTCGCGTGAAATCCGCGTCGTATCCTACTTCTTGAACCCGCCCCTCCTCGACGCCGGCGGCCTCTTGGCCAGCTTGCGCTGGTACCTCGATGGTTTCTCAAAGCACAGGGGCACCGTCGTCGACATGGAGTTTCCCGAACAACTGGATCGGTTGCCACGGCCCTCCGAGCGTGCGCTGTATCGCATCACGCAGGAATGCTTCACGAGCATCGTTGGCCGGTCGGGGAGCTCGCGCGTCAACGTAAGGATCTCGACCGAAGGGGACCTCCTGATGCTCGAAATACGCAGTGAGCGCGGAAACCTGTCGGCAAGCGTGCTGGAGTCCGTGAGGGAGGGGAAAGGGGAGTTGGGCTTCACGATCGCCGGCATGCGAGAGCTGATGAAACAACTCGGCGGCCGTTTGAATGTCACGTCATCCGAACGGGGCACCTCAGTCACGGCGATCGTGCCGATTGGGGCCAGCGCGCGTTCTGACGGCAAGACGGTTGTGCACGACGACCGATCCCGAGATCGAATCGCTAAAGAAATACCGGTCAACCTCGCGCCATTGGGTCACGCAGGAGCCAGCGAAACGGGTCAATCTGAGAATCTGAGCTCTCACGGCATGCGTGTGACAACCGAACACGCGTGGCGCACCGGCGAGCAGGCGCGGGTCAGTTCGTCAGAGGCTGGTTTGAGCGCGGAAGCCAGAGTGGTGTATTGCGAATTCCTCGGAGACCGGTTTGCTGTGGGGCTAGAGCTGTTCAAGCCTGCGGAAGACTTGACGGCGCGGAGTTGAGCTTCGTCTGGACTCGTCGCATCACGCGCGGGCGCTTCGTTCCACTCCAATCACGCCCTGCACGCCCTTGATCGACTTGATCACCTTCTCGAGGTGTTTCACGTCGCGGATCTCGACCGTCATGTCGATCCGCGCCTGCTGATCCTCGCCGGTCCGCGCTTCCATGTTGGTGATGTTGGTGTTGATGTCCGACACTTTCGCGCTGATCTCGGCGAGCATGCCTTTTCGATCTTCGACCTGCATCGTGAGACGCACGACATACGGCGCCTGATCGGCACCGGCGCTGTCCCATTCGACCTCGATGCGCCGCTCGGGATCGAACATCAGATTGACGACGTTCGAACACGACCACGAGTGGACCGACACCCCTTTGCCGCGCGTGATGTAGCCGACGATTCGCTCGCCGCGAATCGGATTGCAGCACTTCGCGCGGAACACCATCACATCGTCGGCGCCGCGCACCTTGATCTTGTCGCCACTCGCGCCTGGACGAAGCACGCGACGGACGATCGAGACGACCGGCGATGCTTCTCTGAGCTGCGCCGGCGGCACCGACTTCTGCAGCACCGTTCGCGCCGACAGCTTGCCGTAGCCGATGTGTGCGAGCAGCTCGTCTGGGGTCTTGGCGCCGTACTCGGCCGCGAACTTCAGCAGCTCCGCGCTTTCGAGCAGCGTGCCAGGGTTGAGACCGTACCGTCGCACTTCCTTTTCGAACAGGCGCCTGCCCAGATCGACGCTGCGCATGCGTTCTTCGCTCTGCAGCACGTGCTTGATCTTGCTGCGGGCTCGTGAGGTGACGACGAACGACAGCCAGTCTCGACTTGGCCGGTGTCCAGACTGCGTCACGATCTCGACGATGTCGCCGTTTTGGAGACGCGTGCGCAGCTGCACCATCTTGCCGTTGATGCGCGCGCCGACGCACTGGTTGCCGACGTCGGTATGCACGGTGTACGCGAAATCCACCGCGGTCGCACCGCGCGGAAGCGATCGCACTTCGCCCTTCGGCGTGAAGATATAGACCTCTTCTGGATAGAGATCGATCTTCAGGTTCTGCAGGAACTCCCGCGGGTCTCGGACTTCCTGCTGCACCTCGAGAAGCTGACGCATCCACTGGAAATAGCGTTCGTCGCGATGATCGCCAACGCGCCCTTCTTTGTATTTCCAGTGAGCCGCGATCCCTTCCTCGGCGCGACGATGCATCTCGTCGGTGCGGATCTGCAATTCGAAGGGGAAGCCGTGCTCGCTGATGACTGAGGTGTGAAGAGATTGATAGCCGTTGGGCCGTGGCATCGCAATGAAATCCTTGATGCGGCCCGGGATCGGCGACCAGGTTTGATGAATGATGCCGAGCGCGGCATAGCAGTCCTTGATCGACTGTGTGACGACACGAAGCGCGACGAAATCGTACACACGCTCGAGATCGATCTTCTGCCGCTTCAATTTGAGGTGGATGCTGTAGAGACGCTTGATCCGACCGTCGAGCGCAATCAAAGGGACCTGCGCGTCCTCGAGCTTGCCCCGCAGGGCTCGCGTCAGCTCGTCGATGGTCGCCTCGGCCTGCTTGCGCTGGGCCTCGACTTTGGCGCGGAGCCCTTCGTAGGCTTTGGGCTCGAGGTACTTGAACGAGAGCTCTTCGAGCTCGTTCTTCACCTTGCTCATCCCGAGGCGATTGGCGATGGGCGCGTAGATGTCGAGCGTCTCCTGAGCGATCTTGATGCGGCGCTCCTCTGGCAGATGGTGCAGCGTCCGCATGTTGTGCAGCCGGTCGGCGAGCTTGACCAGGATCACCCTGATGTCGTCGACCATCGCCAGCAGCATCTTGCGGAAGTTCTCGGCCTGGCGTTCCTCGCTGGACGAAAACGGGATGGCGCCGATCTTCGTCACCCCCTCGACAACGTGGGCGATTTCCTTGCCGAAGAGCTCCTCGATGCGCTCGGGGGTGGTGAGGGTGTCCTCGACGACGTCATGCAGGAGCCCGGCGGCGACGGCGACAACGTCGAGCTTCATCTCAGCCAGCGAGTCGGCCACCTCTAGCGGATGAACCAAATACGGCTCGCCGGAGTGGCGGACCTGCCCCTTGTGCTCGAGGGCGGAGAAGACGTACGCCCGCCGCAACAGCTCCAGATCGGCTTCCGGACTGTAGCTCCGAACCTTCTCGAGGAGCGTCTCGAAACGAATCATGAAAAGCGGTGTCTAAGCAACTGAGACGCGTGTGTGCGGGCCGTCCGCTACCAGCCGACGCCCAGAGTCGGCACCGGCGAATTTCGACGGCCATTTGCATCACCGTCATCTTCATGATAGCCGGACCCTTGACGGGTCAGAAAACGGATCACTATACTGGCGCGTTTTCAGGCTTCTCGCGTGCGATGACCGGGAGAGCCGCAGGGGGGATGTGATGGGTAGGGTTTCGTCGAGGGCGACGCTGTGCGCTCTGATCGCGCTCGGCTTCATAAGTGCGGGCTGCAGCCAGGTCGGTTTGCTCAAGGGCAAGATGGCGTTCAAGGACGCCAACCAGTTCTATCAGCAGCAGGACTACAAGGCAGCCTCGGAAAAGTATGAGGAGACCCTTGCGGCCTGTCGGGGCTCGGAAGCGACATGCAGCGAGCCGCGGCTGGTGGCCGCCTACTTCTTCCTCGGCAACAGCTACGACAATCAATATCGGCCCGCCCGCAAGGGTGAGAAGTCGAACGACGACATGCTCACCAAGGCGATCGAGAACTACAAGAAATCCGCCGAGGTCGAGCTCGATCCGAAGATCAAGAAGCTGGCGATGGAATACCTGGTCGCCGCGTACGGACCCGACAAGTTGAACGACCCGTCGCAGGCCGAGCCGATTCTGCGCCGCATGATCGAGCTCGAGCCCAACGAACCCAGCAACTACACGTATCTCTCACGCATCTACGAAGAGAACGGGGACTACGAGCAGGCCGAGCAGCTCCTGCAGAAATCGCGCGAGATGAAACCGAACGATGCCTCCGTGTACGTGACGCTGGCGGCCTTCTACAACCGGCAGGGCGAGTTCGACAAGACGATGGAAGCGCTCCATTCGCGCGCTGAGAAGGAGCCGACAAACCCCGAGGCGTTCTACACGATCGCGACCTACTACTGGGAGAAGGCGTACCGCGACTTCACGACGCCGGAGCCCGACAAAGTGAAATTCGTCGCGGCGGGGTTACAGGCCGTCGACAAGGCAATCGAGCTCAAACCCGACTACTTCGAGGCGTTGACCTACAAGGGTCTGCTGCTCCGCGCGCAGGCGTTGCTCGTGAAGGAGCCCGCCAAGCAGCAGGCGCTCCTCAAGGAAGCGGACCAGTACCGCGACCGCGCTACTGCCGTGCGCGACAAGCAGCGGGCCGCGAGCGCGGCGTCCACCAAGTAGGGCCTCGACCCTACTTTTCGCCGATTTCGTCCAAAGGGGGCCGTTCTGAAGAACGGCCTCTTCGTTTTTTCGTCCGTCCTGTTGTTCCCAAATCGTCTGTCCCTGTTATTTACCCGTCCGTGACTTGCGCTTAGTATGTTGAGACCTCTGTGGGGCGGGTCGATGCGGGTGTCCGTGATCCCAATGGGGTTCCTGTTTCTGGAGTTGAATTCATGAAGCGTTTGCTGAACGTGAAGGCGTGGTTCAGGGTCCGTCCGCTCGCCCTGCTCTCGATCTGCGTGCTCCTGCTGCCGGCCAGCCCTGTGTTCGCCCAGGGCGTAACGACTGGTGCACTCAACGGAATCGTGACGAATGAGCAGGGGCAGCCCGTCGCTGGCGCGATGGTTATCGCCATCCACCTGCCCTCCGGCACCAACTACGAAGCGGCGACTCGATCGGACGGCCGATTCACGATGCCCAGCATGAGAGTCGGTGGTCCGTACAGCGTCACCGTCACCTATACCGGCGGCGCGGGAACCGCCTTCGAACCACAGACGCAGGAGGATATCAGCATCACGCTCGGCGTCTCCTCCGACCTCACCTTCAAAGTGCGGTCGATCGCCGTGCAGGAAACCGTCACTGTGTCGGCCACCGTCGATCCGGTGTTCAGCTCCTCGCGCACGGGCGCGGCCACGACCGTCGGCCGCCAGGAGATCGCGCTCATCCCGACGCTGAACGGACGCATCGGCGACGTCACCCGTCTCACGCCGCAGTCGAACGGCAGCAACTTCGCCGGCCAGGACAACCGGATGAACAACATCACGGTCGACGGCTCGTCGTTCAACAACTCGTTCGGCCTCGGCGGGCAGCCTGGCGATCGCACGGGCGTCGCGCCGATCTCGCTCGAGGCAATCGAGCAGATTCAGGTGAACGTTGCCCCCTTCGATGTGAGACAGGGCAGCTTCACTGGCGCCGGCGTGAACACCGTGACGCGCAGCGGAACCAATCGCGTGACCGGCTCGTTCTACCATCGCTTCCGCGATCAGGACTGGGTCGGCACCGACGCCGCCGGGCAGACGGTGAATCCGGGCACGTTCAAGTTCCGCAATACCGGCGGCTGGGCCGGCGGGCCGATTCTCAAGAACAAGTGGTTCGCCTTCGGCAATTACGAAGATCAGATGGACACGCGACCGCTGACCACCTTCCGCGCCAACAACGGCGGCGAGCCGGTGGGCGGCACGGTCACGCGCGTGCTCGCGTCAGACCTCACCGCGCTGAGCAACTATCTCAAGCAGAACTTTCAGTACGACACCGGTCCGTTCAACGAAGTACCCGACGAGACGCCGGTGAAGCGGTTCCTGCTCCGCAGCGACTACAACATCAACAACAACAACAAGGTCAGCTTCCGCTACAACTATCTCGATTCGTTCAGCGACACGGCGATGTCGAGTTCG
>Ga0075424_100001383_pt1 | contig 21238 bp, 25 predicted proteins | sample SoiMethybrSBSTD3_FD_75301 | JGI IMG/M metagenome (GOLD analysis project Ga0075424, IMG submission 75301) | Bulk soil microbial communities from a Populus tree surrounding site in Tennessee, USA - Soil MetaG P. TD hybrid SBSTD3 | ecosystem: Environmental > Terrestrial > Soil > Tree plantation... | reverse complement strand
TGTGTCGCCGGCATCATCGGGCGGTGCACGAGGAGGGCTACAAGGTCGCGCGGGGGCCCGACGGCGTCCTCCACTTCCGGCGGCCGGATGGGCGACGGGTGCCCGAGGTGCCGCCGCCTGGCGCGGTGCCGGCGAAGCCCGTGGAGGCTCTACGGACCTCGCACGAGGCGCAGGGCCTCCACGTCGATGCTCGGACGGGGTGCGCGCGCTGGCTCGGGGAGGGCCTGAACGTCGGGTGGGCCATCGACGTGCTGCATCCGCGGGCCGGAGTGCGTAGAACGTGAAGCCTCTGACCGTCGGAGCAGCGGTGACACTGGAGAGGAGAATCTTGGCGACGCTCATCGAGTGGCTTCCTGCTGACCTAATGTGCGGTACGGTGAATTGCGGCTCGACTACGCCAACATCGTCGGGGCGCCAGCGATGCCTGGTGAGAAGCAAGAGGGGAGGATCTGCGTGCTGAACGTGCTCGTGACCATGCCGTTCACGGAGGAACAGCTGAAGCCTCTTCGCAACGTCTCGCCCGAGGTCCGGGTGACCCGCGAGGACGCGGAGCGTGCGGACTACTCACGCACGGACGTCCTCTACGCCGGGTCACCGCCGCGGGATCTCGCTCGGGCGCCCAGGCTCAGATGGGTGCAGGTGCACATGGCCGGGGTGAACGCGCTCTACGATCATCCCCTCTACCAGGACCCGTCCATCGCCCTCACCACCACGAGCGGCGTGCACGCGGCCACCATCGCGGAATACGCCATCACCATACTCCTCGCCTTGGCACATCGCGTGCCGCGCATGGTCGAGTGGCAGGCCAGGGGCACGTGGCCTCCCGACCAGGATCGCTGGACGCTCTTCGTGCCCACGGAGATCCGCGGAGCGACCCTCGGCATCATCGGCTACGGCAGCATCGGACGCGAGCTGGCCCGCATCGCGAAGACCGCGTTCGGGATGAACATCCTCGCGTGCAAGCGCCGTCCCGCGGAGCGAGTGGACGCAGGATACGCGCTGCCCGGCACCGGCGATTCCGAGGGCCGGCTGCCCGATGCATGGTTCTCTCCCGAGCAGCTCTCGGAGCTCCTCGCGCGATCGGACGCCGTGGTGATGTGTGCCCCCCTCACTCCCCAGACCACGGGCATGATCGGCGCCGCCGCCCTCCGGGCCATGAAGCCGAGCGCGTACTTCATCAACGTCGGCCGCGGGGCCACCGTGGACGAGAGCGCGCTCGCCCACGCCCTCCGCGAGCGGCGCCTCGCGGGAGCAGCCATCGACGTCTTCGCCCAGGAGCCGCCGCCCGCGGGGCATCCCTTCTATGCGCTCGACAACGTCATGGTCTCCCCGCACGTGTCGGGCTTTCTCCCGAGCTACGACGACAAGTGCGCAGCGCTCTTCGCGGAGAACCTCCGCCGCTATCTGGCGGGCGTGCCGCTCCTCAACCTGGTCGATCGCGCCACGGGTTACTAGTGGCGCCGTCACCGATCCGTCTCGACGCCGCAGCGGGGGGCGCCAGCGGCAGCTGGTACGTGCTCCTGGAGGGGCTCGCCCGCCTCGTGCGCGCGTTCCATCCGTGGATCGAGGCACGGCGCAGGAATTCGAGTCCGCCCTCGGGACGATCGCGCAGTCGCGCCCCCAGGCCCTGTACGTGTATCCCGACCCGCTCACCGCTCGATTCGCCCGGGCCACCATCGAGTTCGCGGCGAAACAGCGGCTCCCCGCTATCTATGGATTCCGCCAGTGGCCCGACGCAGGCGGACTGATGTCCTACCGATCGAACCTCGGCGATCTCGCGTATCGCGGCGCCGGCCATGTGGACAAGATCCTCAAGGGCGCCAAGCCCTCGGACCTGCCCGGGGAGCAGCCGACGAAGTTCAAGCTCGTCATCAATCTGAGGACCGCCAAGGCGCTCGGGCTCACCCTGCCGTCGTCCCTGCTGCTGCGCGCCGACCAGGTGATCGAATGACGGACGTCGCCGACGCCTGACGCGCTACTTGGCGGCGATGCCCGCGATCTCCACGAAGTAGCGGGGGGCGGCCAGCCGCGCCTCCACGGTGGCGCGGGCGGGTGGATTGGCAGGATCCATCCAGCCGTCCCACACACTGTTCATGTCGTCGTAGTAGCGCATGTCGGCGAGCCAGATGGTGGCGGAGAGGAGCTTGGACTTGCTGCTCCCCGCGGCGGCGAGGAGCTCGTCGAACTTCTTGAGGATCTGCTGGGTCTGGCCCTTCACGTCCGTGTTGGGATCGCCGGCGACCTGGCCCGCGATGTAGATGGTGTCGCCGCTGACGACGGCTGCGCTCAGACGCTTGCCAGGCTGGATCCGTTGGATGGCCATCAATCCCTCCTTGGATTGGCGTAGTTCTGCATGATGTAGCCCGCGATGCTGTGACGTGAGGGGCGATTCGGGAGATTGTCGCCGGGGAACCAGCGCGCATCCTCCAGCTCGGACGTGTCCACGCGGAGCTCGCCCCCCGCGTAGGTGGCCACGAAGCCCAGCATGATCTGGCTGGGGAAGGGCCAGTTCTGGCTGCCCACGTACTGGATGTCCTTGACGTCGACGCCGACCTCTTCCTTGACCTCGCGAGCCACGCAGCCCTCGAGCGACTCGCCGTTGTCGACGAAGCCCGCCACCAGCGCGTAGCGGCCGGGCGCCCACTCCGCCTTGCGGGCGAGGAGGACGCGGCCGGCGTCGCGCACCATGATGATGACGGCGGGGTGGAGATGCGGGTAGTGCTCGTACTTGCAGCGCACGCAGCGCTTGCCCCACTCCCCCTCGATGCGTGTGGTCGCCTCGCCGCAGCGCGGGCAGAAGCCGCTCGTGCTCTGCCACCACAAGGCCTGCATGGCCATCCCGCCCAGGGAGAGGAAGTCGTCGGGCAGCTTCGTGCCGCGCATCGGAACGAGGGTCTGGCGCTCGAGTCCCGGCGGCAGCGTCACGTCCTTGGGCAGCGGCGCCGTCCAGCACGGCTCCCCGCGCAGGGTGCCGAGCCAGAACGGCTCCTTCACGGCGTGCTCCAGTCCCGCGGGCACGGAGCCCGAGGGGAGTCGGAAGCCGTCGCCCTCGGGAGCCACGAGGAGATCCTGATCCTGGACGAGCAGCCAGAGCCCGCGCGGCTCCGGGGGCGGCCCGCCTTGCTTGGCAGTCTGGAAGTCGGCGCCGAGCACTTCCCGGTTGAAGGGAAGGTGGACGGAGAGCGGCGTGGTCACGCGGAGGCGGGCTCGCGCTCGAGCTTCTGGAGCGCCGGCATCACCTCGGCGGCGAAGAGGCGCATGTTCCGCTCGGCCTCGGCGGCGGGCATGCCCGCGTAGGAGAAGACGCCCACGAAGTGGTCGTTGCCCACGCGGCGGCGCACGTCGAGGATCTTCTCGTAGCACTGCTCGGGCGTGCCCCACACCTGGAGGTCCACGAAGAAGTCGATGACCTTTTCGTCGCCGTAGGTGTGGATCTTGTCCGTCATCTTGGCGTAGTACTCGTAGCCTTTCGTGGTCTTCATGTGATCGTCGCCGAAGCGATAGTGGTCGAGCACGCTCCGGAAATAGCCACCAATCCACTGGTGCGCCTGCTCGCGCGCCCGATCGGGATCGGGATCGCAGAAGGTCCAGCCCGCGGAGATGGGCGGGGGCGGCTCCGCGCCGTTGATCTGGCGGTACAGCGCGTGGTACTCCGTCAGCTCCTTGGCCACCTCCGGCCACGGCTTCTGCGGGATGATCAGGATGCCCACCCCGAGCTCGGCCATGATCTTCATGGACTCGGGCGAGACAGCGGCCGCGTAGGTGCGTCCGCGGAAGCTCTTGAAGGGCGCGGGCCGGATGTCCGCCCGGGGCTGGCTCAGGAACTGGCCGTCGAACTCGCAGTAGCCCTTCTCGAGGCCTTCGAGGATCATGCGCGCGTACTCCACGAAGCGCTCACGGCTCTCGCCCATGGCCACCCGGAAGCCTTCGAACTCCACCTTGGCCGCGCCGCGCCCGAGGCCCAGAATGAAGCGGCCGCCCGAGATGTTGTCGAGCATGGACACTTCTTCGGCCACGCGCATGGGGTCGTGCCAGGGCAGCACCACCACCATGGAACCGAGGGTGACCCGCGTGGTCCGCCCCGCCATGTAGGTGAGGAACTGCAGCACGTCGGGGCACATGGTGTAGTCGGTGAAGTGGTGCTCCACGCTCCAGATGGAGTCGAAGCCGAGCGGCTCCACGAGGTCGGCAAGGCGGAGATCGTCCCGGTAGACGTCGAAGTCGGGCCGGGCCCGGCCCGGATTCTGGAAGACGGCGGCCATGCCGACTTGCATTCGGGTCTCCTCCTGGATTGCCGAGGCGCCTGCCTCGGCCCGCCAATCTTGCCCCACGAGGCCCCGCCCGCGCAAGCCGGAGGCCACGGCGGCTCGGTTGACAATCCGTGCCTTTCGCTTAGGCTAGAGCGCGCTGCACCGACGTCCCGCGGCCGCACGGCCGCCACATCACTGGAGGTTTCGGCCATGATGCATCACCACGTGTACCGGACGGAGCTGTCGCCCGTCAGCTTTCTCCAGCGCAACGCCTACGTCTTCCCCGACAAGACCGCGGTCATCCACGGCAGCCGTCGCTACAGCTACCGGCAGCTCGAGGAGCGCGTGAACCGCCTCGCCTCCGCCCTGCGGCGAGCCGGGCTCAAGAAGCACGACCGCGTCGCCTTCATTTGCCCCAACACCCCTGCCATGCTCGAGGCGCACTACGGCGTGCCCCTCGCGGGGGGCATCCTCGTCGCCGTGAACATTCGCCTCTCCTCGGACGAGATCGGCTACATCCTCAAGCACTCGGGCTCGACCTTCCTCTTCGTGGACCACGAGTTCGAGCCGGTGGTGAAGCCCATCGACCTCACGGGCGTCAGGGTGGTGCGGGTGGACGACACGGGCGCCCCCGGGGATCCCTACGAGGATTTCCTCGCCACGGGCAGCCCCGCCGCCGTGCCGTCCGTCCTGGAGGACGAGGAAGAGACCATCGCCATCAACTACACCTCGGGGACCACGGGACGGCCCAAGGGCGTCATGTACTCGCACCGCGGCACGTGGGTCAACGCCATGGGCGAGGTGGTCGAGACGGGCATGAGCTTCGACACGAAATATCTCTGGACGCTGCCCATGTTCCACTGCAACGGCTGGTGCTTCACGTGGGCGGTGACGGCGGTGGCGGGCACGCACGTCTGCCTGCGCCGGGTGGAGCCGGGACGCATCTGGGATCTCTTCGAGGCCGAGGGTATCACCCACTACTGCGGCGCGCCCACCGTGCAGATCGGCGTGGTGAACGATCCCAAGGCGCACCGCCTCCCGCGCCAGATCACCGTGACGGTGGCGGGGGCGCCGCCCTCCCCCACGCTCCTCGGCAAGCTCAAGGAGCTGAACTTCCGTCCCGTGCACGTGTACGGCCTGACGGAGACGTACGGCCCCCACACCGTCTGCGCGTGGCACACGGAGTGGGACCGCCTCCCCACCGAGGAGCAGGCGCGCCTGGCCGCCCGCCAGGGACAGGGCTACGCGCTCTTCGACCTCGTGCGCGTGGTCGATCCCGAGATGAACGACGTCCCGCGGGACGGGGAGACGCTGGGCGAGGTAGTCATGGTCGGCAACAACTGCGCCAAAGGCTACTTCGACCAGCCGGAGGCGACGGCAGAGGCCTTCCGTGGCGGCTGGTTCCACTCCGGCGACATCGGGGTCTGGCATCCCGACGGCTACATCGAGCTGCGCGACCGGAAGAAGGACATCATCATCTCGGGCGGCGAGAATATCTCCACCATCGAGGTGGAGCAGTGCGTGGTGCGTCACCCCGCCGTCATGGAATGCGCGGTGGTGGCCATTCCCGACGAGAAGTGGGGGGAGCGGCCCAAGGCCTTTGTCACCCTCAAGCCGGGGCAGCAGGCCACGGAGCCGGAGATCATCGCCTTCTGCAAGCAGCACATCGCGAGCTTCAAGGCGCCGGCCGCCGTGGAGTTCGGCGACCTGCCCAAGACCTCGACGGGGAAGATTCAGAAGTTCGTGCTGCGCGACCGGGAATGGAAGGGGAGGGAGAAGCGGATCAACTAGCGGGCGGGTCGGGGGCTCTGCCCTCCGGACCAGGCCGCGCGGACGCGAAAGGCGGTCACGAGGAGGAGGATGCCGAAGAAGAGCGAGTAGGCTCCGATCAGCCAGATGAGGGAGAGGAGCCCGGCCCAGGGCAGGAGGACCATCAGGATTCCGAAGACGACGGTGAGGATCCCGTTGAGGATGAGGACCCCCTCCTCGGGCCACTCCTTGCGCAATCTCACGCCCGCCGCGACGTGCAGCACGCCGCTCACCACCGCAAACCCGCTCACGACATAGAGCCAGGCCACCGCCGTCGCTCCCGGCTTGAGCAGGGCCAGGAGACCGAAGGCGATGCAGACGATGCCCTCGACGACGATGGCCCCGATGGGCCGCTGATGCGCTCGCCGGCGCAGGCCGGCCACGAGGCTGAGGATGCCCGCCACGAGCACCATCGCGCCGAACACCATGATGAGAGTGGCCAGGGCGAGACCGGGAGCGAGGAGTGCGTAAAGGCCGAAGGCGACGGCGAGCGCACCCCGCAGGGCGAGCACGCCCCAGTTCAGGCCGAACACAGTGTCCATCACCTGTCTCCCGTGGCTCGCGTCCCGGATGGACGGAGCGGCATCGTGCTGGGCGCATTCTATCAGCGGGTCCCGACCGCGCGTGTAAGATACGGTGGCTAGGCGGCCGGCCCATGCGGCACCGACCAGGAGGGGATCGATCGTGCGCTACTGGGATGACATGAAGGCGGGGGAAGTCGTCGAGCTCGGCTCCCACACCATGGACAAGGAGCGCATGCTGAGCTTCGCGCGCGAGTTCGACCCGCAACCCTTCCATACCGACGAGAAGGCCGCCGCGGCCAGCATCTGGGGCGGGCTCATCGCGAGCGGCTGGCACACGGGCAGCACTCTGATGCGCCTCTTCTACGACGGCTTCCTGAAGGACAGCGCGAGCATGGGCTCGCCCGGCATCGACGAGCTGCGCTGGATGAAGCCCGTCCGCCCCGGTGACACCCTCACCGCGCGCCTGACCATCCTGGAGGCGACGCCGTCGCGGAGCAAGCCCGATCGCGGCATCATCCGCTCGCTCATGGAGATGCGGAACCAGCGCGGTGAGGTGGTCATGACCACCACCGGGGTGAACTTCTTCTCCCGCCGTCCCGCCTGAGGCGCGCGACCCAGGGAGATCGCTCCTACCCCCATCTCGCATGCGTCGCCTGGCCGCCCGGCTGTGCCCGCGCCCGCGCATCCTCTTCGTCGGCATCAACCCGTCGCTCCGCTCGGCGCAGGTGGGCCATCACTTCGCGGGACCGGGCAATCCCTTCTGGCGGCTGTTGCACGCCGCGAAACTCGTCCCCGAGGCGTGCACGTACGAAGACGATGTCCGGCTTCCCGCGTGGCGGCTCGCCCTGACCAATATCGTCCCTCGGGCCACGCGCGCGGCCTCCGAGCTCACGCCGGCGGAGTACGCAACCGGCCGGGTCGCCCTCGCGCGGCAGATCTCGCGGATGAAGCCGCGCGTCGTCGCCTTCGTCGGCGTCACCGTGTATCGCGCCTTCTTCGGGGCGCGGGCGCGAGGCGGCCCCGGCCCGAAGCCCGAGCGCATCGGCGCCGCTCGCGTTTTTGTCGTCCCGAATCCCAGCGGGCTCAACGCCGCGTACCCGGGCTTCCGGGACAAGCTGGTCTGGTTCCGCCGACTCGAGCGCTACGCCGGGATGCCGTCCGGCATACGGCGCACTCGAGGGCGACCGCGGCGCGCTCAGTACGCGGGCGGCGCGTAGACGGTGAGGAAGAAGAGCGGCTGCGCGCCGGTGCTCCGCACGTGGTGCCGGGTGCGAGCGGGGATCGTGACCAGGGTCCCGGGCGACGCTTCGTGCTCACGATCGCCGATCCGCACGCGAGCCTCGCCCTCGAGTACATAGAGAATCTGGTCGCCCGCGTGCTCCTCCTCAGGGCCCGCGTCGGCCCCCGGCGCGATCGTCATGACGGCGGTCTGGCTGCGCTCCGTCTCCTGGAGCACCCGGAAAAACTCGCCCCGGTGACGGGGAACCGATACCACTTCCATCACGCGTCCTCCTTCACGCGACATGTTCGGGCCCACGGGGTCTTCCCCTTCTCGGGCCCACCATACGCCGGGCCGCGGCAGACCGCCGCCCCGGGCTCGCGTCGTGGCGACACGGGCGGTATGCTGGCGATGAGGGAGGCTACCATGGAGATCCAGGGCGAGCGAACGATCCTCGTGGCGACGGATGACGGGCTTCACGTGTTCGACATCGGCAACGGCGCGGGAGCTCGCGAGGCCGGCCATATCGACGACCTGGCGGGCCGCGAGATCATCGCACTCGAACCGGGCGGCGGAGGCCCGTGGGCCGTCGTCGACGGCAGGGAGCTGTGGCGGTGTGCGAACGGCAGCTGGTCCTCCATCGCGTCCGTCGGCCGGCGAAAGGCCACGTGCCTGGCTGCGACGCCGGGGGGCCTGCTCGTCGGGACCACGCGGGCCCATCTGCTGCGCTTGCAGCACGACCGGCTGACACCGATCACATCCTTCGACAAGGCGGAAGGCCGCAGGGCCTGGCACACGCCCTGGGGTGCGCCGGCCGATGTCCGATCGATCAGCGCCGCGCGCGATGGCACGGTATACGTCAACGTCCACGTCGGCGGCGTGCTCCGGTCTCAGGACGGTGGCGCGAGCTGGCGGCCGCTCCTCGACATCGAGCACGACGTTCATCAGGTGCATGCCCCGGCCAGCCACCCCGGTCTCGTGCTCGTGGCCGCCTACGATGGGTTCGGCGTCAGCCGCGACGGTGGCGACACGTGGACGTGGGAGAATGACGGCCTCCACGCCCACTACTGCCGCGCTGTGGCCCTGGCCGGCGACACGGTCATCCTGAGCGCATCCGCCGGCCATCACGGCCGGCGCGCGGCCCTCTACCGCCGCACGCTCGAGGACCGGGGCGAGTGGGAGCGCTGCGCGGCCGGGCTGCCGGAGTGGTTCTCCGACAACGTCGACACAGGCTGCGTGGCCGCTCACGGGACCATCGTCGCCATCGGCACGGAGGACGGCTGCGTGTTCCACTCGGCCGACGCCGGCCGGCGCTGGGAGTCCGTCGCCAAGGGCCTCGCCCCAGTCCGCGCGGTGGCGTTCGGCTGAGCCGCGGCCGTCTAGGGCATTCCTAGCCGCCCGACGGCGGGAAGCTTCAGCGCGGGGCGCTTCACGTCGAGGCCGAAGGCGAGGCCGAGGACGTTCACCTCCACGCCCTCCTCCCAGGCGCCCATCAGTCCGACCAGGCCCAGCACGGAGAGCTGCACCCCCGTCCCGCTCGGGGCCATGGCCATCGGCGCCCCGCCCACGATAAAGTCCTTGCCGATGGCGGTGTTGGGCAGCTTGAGCCGCAGCTCCGGCACCTCGCGCCCGACGAAGGCGGTGAAGGTGTTGCTGTTCGGCCCCGGCCACGTGCGATACGAGTCGCGATAGGGATAGGCGGCGACGGCGGCCTGGATCTTCTCGATGATCGCGTCTACCTCCGCGCCCCGCAGGTCCACGAGAAGCTCGGGCCGACAGCCGAACCAGTAGTTGTCGGGGCCGGTGCGGTTGACCCGGATCGCCTGCGCGCCGCGATCCACGCCCCAGCCGATCACCTCGTAGCGCGTGTAGGAGGCGGCGTCGCTCTGCTTGAGGCTGATCCAGGTATGGACGGCGAGGAGCCCGCGCCACCCCACCGTGCGCGCCGCGTAGACCTGCACCACGGCCTCGGGCGTGGTCGAAGGATCGGGGGCCTGATGCGACGGCTCGCGAGAGAGCTCCGACCAGTTGCCGCGCGCCCGCTCCAGCGCGGAGCAGCCCCCGGCCAGCGAGAGGAGACAGACCACCGTCGTCAGGTGCCGCGCGCCCGCAAGCATCGGCGCAAGCATACCAGCGCCGTCACGGACGGGAGCGAGGGGCCGATAGAGAGTTAGACGAGCGGGAGGCTGTAGCGGAAGGGCGCCCAGCCGATGCCCTCGACGGGCTTCGGAGTGTACGGGGTGGCCTTCCGCGCCTCGACCTTGGCCGCCGGCTTGCGGGCCGAGGCCTTCTTCGCTGTCGCCTTCTTCGCCGTCGGCTTCTTCACGGAGCGCTTCGCCGCTGCTTTCTTCTTCGCCATGCGCGGGAGTCTACACCATCGTTCTTCGAGCGGTCAATCGCGTGCTCGCGTGACGGCGCAGGGCGAGCTTCTCCGGGCGACTGAACCCCTTGATCTGGGCCTCGCGTCGCAACGCGGCCGACCGGTCACGCTGACGCTCGCTCCACCGGAGCCTGACGGGGAGCCGCGCCCGTGTATACTTCGACGCGACCCCGCGGGCGTGCTCGCCGAGGCGGCGCGGCAGGTCGTTGGAGATGCCTGCGTAGAGCGTGCCGTCCGCACATTCGAGGAGGTAGCAGACCCATGCCATCGACAGCCAGTATGCACGAGCTCGACGCCAGCCAGGTGCATTACGCGTGGGACAACAGCATCGCCCCGCGTCTTGAGATCGAGCCGGGCGACACCGTGGTGTTCCAGACCCGCGACGCCGCCGACGGCTACTACTCTCGCGCGTCCAGCCATGCCGACGTCCTCAACCGCGGCCCCTTCCGTGGCCATCCCCTGACGGGGCCGGTGCGGGTGAAGGGCGCGGAGCCGGGGGATGCGCTGGCCGTCGAGGTGGTCGACATCGAGCCCGCCGCGGATTTCGGCTGGACGGCCATCCGCCCCGGCCGCGGCCTGCTGCCCGAATCCGAGTTCTCCAAGCCGTTCCTCCAGATCTGGGATCTCTCGGACGGGACGCACGCGCGCATGGACCGCCGGGTCGCCGTGCCCATCGAGGCGTTTCCCGGCGTGATGGGCACCGCCCTCGACGAGACGGGAGCGCACAGCACCATGCCGCCACGGAAGAACGGCGGGAACATGGACATCAAGCAGCTCACGCGCGACTCCACGTTGTACCTCCCCGTCTGGATGCCGGGGGCGCTCTTCAGCGTGGGCGACGGGCACGGGGCGCAGGGCGACGGCGAGGTGTGCGTCACCGCGGTGGAGATGCGCGCCCAGGTGACGCTGCGCTTCTCTCTCCAGCGCGGACGGCGCCTCGAGGAGCCCCAGCTCCGCACCACGCGCCGGCTCGCCGCGGGCACCAATACCGGGCCGTGGTACGCGACGACCGCGCACGGGCCCGATCTCTTCGCCTCGGCCCAGCGGGCCGTGCTCCACATGATCGACCACCTGGTGGGCGAGCGCGGATTCTCGCGCGAGGAGGCCTACATCATCTGCAGCGTGGCTGCGGATCTCAAGATCAGCGAGATCGTGGACGCGCCGAACTGGATCGTGTCCGCCTTCATCCCCGAGAGCATCTTCACGTGATCGAGGGCGCATGAGCCTGCCCTTGGTCATGGCGCCAGGCACCGGGGCCGCCCCCGTCGCGCCCTTCCTGCGCTTCTCCACGCTCTGGATCCAGATCACGGGGACGTGGTGCAACCTCGAGTGCACCCACTGCATCAACAGCTCGGGGCCACGGGAGCCGTGGCTCAAGCCCCTGCGCACGGAGGTCGCCCTCTCCGCCATTCGCGAGGCGGAGGAGCTGGGGGTGAAGGAGATCTACTTCACAGGCGGCGAGCCGTTCCTGCACGGCGACATCCTCGCCCTCCTCGCCGCCGCCCTCGAGGCCGCCCCCACCACCGTGCTGACCAACGGCACCTGCATCGACGCCGTCACGGCCGATGAGCTTGCCGAGCTCTTCGCCTCCGCGCGCTACTCGCTCTCCATCCGGGTGAGCCTCGACGACACCGATCCTGTGCGGAACGACCGGGTGCGGGGGGAGAGCGCCTTCGCCAAGGCGGTGGAGGCCATCAGACTCCTGCACGACCGCGGCCTCCTCCCCATCGTGACGGCGACGGAGATCACAAGCGCCGAGCACACGGATGGCCGCACTACCTACGAGCGCTTCCGCGACTTCCTCCTCGCGCAGGGGATCGAGAAGCCGCGCGTGAAGATCATGCCCGTGTTCGCCCTCGGCCGCTTGGCCCGCCCGGGTGATCCCGTGCTCCACGAGGACGACCTCGTGGGCTTCGATCGTGGGACGCTCCAGTGCGCGGAGTCCCGCGTGGTGGCGGACGGCGGCGTCTATGCCTGTCCGATCCTGGCCGGCCTGCCCGGGGCGCGGCTCTCCGACGGCGCGCTGGAGGCCTCGTTCAGAGACGCCCCCCTCTACCACCCCTCCTGCGTCACATGCTTCCAGACGGGAATGACGTGCAAGAACGGCTAGCGGAGTACTGGCGCATCGCTGTGTTCGGCGGCGTGTACAACAACGCCCTTGCTCTCCACGCCCTGCTCGCGGACGCGCGCCGGCGCGACGTGGAGGCCGTGTTCTGCCTCGGCGACATGGGCGGGTTCGGCCCGCATCCCGATCGCGTGTTCCCGCTCCTCAGGGACGGCGGCATCCTCGCCATCCAGGGCAACTACGACGAGTCGCTCGCCCAGGGCAAGACGGACTGCGGATGCGGCTACACCGACCCGCGTGACAACTACTTCGCCCGCATCAGCTACGAGTACACGTTCGCCCGCACCTCGCAGGAGAACAAGGCGTGGCTGGGCTCGCTGCCGGGGCATCGGCGCGTGCGCCTGGGACCGCACCGCGTGCTCATGTGCCACGGCTCCCCGCGCGTGATCAACGAGTTCCTCTGGGAGTCCGCCACGCCCAACGGCCTCCTGCGGCGCTTCCTGTGGGAGACGGCGGCCGACGTCCTCCTCTGCACGCACACCGGCATCAAGTGGCACCGCCCGCTCGCCACCGGCCAGCACGCCGTCAACGTAGGGGTGATCGGCCGCCCCGAGAACGACGGCTCCACCAACGTCTGGTACACCATCCTGACGGCCACGCCCGACGTGTCGGTGGAGTTCGTGCCCCTGCACTACGACTTCGAGACGCTCGCCCGCCAGATGGACCAGGAGGGCCTGCCCCCGGAGTTCTCGGAAACCGTGCGCACGGGGTGGTGGACGACCTGCCTCGAGAACCTGCCGTCGAGGGAGCGCTCGCGCGGGAAGTTCTGATGACGGTGGACGTGCGGCCCAAGGACGCGCACAACCTTGAGCTGGTGGCCAATGTCCATCCGCCGGAGTGGGTCGCCCCGTCGCCCGCGCCCCGCTACAACCTCGTGGTCATCGGGGGCGGCACCACAGGCCTGGTGGCGGCGGCGGGAGCGGCCGGTCTGGGCGCCCGCGTCGCCCTCGTGGAGCGCGATCTGCTCGGGGGCGACTGCCTCAACGTGGGCTGTGTCCCCTCCAAGTGCGTGATCCGCTCCTCGCGCGTGGTGGGCGAGCTGCGCGCGGCGTCCGCTCTCGGCGTCCGGGTGCCCGGCCCCGCCGAGGTGGACTTCGGCGCGGTGATGGCGCGCATGCGCGGCGTCCGCGCGCGCATCAGCCCGCACGACTCCGCGGCACGCTTCCGCGAGCTCGGGGTGGACGTGTTCCTGGGTGAGGGCCGCTTCACGGGACCGGGCGCGGTGAGCGTGAACGGGACGGCGCTCCGCTTCAAGCGCGCCGTCATCGCCACCGGAGGCCGCGCCCATCGCCCGCCCGTCCCCGGTCTCGCCGAGGCGGGTTTCCTCACCAACGAGAGCGTCTTCGAGCTGACGGAGCGGCCGCGGCGCCTCGCGGTGATCGGCGGCGGTCCCATCGGCTGCGAGCTCGCCCAGGCCTTCCGTCGCCTCGGCTCGGAGGTGACAGTCTTCCACACGGGGAGCCACATTCTGAACCGCGAGGATGCCGACGCGGCGGAGATCGTCCAGCGCGCCTTCCTCGCCGAGGGGATCCGCCTCGTCCTCGAGGCCAGGATCGCCCGCGTCGAGCGCACCGCGGACGGGAAGGTGCTCCACGCGGAGACACCGCGAGGCGCCACGACGGTGACGGTGGACGAGATCCTGGTCGGAGCGGGGCGGGTGCCCAACGTGGAGGACCTCGGCCTCGAGTCCGTGGGGGTGGCCTACGATCGCCGCGCGGGCGTGAAGGTCGACGACCGGCTCCGCACGAGCAATCCCAGGATCTACGCGGCGGGGGATGTGTGCCTGGCCGCGAAGTTCACCCATGCCGCGGACTTCGCCGCGCGCACGGTGATCCAGAACGCGCTCTTCCTCGGGCGGAAGAAGCTCTCCGCCCTGACCATTCCCTGGTGCACCTACACGGATCCGGAGATCGCCCACGTCGGCCTCTCGGAAGGGCAGGCGGCCGAGCGCGGCGTGGCCATCGATACGTATCTCCGGCCGTTCGCCGAGGTGGATCGCGCGGTCATCGATGGCGAGGAGGAGGGGTTCGTCAAGATGCACGTCCGCCGCGGCTCCGACCGCATCGTGGGCGCCACCATCGTGGCCCGCCATGCCGGCGACATGATCGGCGAGGTGACCCTGGCCATGACCGCGGGCGTCGGCCTCGGCCGCCTCGCCTCCGTGATCCATCCGTATCCGACGCAGGCCGAAGCCATCCGGCAGGTCGGCGACATGTACAACCGCACGCGGCTCACGCCGCGCGTGAAGATGATCTTCGCCGCGTGGCTCGGGTGGACGCGATGAAGCGCGGATGGCTCCGTCCCCTGATCGCCGCGGGGGTGATCGCCGCCGGCATCGTGGCGGTACGCGCCCTCGGTCTCGGCGAGGCCATCCAGCTCGAGAACCTCGCCCGACTCAAGACCGCGATCGAAGGCTACGGCGCCTTGGCGCCCGCCGTCTTCATCGGCGGGTACATCCTCGCCGTCGTGTTCTTCGTGCCCGGCTTGCCCATCACCGTGCTGGGCGGGGTGGTCTTCGGCCCCATCCGCGGCACCGTCTACGTGTGGATCGCCGCCAGCATAGGGGCGGCCCTGGCCTTCCTCGTGGCCCGCTACGCGGTGCGCGGCACCGTGGAGGGGTGGGTGCAGGCGAGCCCGCGGCTCGCGCGGATCGACGAGAAGGTGGCCGAGCACGGCTGGCGCATCGTCATGCTCACGCGCCTCGTCCCCCTCTTTCCCTTCAACCTGCAGAACTACGCGTACGGCATCACGCGGATCGGCTTCTGGCCCTACGCGATCACCTCGTCGCTCTGCATGATTCCCGGCACGGCCGCCTTCACCCTCGCGGGCGGCGCCATCAGCGAGGGCAGGGGTCACGTCAAACGGACGCTCGCCTATCTCGCCGTCGCCGGGGTGCTGCTCGTGCTCATCTCGCTCCTGCCCCGCTGGATCGGGCGCCGCAGCCGGCTCGCCGGCGATCTCCTGAAGCCGGGCATCGTCGCGGCGACGCTCTTCGCCTCCGCGGTCTCCGCCCATGCCGCGGGCGATGCGTACGCGGTGCTCCTCTCGGCCCACGTGCGGCCGGGCACGGTGAGCGGCATCCGCCTCGCCCTCGTGGACTATCGAGCGGTGCAGGCCGATCCGCGGTATGCGGAGGCCCTCGGCGCCCTCGCCCGGGCCGAGCCCGCCGCGCTCGCCCGCGAGAGCGAGCGCCTCGCCTTCTGGATCAACGCCTACAATCTGCTCGCCATCAAGGCTGTGCTCGACCAGTATCCGACGGCGAGCATCCGGGACGGCGGCAGCCTGCTCCGCCCGATCTGGAAGCGGAAGATCGGCGTGGTAGGCGGCGCGGACTACTCGCTCGACGAGATCGAGCACGGCATTCTCCGGAAGGCCTTCACGGAGCCGCGCGTGCACTTCGCCATCGTGTGCGCCTCGCTCTCCTGTCCGGATCTGCGTTCCGCGCCCTACGCCGCCGCCGGCCTCGAGGCCCAGCTCGACGAGCAGGCCGCGCGCTTCCTCGCCAATCCGACCAAGGGGCTCGAGCTGGGGGCCGACGGGAGAACGGCGCGCGTGTCTGCCATCTTCCGGTGGTTCGCCGCCGATTTCGCCGCGGGGGGCGGCGTGGCCGCCTTCATCCGCGCGAAAGCGCCTCCGGAGGTGGCGGGCCGCCTCCGCCTCCTCACCGACTCGGGGCTCAGCTATCTCGACTACGACTGGAGCCTCAACGACACGGCGCGGGCCTCGTCCTGATCAGCATCATCGTGCCCACCCTGAACGAGGCGGCCAATCTCGAGCGCCTGCTGCCCGACCTTCGAGAGCGCTGCCCCCACGCGGAAGTGATTCTGGCCGACGGGGGCAGCGAAGACGCCACGCGTGACGTGGCCGCGCGCTTTCCTGACGTGGAGCTCGTGGCGAGCTCGCGCGGTCGCGCTCGCCAGATGAACGCGGGAGCACGACGGGCCCGCGGCGAGGCGCTCCTCTTCCTCCACGCCGACACGCGGCTGCCCGACGGCACGCTCCCCGCCATCGCCGGCGCGCTCGACGACGCGCGCGTGGTCGGCGGGCGCTTCGACGTCAGCTTCGACAGCCCCCGGAGGGTCTTCCGCATGATCGCCTTCTTCATGAACCTCCGCTCGCGGTGGAGCGGGATCTCGACGGGCGATCAGGCCATCTTCGTCCGGCGCAGCGTCTTCGAGGCGATGGGCGGCTATCCCAACATCGCGCTCATGGAGGACATCGAGCTCTGCCGGCGGCTCAAGCGGCGAGGGCGGCTGGCCGCCCTCCGGGCGCGCGTGACGACCTCTGCGCGCAAGTGGGAGCGCGAAGGCGCCTTGCGGACCATGGCGCTCATGTGGCTTCTCCGCTTTCTCTACATGATCGGAGTCTCGCCGACTCGCCTGCACGGTTGGTACTATCGATAGGCATCCATGACTCAGCGTGGGCTCGCGATCCTGGGCGTCGTCCTGATGATCCTCGCGGGGTGCAGCCACTCCCAGAACCCCGTGCTGTATCCGAATGCGAAGCTCGAGCAGGTGGGCAAGGCGCAGGCCGATGCCGACATCGCGACCTGCCGCCAGCGGGCCGATGACTACGTGTCCTCGGGTGGGGCCACCGCCAAGGAGGTGGGCAAGGACACCGCGGTGGGCGGGGCGGGCGGAGCGGCGGTGGGCGCGGTGGCGGGGGCCGTGTCGGGCGGCGGCGCGGGAAGGGGAGCGGCCATCGGCGCCGCCACGGGGGCGACCGCGGGCGCCATCCACGGAGCGGTCAAGAGCTCGGGACCGAGCCCCGTCTACAAGAACTTCGTCGACCGCTGCCTGCGCGAGAAGGGCTACGAGGTCATCGGCTGGCAGTAGCTACTTCGCTTCGGACAACCCCACCGACTTCCGGATCTTGGCGATCTGTCCCGCGTGGTCGTTCCAGTGGTACTCGAACAGCGCGCCCACGAAGGTGGGGATGTCGATCTCCTCGATCCCCATGATCTCCTTGAAGAGGGGGATGCGCGCCTTTCGGTGGAGCTCGGCCTCGCTCAGGCTGTCCAGGTAGTTCATCACGTCGCGCTGCTGGCCCTCGAGGGCGGCGGTGAACTGCTTGAGGGTCATGGTCTTCCGGTCGGCCGTCACCTCCGCATCTCCCGGGTTGACGTGGACCACGGGGAGGTCCGTGGTGGCGAACGTCTTGAGGAGCGGCACCGGCTTCCAGCCCGGCTCGAAGAGGAGGTGGCAGAGCACCTCGCGCGTGGTCCATTGCCCCGGCGCGTCGCTCCGGTCGAGATACGGGTCCATGCCGTGGAGCTGCGCTCGGAGATTCGCCCACGCCTTGTCGGAGCGGGCCCGCAGGTCCTTCACCTTCGCGTCTCTCATGGTCCGGCCCTCCCCACTGCTCCCGCCTGGATCCGGCGGAGGGTCATTCTACCTCACTCGAAAAGATACCACCGGGGCTTGATCGGGCGCTCGTAGGTGAGGCCGAACTGCTTCATGCCGATGTCGCGCACGCGGGCGGCCGCCTCCTCGGGCGAATCGGTGACGAAGAGCAGATCCATGTCGGTGGCCGCGATGGTGCCTTCCTTGACGAGGGTGTCCCGCATGAAGTCGAGGAGCGGCTTCCAGAAGTCCACGCCCATCAGCACCATGGGGAAGCCCGCGATCTTGCCCGTCTGGATGAGGGTGGCCGCCTCCGTCACCTCGTCGAGCGTGCCGAAGCCGCCCGGCATGGCGATGAAGGCGTAGGAGTACTTCACGAGCATGACCTTGCGCACGAAGAAGTGCTTGAAGGTGACCCAGCGGTCGAGGTAGGGATTGGGCGCCTGCTCCTTGGGCAGCTCGATGTTGCAGCCGATGGAGCGGCCGCCCACCTCCTTGGCCCCGCGATTGGCCGCCTCCATGATGCCGGGGCCGCCGCCCGTCATCACCGTGAAGCCGTCGCGAGCGAGGCAGGCGCCGAGCCGCCGCGCCAGCTCGTAGTAGCGATGCGTCTCCGTGAAGCGCGCGGAGCCGAACACGGTGACGCAGGGCCCGACGAAGTGCAGGGCGCGGAAGCCGCGGATGAACTCGCAGAAGATCCGGATGGCGCGCCCGAGCTCGAAGAGCCGCGGCTGCGGACCGGCGAGGAAGCGCCGCACCTCGGGCGGGCCCGGCGCCTTGCCCCACCAGCGGTACCGGGGCGCATAGAGCTCGTGGTCCACGGTCATGACGGCTCTCCTTCGGCTCCCACGCTCACCGGCCGGGCCGACGGCGACCACGGCGCCCACTGCCGGAGCGTCTCGGGAGGATAGAGGATGACGCTGGGCGTGCCCACGGCAGCGGCGAGATGACTCACGCCGGAGTCGCTGCCGAGATAGGCGGAGGCGAGCGCCAGCGCGCCGGCCAGCTCCGGGAGCGACGGCTCGACCAGCCGGATCATGGGCGCGTCGAGCGCAACGGCGAGCGCGTCCGTGGCGGCGCGATCGGCGGGGCCCTGATGCACGACCATGGCGAGATCGCCCTCGGATGCCATGCGTACCATCGTGCGCGCGAAGTCCGCCGCTCGCGACTGCTTCCAGGGCGCCCCTGCCCCGGGATGAGCGAGGAGAAAGGGCCGCGTCGGATCGGCTCCCGCCGCGGTCAGAGCCGCGCGCGCGGCACGGCGCCAGCTCTCGGGCGCAGGGAGAGGACCGGCGTCGGCGGGGCCCGCGACGTGCCAGGGCGCGAGCGTCTCGATCAGATGCTCCCACACCGTGCACGGCGAGCCCGCGTCGGGCACGGGCGGAGCCACGATGCTCTCGGGAATCAGCGTCGCGAGCTGCCGCCGGTAGCAGGCGTCCCTCGATCCGAACCACGAGACCGCGCGTGGAAACCGCCCGAGCCGCGAGCGGAGCGGGGCGGGCGGCGGACCGTCCACGAAGAGCGCCTCGAAGCCGAAGCCGTCGAAGGACACGCACGCGGGCACGACTCCCACCCCCTCGAGCAGCTCGCCGAGGCGCGGCTGCCCCGCGAAGGTGAGGCGATGCCCGAGTGCAGTGAGCGCGCGCAGGGCGGGCACGGCCTGGAGCACGTCGCCGAGCGCGCCGGGATGCACCACGAGCGTCTCGAGGGGATGCGCGGCCATGCCCGGCTATTATCCCCGAAAGGCCTTGACTAACCTCGAGGCCTGCGGCATCGTTCGTTCGCCACGCCATGGCTGATTCCAGCGCGCCGCTCGTCGCCGTCATCATGGGCAGCAAGTCCGACTGGGAGACCATGCGCCACGCCGACGAGGTGCTGACCCAGTTCGGCGTGCCCCACGAGTGCAAGGTGATGTCCGCGCATCGCACGCCCGCCTACACCGCGGAGTACGCGAGCGGGGCCGAAGGCCGCGGGGTCGAGGTCATCATCGCCGCCGCGGGTGGGGCCGCGCATCTGGCCGGGGTGGTGGCCGCCCACACCGTGCTGCCCGTGCTTGGCGTGCCCATGGAAAGCGCTTCGCTCAAGGGCATGGACTCGCTGCTCTCTACCGTGCAGATGCCGGGGGGCATTCCCGTGGGCACGCTGGCCATCGGCAAGCCCGGCGCCACCAACGCCGCCCTCCTCGCCGTGGCCATCCTCGCCAACCAGCGCCCCGAGCTCCGCAAGCGCCTCCACGAGTTCCGCGAGGAGCAGGCGTGCACGATCATGAAGGACACGCTGCCGTAACCGTCGCGCCTCACCGGCGCGCGATGTCCCGTCACCTGCCGCGCCTCCCGAAGGAGCCAGCATGAAATTCGCGATCTTCACGAGCATGGGTAACACCACCTGGAACGATGTGCTCACCCTCTGGCAGCACATCGATCAAAGCGGCTGGGACGCCGCGTGCGTCACCGATCACTTCATGCCCAACACGCCCGATCGCGTGGGCGACACCCTGGAGTGCTGGACGGCCCTGGCCGCTCTCGCCGCGGAGACGAAGCGGATGCGCGTGGGCACCATCGTGTCGGGCAACACCTACCGTCATCCCGCGGTGCTGGCCAAGATGGCGACCAACATCGACATCATCTCGAACGGCCGCCTCATCTGCGGAATGGGCGCGGGCTGGCAGGAGAACGAGCACTCCGCCTACGGCATTCCCTTCTACACCATGCCCGATCGCCTCCGCCGTCTCGACGAGGCGTGTCAGGTGCTGAATCTCCTCTGGACGCAGGAGCGCTCGACCTTCAAGGGCAAGTACTACCAGCTCGACGACGCGCCCCTCATGCCCCGTCCCGTGCAGAAGCCGCGGCCGGAGCTGATGGTGGGGGGCGGCGGCGAGAAGGTCACCCTCAAGATCGCCGCGCGCTGGGCGGATCACTGGAACGTGTGGGGCGGGCCGGACATCCTCGCCGCCAAGAGCAAGATCCTCGAGTCGCACTGCGCGAGCGTGGGCCGTGATCCCAAGACCATCCTGCGCTCGGCCGTCATGGTCCCTGGCATCACCGAGGACTCCGCGCAGGTGGAGCGGCTCAAGCAGGCCCTCATGAAGCGCATGGGCCGCGACGAGGTCTCGGCCACCGATATCCTCCTCGCGGGCAGCCCCGCCAAGATCCAGGACAAGCTGGGACGGCTTCGCGACACGGGCGTGGGGATGCTCTTCATCCCGACCATGTTCCTGCCCAAGGACCCGCGGCCCGCGCTCGACGAGTTCATGGCCAAGGTCGCCCCCGCTTTCCGGAAGTAGGCCGCGCATGGCGGCGTTCAAGGACTACGAGCACTACGACGCCCTCGGCCTCGCCGAGCTCGTCAAGCAGGGCAAGGTCACGCCCGGCGAGCTCCTCGAGGCGGCCATCGAGCGGGTGGAGGCGCGAAACGCCGCCGTCAACGCCGTCACCATGAAGCTCTACGACTACGGGCGCCAGGCCATCGCCGACGGCCTGCCCGACGGCCCCTTCACGGGCGTGCCCTTTCTCCTGAAGGACCTCACCGCGCAGGTGGCGGGCATCAAGATGACGCGCGGCTCGAAGTTCTTCGCGGACACGCCGCCGCC
>Ga0075424_100001381_pt1 | contig 21240 bp, 21 predicted proteins | sample SoiMethybrSBSTD3_FD_75301 | JGI IMG/M metagenome (GOLD analysis project Ga0075424, IMG submission 75301) | Bulk soil microbial communities from a Populus tree surrounding site in Tennessee, USA - Soil MetaG P. TD hybrid SBSTD3 | ecosystem: Environmental > Terrestrial > Soil > Tree plantation... | reverse complement strand
CTCGTCGAGGTACATGACGCCGAGCGGCTCCGAGTACTTCGTCCCGAGCTTGAAGATGTTCCCGACCTCGATCACGCGCTCCACGGTGAGCGGCTTGCCGCACTTGGGGCAGCCCTCCCCGGGAAGGGCGACCTGGAGATCGGCCCACTCGCACGGGAAATCCTTCCCCGCGGTGACGCCGACCAGATGATAGCCGTCCCGGTTGGCGCCGACCACGTAGGAGCCGTTCTTCAGGGACTCGTCGGCGACGATGCGCGACACACCCTTGGCCCGCACCGGCCCCACCGAGCCCACGGAGACGCCCAGGTGCCGCCGTACCTCGTCGGGATGGGCGGGTCGCGCCTCGGCGCGCAGGGCGCGGGCGAGCTTGCGCTCGTGAAGGTTGTGGTCGCCGCGTACGAGGGCGAGCACGGCCGAGTCGCCGACCATGAACACCAGGGACTTCACCGTGCAGGCGGGCTCGATCGTGAGCTGGGCGGCGACTTCGGCGATGGTGCGGGCCTCGGGAGTGGCGACCTCGCGCGGCGAGCGCTCGGGCAGCGAGGCGGGCGCGGGTACGCCGCGGGCGAGCTCGACGTTGGCTGCGTAGCCGCAGGCGGCGCAGAGGGCGACGTCGTCCTCTCCCGCGGCGGACGGCGCCATGAACTCGTGGGAGCCGGAGCCGCCCATCATGCCGGGATCGGAATCCACCACCACGTAGCGGATCCCGCACCGGTCGAAGATCTTGCAGTAGGCCTGCTTGTGGGCGTTGTAGGAGACGTCGAGGGCCGCCGCGTCGGGATCGAGGGTGTAGGCGTCCTTCATGAGGAACTCACGCGTGCGGAGCACGCCCGAGCGGGGACGCGCCTCGTCGCGCTCCTTGGTCTGGATCTGGTACCAGATCTGAGGCAGGTCGCGGTAGGAGCGAATCTCCCGCGCGGCGATCCACGCCACCACCTCCTCGTGCGTCATGCCCAGGCACATGTCGCGCTGGTTGCGATCCTTGAGCCGGAACATTTCGCCCCCGATGGCGTCCCAGCGTCCCGACTGCTGCCAGATCTCCGCGGGCTGCAGCACGGGCATGGTGATCTCCTGCCCGCCGATGGCGTTCATCTCCTCGCGGATCACGCGGTTGACCTTGTCCAGCACGCGATGGCCGAGGGGGAGATAGACGTAGATCCCCGCGGCGAGCTGGCGCACGAGCCCCGCCCGCACCATCAACTTGTGGCTAATGGCCTCCGCGTCGGCCGGATCTTCCCGCAGGGTGGGGATGAGGGAGCGGGTCCAGCGCATGCCTCAGGTCGCCGTCGTGACCTTGTTCGCCCCGCGCACGCCGGGATCGTAGATGAGGCGCTTGACGGGGTGCCCGCCCAGGATGTGCGACTCGAGGATCTCCTGGAGATCGGACTCCTGCACGCCGCCGTACCACACGTTGTCCGGGTAGACCACGAGCATCGGCCCGTGCCCGCATTGCGAGAAGCAGCCCGCCTTGTTGATGCGCACCTCGGTCTGCTTGCCCGCCTGGGCCGCTCCCGTCCGCAGGACCTTCACGAACTTCTCGACGTCTCCCTGCTGCGGACAGGTGTCGCCCGAGGTGCACACGAACACGTGGCAGCGATATTGCCCCATGAGGTCTCCCTCGGCTATCGGAAGAAGCGATGAAAGACGTCGAGCCGCGACAGGTCGTTGTACACGGCGTAGACCATGAGCATCATCAGCAGCACGAAGCCGACCTGCTGCGCGATCTCCCGCTTGCGCACGGAGACGGGCCGGCCGAGGATGGCCTCGCAGACGAAGAAGAGCAGGTGGCCGCCGTCGAGCATGGGCACGGGTAGCAGATTGAGCACGGCCAAGTTGACGCTGATCAGCGCGGTGAAGAGCGTGAGATAGGCGAGCCCCTGCCGCGCCTGCTCTCCCGCGGCGGCGGCGATCTGGATAGGGCCGCCGATGTTGGAGGGCGCGAGCTGCGCGGTCACGAGCTTGAACATGCCCTTGACCGTCATGTACGTCCACTCCCACGTCTTGAGCACGCCGTCTTTCACCGCCACCAGCGGATTCGAGCGCACGAACACCGCCCCCGGCCCCGGCGAGACGGCGTGGCTGATGCCGATACGCCCCTTGCCGTCGGGGCCGGTGGGCGCGGGGGTGACGATGATGGTAACCATGCCGTCGCCGCGCTTGATACCGAGCTCGGTGGGCTGCCCCGCCCGCTTGCTGATGGCATCCGCGAGGTCGTCCCAGGAGGCGATGGACTGCCCCTGGAGGGAGACCACGATGTCACCGGGCTTGACGCCGGCGGCCAAGGCCGGGCCGCCGGGAACCACCTCACCGATCTTCGCCAAGTCGGAGACGGCCTGGCGGGCGCCCAGGTCCCAGTAATCCTGCTCGTCGCCGAAGATGTCGCGCCCCGCCACCCGCTGCGGCGTCACCTCGACCTTGCGCTCGCCCTCGGGGCTCACCACGGTCAGCGTGAGCTTCTTACCGCGGCTGTCCTGCACGGCGCCCTGCACCTCGTCCCAGTACTGGAGTGGGTGCCCGTCGACGGCGACGATCCGATCACCGGGCTTGATCCCGGCTTGTGCCGCGGCGCTGCCCTCGGTCACCCGGCCCACCACCGCGGGAACCACGGGCCGACCCCACACCATGAAGGCGAGGCTCGCCAGCACGATGGCGAGCACGAAGTTCATGCCCGGCCCGGCGAAGACGATGAGGAAGCGCGCCCAGATCGGCTTGAGATTGAACGAGCGGGCGGGATCGATGGTCGCCGTGCGCCCGCCCTCTAGCGGGTTCTCGTCGTCGCCCATCATCTTGACGTAGCCGCCCATGGGGATGGCCGAGATGCAGTACTCCGTCTCCTTGCCCTTGTACCGCCACAGCACGGGCCCGAAGCCGATGGAGAAGCGCTCGACGCCCACACCGGACAGCCGCGCCACGATGAAGTGCCCCCACTCGTGGATCAGGATCAGGATCCCCAGGACGGCCACGAACGCGATGATGGTCGTCATCGCGGCTCCTTCCCCGCGGGCAGCCGTCCCTCGACGAAGCGGCGCGTCTCCGCGTCCACGCTCACGCAGGTCTCGATGCTGTCGAGGGCGCGCGCGGGCACCCGCTCGAGCGCCTCCGCGATGAGCTCGGCAATCTGCGTGTAGCGGGCGCGCCCTTCCAGGAACGCGCCCACCGCGACCTCGTTGGCCGCGTTGAGAATGGCCGGCGCGCAGCCCGCGGCGGCCAGGGCCTGGCGCGCGAGGGCCAGACACGGGAAGCGCTCCAGGTCCGGCTCCTCGAAGGTCAGCGCCCCCGTCTTGGTGAGATCGAGCCGTTCGCCCGACCACGGCAGGCGGTCGGGATAGTTCAGCGCGTAGAGAATGGGAATCCCCATGTCGGCGACGCCGAGCTGGGCGATCACCGAGCCATCCACGTACTCGACCATGGAGTGGATGACGGACTGCGGATGCACCACCACCTGCACCTGGTTGCTCGGCAGGTCGAAGAGCCAGCGCGCCTCGATGACCTCGAGCCCCTTGTTCATGAGCGTGGCGGAATCCACGGTGATCTTGGCGCCCATCTTCCACGTCGGGTGATTGAGCGCGTCCGCCACCGTCACCGTGGCCATCTCGGCCTTGGGCAGGCGCCGGAAGGGTCCGCCGGAGGCGGTGAGGAGGATGCGATGCACCTGGCTCCGCTGCTGACCTTCCAGGCACTGGAAGATCGCGCTGTGCTCGGAGTCCACGGGCAGGAGGGGCGCTTTGTGACGCCGCGAGGCCGCCGTCATCAGGCTGCCTGCCATCACGAGCGGCTCCTTGTTGGCGATGGCAACCGCCTTGCCCGTCTCGATGGCGGCCATGGTGGGCAGGAGGCCGGCTCCGCCCACGATGGCGGAGAGCACGACGTCGGAGTCGAGCTCCCGCGCCATGGTCACGAGCCCGCGCGCGCCGCCCATGATCTCGGGGCGAGGATGCCCGAGGGCGCGGGCGAGCGAGTCCACCGCGCGCTCGTCAGATACCGCCACCGCGCGGGGACGGTGGGCGCGGCAGAGCTCGGCGACCACCTCGGGGTTCGAGCCCTTGGCGGCCAGCCCTTCGACGCGGAATTGCTCGGGGAAGCGGGCGACGAGCTCGAGGGCGCGTCTCCCCACGGAGCCGGTGGCGCCGAGAACCGTCACGCGCTTCATGCGTGGAGCGCCCGTCCGTAGGTCACATAGTAGAAGAGCGCGGGCGCGTTGAAGAGAAGGCCGTCGATGCGGTCGAGGATGCCCCCGTGCCCGGGAATTACCTGCCCCGTGTCCTTGGTGCCGACGCTTCGCTTGAGGGCCGACTCCGTGAGATCACCGATCTGCCCGAAGAGGCCCAGGAGGACGCCGACCACGAGGGCGTCGCGGAGCTGGAGGCCGGGAAAGAGCCAGCCGCCCGCGGTCACCGCGGCGAGCACCGAGGCGACGAACTGGGCCAGCGCCCCCTCTACGGTCTTGCCCGGGCTGATGCTCGGGGCGAGCTTGTGACGGCCGATGAGCGATCCCACCACGTAGGCCGCCGTCTCCCCCGCCCAGGTGATCCAGACGAGGAGGAGGACCCAGTGCAGGCCGTCGGGTAGCGCGCGCAGCGAGAGCACGTGGCCGAGGAGCCAGTTGACGTAGCAGACCCCGAGCAGGGTGACGGCCACGCGCTGCCAGCGCGCGGGCCCGGCCGCGCCCGCGTCGAGACTGGCCACGAGCAGGCCCACCACCACGAGGGCGAAGGCGGCGCCCGCGCGCTCGGGACGCACGAAGGCGAGGGTGACGAGACCACCCCACACGAGACCCGCGTCGCGGAGGACGGGCACCCCCGCGCGGTCGAACATGCGGGAGAACTCCCAGTTGCCGAGAAGGCCCACGGCGACGACCACCACCGTGAAGAGCCAGGGTGGCGCGGCCACGAGCACCCAGACGAAGAGGGGCAGGAGGACGGCGATGCTGAGCACGCGGCGGCCGAGCTCACCCATGCGGGATCCGCTGTGCGCGTCCATGGGCGCCGGCATCGGCACGCCGCGGGCCTCCGACATCACACCCGCCCGAAGCGCCGATTCCGCTGCTGGAAGTCCGCGACGGCGAGGTAGAGGTCGCGCGCCCCGAAATCGGGCCAGCGCGTGGGCGTCACCCACAGCTCGGTGTAGGCGATCTGCCACAGGAGAAAGTTCGACACGCGCATCTCGCCGCTCGTGCGGATGAGGAGGTCGGGATCGGGCACGCCGTCGGTATAGAGTGCGCGGCCGACCCGCACCTCGTCGATCTCCTCGGGGCTGACGCGGCCGTCCTGCACGTCGCGGGCGAGGCGTCGCACCGCGTCGACGATCTCGTCACGCCCGCCGTAGTTGAAGGCCATGAGCAAGGTCAGTCCGGTGTTTCCCGCGGTGGTCTGCACCACGTGATCGATGCGGCGTTGCACTTCGGGGGGCACCCCGTTGGGCCGGCCGATCACGCGGAAGCGCACGTTCCGCTGCATCAGCTCGGGTAGCTCGCGATCGATCGAGCGCTCGAGGAGGCTCATGAGGGTAGAGACCTCGTGGCGGGGCCGGTTCCAATTCTCCGAGGAGAAGGCGTAGAGGGTGAGGTATTCCACGCCGATCTCGCCAGCCGCTCGCACGGTGTTGCGCACGGCCTTCACGCCTTCGGCGTGCCCGGCCACTCGGGGCAGGCCGCGCGACGTCGCCCAGCGGCCGTTGCCGTCCATGATGATGGCGACGTGGCGGGGCAAGGGGTGGGCGAGGATGCGCTCGCGGAGCTCCACTTCACCGAGCGAGGATCCCACCGCGGACGCAGCGTCCGCTCCCGCCTTGATCGCCATATTACGTCATTCTACGTGACGCCGGGGCCAAATTCTATGCAATTCGCCCCATTTGAGAGCAGAAGATCCGGTCGAAAGGACCGGGTCTCGTCGGCGGCGCGCGACGCCGACTAGATGGCGAGGACTTCCTGCTCCTTCTTTTTCGCGAGCTCGTCGACCTTCGCCACGAACTTGTCCGTGGTCTTCTGGATCGTATCGTGACCGCGACGCTCGTCGTCCTGGGAGACGTGCTTGTCCTTGGCCATGGACTTGAGCTTGTCGTTCGCCTCGCGGCGGATGTTGCGGATGGCCACGCGCGCATCCTCGGCGTACTTCCCCACCATCTTGGCGAGCTGCTTGCGCCGCTCCTCGGTCAAGGTCGGCATGACGAGACGGATCACCTTGCCGTCGGAAGAGGGCGTGATGCCGAGGTCAGACTTATAGATGGCCTTCTCGATGTTGCCGATCTGCGAGGCATCCCAGGGCTGAATCACGATGGTCTTGGAGTCGGGTACTGACGTGGTCGAGAGCTGGTTGATCGGCATCAGATTGCCATACGCCTCTACGCGGACATTGTCGAGGAGAGCAGCGTTCGCCCGGCCGGTGCGGACCCCCGAGAGCTCGCGAATGAGCAGATCGGTGGCCGCCTGCATGCGCGCCTCGAGATCCTTGAGCACCTGTTGCATGGCTCTACCCCTTGGGTGGCGTCGCGTCGTTGGAGACGACCGAGCCCACCGCCTCGCCGGCGACGATCCGCCGGATGTTGCCCCGTCGGGTGAGGTCGAATACCACGATGGGGAGCTTGTTGTCCATGCAGAGGGAGATGGCGGTGGTGTCCATCACCGCCAGGCCCCGGTTGAGCGCCTCGATGTAGCCCACCCGGGGCAACTTCACCGCGGTGGGGTCCTTGGCGGGATCGGCGGTGTAGATGCCGTCCACCTTGGAGGCCTTCAGGAACACCTCGGCACCGATCTCCACGGCGCGGAGGGCGCCCGCGGTGTCCGTGGTGAAGAAGGGGTTGCCCGTGCCGGCGGCGAAGACGACCACCCGCCCCTTCTCGAGGTGGCGCATGGCGCGCCGGCGGATGTACGGCTCGGCCACCGCCCGCATCTCGATGGCGGAGAGCACGCGGGTGGGCACTCCCACCTTCTCGATGGCGTCCTGGAGGGCGAGGGCGTTGATCACGGTGGCGAGCATGCCCATGTAGTCGCCGGTGGCGCGGTCCATCCCCCCCGCGCTCGCCGCGATGCCGCGGAAGATGTTGCCGCCGCCGATCACCACGGCCACCTGCACGCCCATGGCGATCACCTCGCGGATCTCCTCCGCGATGCGACCGATGGTCTCGGGCTCGATCCCGTAGGCCTGGCCCCCGGCCAGCGCCTCGCCGGACAGCTTCAGCAGGACGCGGCGGTAGGCGGGCGCCCCGGCCTGGGCCATGGTCTAGTCCGTGCCCACCTGAAAGCGCGCGAAGCGCTTCACGACCACGCGCTCGCCCATCTTGGCGGTGGCGCCGTCGACCATGTCCTTGATCCGCGTCTTCCCCGTGGCGTCCTTGATGAAGGGCTGATCGAGGAGACACATCTCCGTGTAGAACTTCTCGAGCTTGCCCTCCACGATCTTCTCCAGCACTGCCGCGGGCTTCTTCTGGTCGGCCATCTGCTGCGTGTAGATCTCGCGCTCCTTGTCCAGCACGGCAGCCGGCACCTGCTCCCGCGAGACGTAGAGCGGGTTGGCGGCGGCCACCTGCATGGCGATGTCCTTCACCAGCTGCTGGAAGTCTTCGGTGCGCGCCACGAAGTCCGTCTCGCAGTTGACCTCCACGAGCACGCCGATCTTGCTCCCCGGGTGGATGTAGGCGTGGATCAGGCCGTCCTTGGCCTCGCGATGCTGCTTCTTGGCCGCGTCGGCCAGGCCCTTCTTGCGCAGGTGCTCCACCGCTCCCTGGAGATCTCCCTTGGAGGCCTCGAGGGCGGCCTTGCAGTCCATCACTCCCGCTCCGGTGCGCTCCCGGAGATCCTTGACGAGCTCGGCGGACGATGCCATGAGCGATGGGTCTCCTTGTCTCATGAGCCGGCTTCGGTGGAGGCGGCCATCTCGGCCTCGGTCACCACGGGAAGGTTGGGCGAGGGGGGAATCTCCTCGGCGGCCGCGGCCTCCTTGGCGTGCGTGCCCGCGCCTTCCAGGATGGCGTCGGCGATGCGCGAGGTGATGAGCCGCACCGAGCGAATGGCGTCGTCGTTGCCCGGGATGGGGTAGTCGATCCCCGTGGGATCGCAGTTGGTGTCCACGATGGCCACGATGGGAATGGCGAGGCGCTGCGCCTCCTCCACCGCGATCGTCTCCTTCTTGGGATCGATGATGAAGACGGCGGAGGGGAGCCGGTCGAGGTTCTTGATGCCGACGAGGGCGTGCTGGAGCTTCTCCCGCTCGCGCTCGAGCACGATGACTTCCTTCTTGGGGAGCCGCTCGTACTCGCCCGTCTCCTTCATCTCGTCGAGCTTCTTGAGCCGCGCGATGGACTTGCGGATGGTGGCGAAGTTGGTCAGGGTGCCGCCGAGCCAGCGGTGGTTGACGTAGAACATCCCGCAGCGCCCCGCCTCCTCGAGCACCGTCTCCTGCGCCTGCTTCTTGGTGCCGACCATGAGGAGGGTCCCCCCGCCCGCGGCCAGATCGCGCACGTAGGCGTAGGCCTCGCGGAACTTCTTGAGGGTCTTCTGCAGGTCGATGATGTAGATGCCGTTGCGCTCCCCGAAGATGTACTTCTGCATCTTGGGGTTCCAGCGCTTGGTCTGGTGGCCGAAGTGCACGCCGGCCTCCAGCAGCTCCTTCATGGTGAGGGCAGCCATGTCTCTCTCCTGTTCGGTTGGCCTCCGATCGTGAGCGGCGAGGCCTTCAGGGAGCGCCTCCACGCTTCCCCAGCACCCTCCGGTGCCGGAGACCGAAGCTCGCGATCGTGCGTAGTGAACTGCGTGCTGCTAGGTCGTGTACTTCCCGTTGATGCGAACGTACTCCTCGCTCAGATCCGATGTCCACACCGTCTCCCGGCCCCGCCCCAGCCCCAGGTCGATGCCGATGGCGTACTCCGCGTCTGCCATGAGGGCGCGGATCCTGTCGACGCGGGCGCCCGCCTTGAGCGCGCCCTTCTCCACGAGCACCTCGTCGCCGAAGCGGATGGAGACCTTGTCCTGCACCACCCGCGCGGGAGACTTGCCGAGGGCCATCATGAGCCGCCCCCAGTTGGGATCGGCGCCGTTGATGGCCGTCTTGACGAGCGGAGAATTCGCGACGGAGCGCGCGGCGAGCAGCGCTTCCCGGCGCGTCCGCGCCCCGCTCACCACCACCTCCACCACCTTGGTCACGCCCTCGCCGTCGGACACCAGCATGCGCGCGAGCCGGGCCACGACGGCGTCGAGCCCGTGGGCGAACTCGCGAAGCCCGCGGCTCCCCCGCTCGAGGGGCGCGTTCTCCGCGAGACCGTTGGCGAGGAGGGCGACGGTGTCGCTGGTGGACTGGTCGCCGTCCACGGTGATCCGGTTGAGCGAGGCATCGGCCGCCCGTTTCAAGGCGCGCGGCAGAGCGTCGGCGGCGACCATGGCATCGGTGGCGAGGAAGCAGAACATCGTGGCGAGATGCGGCTCGAGCATGCCCACGCCCTTGGCGATGCCGCCGATGGTGATGGGCCGCCCGCCCACCTCCACGCGGAGGGCCGCCTCCTTGGGGCGCGTGTCGGTGGTCATGATCGCCTCCGCCGCGCTCCGCCCTCCCTGCGGCGACAGTCCCTTGACGAGCTTGGGCAGGGCGGCGCGGACCTTGTCCATGGGCAGGAGCGTGCCGATCACGCCGGTGGCGGCGATGAGCACCTGGTTCGGCTTGATGCGGAGGAGTTCCCCCACCGTCTTCGCCATCTCGCGAGCGTCCTTGATGCCCTGCTCGCCCGTGCAGACGTTGGAGCATCCGCTGGAGGCGACGATGGCCTGCGCTCGGCCGTCACGGATGTGCTCCTGGGAGACGAGGACGGGCGCGCCCTTCACCTGGTTGGTGGTGAACACCGCGGCCGCCCGCGCGGGGGCCGAGGAATAGATGAGGGCGAGGTCCTTCTTGCCGCTCGGCTTGATACCGGCGGTGACCCCCGCGGCGAGGATGCCGGGGACCGCCGTGATGCCGCCGTCGATCCACTGCACGTCGGCCATGGCCTACGGATACACCGGGGGCGCTTCCAGCCCCGTGCGCTCGTCCCACCCCATCATGATGTTGAGATTCTGGATGCCGTTGGCCGAACCGCCCTTGCCAAGGTTGTCGAGGGCGGACACGCACACCGCGCGCCCCGTGCGTAGGTCGGACACCACGGCCACGTCGCAGAAATTCGAGCCGACGATGGCCCGGGTGGTGGGCCGCTCTCCCTCTGGGAGCACGCGGACGAAGGGCTCGCCCGCGTAGAACTCGCGGTAGATCGCGAGGAGATCCGCCGTGGTCGCGCTCTTGGCGAGGGGCACGGAAGCGGTGGTGAAGATGCCCCGGTTGAGCGGCACGAGGTGCGGCGTGAAGCCGACGACCACGGCACGCCCGGCGAGGGCGGAGAGCTCCTGCTCGATCTCCGGCGTGTGCCGATGTGTGGCGATGCTGTAGGCCTGCACGTTCTCGTTGGCCTCGGTGAAAAGGTACATGGGGTCGATCTTGCGTCCCTGCGCCCCCGCCCCCGTCACCCCGGACTTGCCGTCGATGACGATGCCGTCCACGCGCCCGAACCCGCTCTTGAGCAGCGGCGCGGTGGCGAGCACGGCGCCCATGGCGTAGCAGCCGGGATTGGCCACCAGGGAGGCGCCCGCGATGCCCTTCCGGTGGAGCTCGGGCATCCCGTACACCGCCTCCCCGAGCCCGGCGGGATCGATGTGGCCCGCCTTGTACCACGTCTCGTAGAGCGAGCCCTCCCGCAGTCGGTAGTCGGCCGAGAGGTCGATCACCTTGCGTCCCTGCCGGCGCAGCACGGGGACCGCGCGCTGTGACTCCATGTGGGGGAGCGCGAGGAAGACGAGATCCGCCTCTTCGCTGAGCCGCGCGGGATCGAGGTCGCTGAAGACAAGGCTCGAAAGCCCGCGCAGATGCGGGAAGACCCTGTCGAGCCGCTCGCCGGCCAGCCGCTCGGAGGTGACCACGCTGAGCTGGAGCTTGGGATGAACGGAGAGGAGGCGGAGCGCCTCCGCTCCCATGTAGCCACTGGCTCCCGCGACCGCGACGCGCAGCATGGCGCCTACCGCTTGGAGTACTGGAACTTGGCCCGGGCTCCGGGCTGACCGTACTTCTTGCGCTCCCGCATCCGGGGATCGCGCGTGAGCAGCCCTGCCCGCTTGAGCGTCGGGCGGAGGTTGATGTCGAACTCCAGCAGGGCGCGGGCGATGCCGTGGCGCACGGCGCCCGCCTGGCCCGTCGGCCCGCCGCCGCCCACGTTGATCGTGGCGTCGAAGGTGCCGAAGGTGTTCGTGAGCTGGAGAGGCTGGGCGATGATCATGCGCAGCGTCTCGCGCGGGAAGTAGTCCTCGAAGGGACGGCGGTTGACCAGGATGCGTCCGCCGCCGGGCCTCAACCACACCCGCGCCACCGATGTCTTGCGCCTCCCGGTGCCATAGAACTGCGTCGCTGCCATTCGCTCTCCTCTCAGGCGTGTATCAGGACTTGGCCCGGGTGCTCTGCGGGAACGGCTCGGGCTTCTGCGCGGCGTGCGGGTGCTCCGCTCCCTTGTAGACCTTGAGCTTGCGGGCCATGGCCCGGCCGAGGCGCCCCTTCGGCAGCATCCCCTGGACCGCCCACTCGACCACGCGCTCGGGGTGGCTTCTGAGCATGCGCTCGGCGGTGACCTCGCGAAGGCCCCCGATGTAACCGGAATGCCACCGGTACATCTTGTCCGTCAGCTTGCGTCCCGTGAGATGCACCTTCCCCGCGTTGATGACCACCACGTGGTCGCCCACGTCGAGATGCGGGGCGAACGTGGTCTTGTGCTTGCCGCGCAGCACGTGGGCCACGCGGGTCGCCAGCCGCCCGAGCACCTTGCCCTCCGCGTCGACCAGGAACCACTTCCGGTCGATCGCGCTTTCCTTCGGCATCACCGTCGCCATGTTCTTGATCCTTCTCTGGCCTGGAAAGTCAACTACTTGGCGTTCTCTGTGCCGCAAATTGGCAACGGGCAACTATAAAAGAGATCCGACACGGAGTCAACACTCAGGCCCTCTTGCCCTTGCCCGGCGAGGGGGTCTTGTTCGGCCAGGGGCACAGCTCCCGTACCGAGCAGGTGGGGCAGGCGGGCTTCCGGGCGAAGCAGGTGCGCCGGCCGTGAATGATGAGGAGATGGGTCGCCTGGGTCCATCGCGGTTTCGGCAGGAGGGCGCAGAGATCGCCGTGAATCTTCTCGGCGTCCTCGGCCCGCGTCAGCCCGAGCCGCTGGCTCACTCGCGTCACGTGCGTGTCCACGGCGATGGCGGGGATGCCGAAGGCGTTGCCGAGCACGACGTTGGCCGTCTTGCGCCCGACACCGGGAAGCGCGACCAGCTCCTCGACGGTGCGGGGCACCGTGCCGCCGTGATGCTCCACCAGGGCCCGCCCCATGCCCGTGAGGGACCTGGCCTTGGCCTTGAAGAAGCCCGTGGAGTGGATCTCCTTCTCGAGGGTCGCCGGACGGGCCTTGGCAAAGTCCTCCGCCGTGCGGTATCGCGTGAAGAGCGAACGGGTGACTGCGTTCACCCGCTCGTCCGTGCACTGCGCGGAGAGGATGGTGGCGGTGAGCAGCTCGAGGGGGGTGGTGAAGTCGAGCTCGATTCCCGCCGTCGGATACGCCTTGGCGAGCCGCCCGAGGATCTTGACCGCTCTGGCCTTCTTCGCCTCCAGGGACTCGGCCATGGTCGATCTAGCCGAGGGCCGCGCGGAGTTGCCCGATGCGCCGCGCCACTTCGTCCCGGGGAAGGGCCGTCGGCTCGTGGGCCACGCGCCAGACGGGCCAGCGGGGCTCGGGATCGCCGGCCAGGCGCGGCACGAGATGCCAGTGGATGTGCGGCACCTGATTGCCGAGGAGCTCGTAGTTCATCTTCACGGGCTGGTAGACGGAGGCCAGCGCGCGGGCGACCCGGTTCACGTCCTCGATTTGGGCCGCGCGCTCGCTCGGCGTGAGCTCGTAGAGCTCGACGGCGTGACGCCTGAGGACGACGAAGACCCAGCCGGGGAAGAACTGGTCCTCGTTGAAGTAGACGCGGCTCGTGGGCAGATCGGCGACGAAGAGCGGTCCCTCGCCTGCCACGCGCGCGCACATCACGCAGCCGGCTGCCGTCATGGAGACCTCCGGGCGAGGTAGCGGCCGATACGATCGACGGCTTCCTCGATGCGCTCGAGCGAGTTGGCGTAGGAGAACCGCAGGTAGCCCTCGGCGCGGGAGCCGAAGTCCACCCCAGGGGTCACGCCCACGTGGGCATGCTCGAGTATCTCGAAGGCGAGCGCCTTCGAGTCGGCGCCGAAGCGTTGGGCATTGGCCAGCACGTAGAAGGCGCCGGTCGGATCCACCGACACGCCCAGGCCGATGCGCCGGAGCCCCGCCACCATGGCCCGCCGCCGCTGGTCGAAGATCTGGCGGAAGCGCTGGGCATCCTCGGCGGCCTCGGTCAGGGCGGCCAGTGCCGCCCACTGCACGAACTCGTTGGAGGAGATGAAGAAGTTCCCGTGGGCGACCTGGAGGGCCCGCATGAACTCGGGCGGGGCGATGAGGTAGCCCACGCGCCAGCCCGTCATGGCATAGGCCTTCGAGAAGCCGTTGAGCACGAAGGCGCGGTCGGTGAACTCGAGCATGGTGTGCTCGGCGCCCTCGTAGGTGAGGCCGTGGTAGATCTCGTCGGAAATGACCCAGGGGCCGAGGGCGGCGGTCTCGCGGAGGCTCGCCGCCGCCATGACGGCGCCCGTGGGGTTGGCGGGCGAGTTGATGAGCACGGCCTTCGTCCGCGGCGTGACCCGCGCGGCGAACTCACCGGGCCGGCACTGAAAGCCGTCCGACTCCCACGTGGGCGCGTCGACGCACGTCCCGCCCGGGTAGCGGATGAGGTTCGGGTACACGGCGTAGCGAGGATCCGTGAGGAGGACCTCGTCGCCCGTGTCGAGGAGCGTGGAGAAGAGCAGGAGCATGGCGGGCGAGGTCCCGGCCGTGACGAGGATCTGGTCGGGCGAGACGGTCACCCCGTAGCGGGCGCGGTAGTGATCGGCGATGGCCTCGCGGAGGGGGAGGATGCCCAGACTGTGCGCGTAGCGGGTGCGGCCGTCCTTGAGCGCCTTCTCGGCCGCCTCCCGGACCACGGGCGGCGTGTCGAAGTCCGGCTCGCCGAACTCCAGGTGGATGATGTCCTTGCCCTCGCGCTCGAGCTCCTGCGCCCGCTGGAAGATCTCCACGGCCAGGAAGGGCTCGATCACCTGGGAGCGGCGGGAGGTCACGGTCGCCTCGGATCTCGACGCGCGAGCCGCAGGCGGGCCCGCACGATCTGACCGAGCATCCGCGGACCGTCCCGCAGCACGTCGACCTTGGAGCCGGGCTGATCGGCCCAGTTGATGGCGACCTCGACGATGCGATAGCCGCGGCGACGGGCGAGGAGGATCAGCTCGACGTCGAAGCCGAAGCCATCGGTCTCGAGCTCCTCGAAGAGCACGGCCGCCACCGGTCCGCGCAGCAGCTTGAAGCCGCACTGGGTGTCCTTCACGTCGCCCACGCCCAGGCGCTGGGCGAAGAAGTTGAAGATCTCCCCGGATACTTTCCGGTGGAGGTGCACCTCGCGGCGCACCGAGGGATCACGCAGCGCGCGCGAGCCCACGGCCAGGTCGGCGCCCGCCTGGATCGCCGTCTCGAGCCGCTTCACCTCCGCAATGGGAGTAGCTCCGTCGGCGTCGGCCATGAGCCGCAGGCCGCCACGTGCCGCCCGCATCCCCGCCCGGACGGCAAAGCCCTTGCCATGGTTCTCCGCCAGCCGGTGGAGTGTCACCGTCTGGTGGATGGCCTGGGCTTCCAGCACGCGCGCCGCCGTCTCGTCGGCACTGCCGTCGTCCACCACGATCACCTCGTACGGCTCGCCGCGGCCGTCGAAGTAGGCGACCACCTCGCTCAGGTAGGCGGGCAGACGCTGCGCCTCGTTGTAGGCGGGGATGACCACGGACCAGCGTGGCTCGGCGGGATCCGCCACGTCAGGCCCAGGTCGGGGATTCGGCGCGGGGCCGGCGTCGGGCCACCCCCGTCTTCTGGGCGGCGCGGGCCACCTCGCTCGCCACGGCCTGGGCGACCTTCTTGTTGAACACGCTCGGGATGATGTACTCGGGGCCGAGTTCGCTCCGGCTCACGCAGCCGGCGATGGCGTGCGCGGCAGCCAGCTTCATCTCGTCGTTCACGAGGCGCGCCCGGATGTCCAGGAGCCCCCGGAAGAAGCCCGGGAAGCACAGCACGTTGTTGATCTGGTTCGGGTAGTCGCTGCGCCCGGTGGCCATCACGCGCACGTAGCGCAGCGCCTCTTCCGGCTGGATCTCGGGCACGGGGTTGGCCATGGCGAAGACGATCCGGTCCCGAGCCATGCGGCGGAGATCGCGTAGGCTCAGGGCGCCGGGCACGGAAAGTCCGATGAAGACGTCGGCATGGCGGGTGGCGTCGCCCATCTTGCCCTTGATCTGCTGGGGATTGGTCGCCTCGCCCACCCACGTCTTCATGAAGTCCATGCCCACAGGCCGGCCGCGATAGATCGTGCCGTGCTCGTCCACACCGATGATGTGCTTGACCCCGAGGGCCTGGAGCATCTTGATGACGGCCGTTCCCGCCGCGCCCACCCCGCACACCACCACCTTGAGCCGCCGCGGCTCCTTCTTGACGATCTTGAGCGCGTTGAGAAGGGCGGCCACCACCACCACCGCGGTGCCGTGCTGGTCGTCGTGGAAGACGGGGATGTCCAGCTCCTTGCGCAGGCGCGCCTCGATGTCGAAGCAGCGCGGGGCCGAGATGTCCTCCAGATTGATCCCTCCGAAGGCGGGAGCGATCAGCTTGACCGTCTCCACGATCCTGTCCGGATCCTTGGTATCGAGGCAGAGGGGGAAGGCATCGACGCCAGCCAGCTCCTTGAAGAGCATGGCCTTGCCTTCCATGACCGGCATGGCCGCCTCCGGGCCGATGTCACCCAGGCCCAGGACGGCGGTGCCGTCCGTCACCACGGCCACCGTGTTCTGCTTGATGGTGAGAGAGAAGGCACGCTGCGGATCTTCCTTGATCGCTTCGCAGACCCGTGCCACCCCGGGGGTATAGGCCATCGAGAGGTCGTCACGGGTACGGATAGGCACCTTGCTCCGCACCTCGATCTTGCCGCCCAGGTGCATCAGGAAGGTGCGGTCCGAGATGTTGGCGATCCTGATTTCGGAGAGACTCCGCAGCTTGTCGATGATCCGTTGCGCGTGCTCGCTGTCGCGGGCCTTGATGGTGATGTCGCGGAACACGCGATCCCGCGTGATCTCGACCAGGTCGACAGCGCCGATGTCCCCGCCCGCCTTGCCGATGACCATGGTGACGCGCCCGAGCATGCCGGGGCGGTTCAGGATGGCCAGGCGGACCGTGAAGCTGTACGACGCGCTGGGGGCGACGGCCATTAGGAGCTGGGCGACTTCGGCAAAATTCGCGCCATATATGAGATTTTCACGATAGGACCCCTCCTCGGGCCCTGTCAATCAAATTCCCGACACCGCCAATTGACCCTCGACAGACCGCGTGATATCCACCCCCATGCTCACGATTGTGGCGGCCCTGGCGTGCCTTGTCCTCGGCACCGTTCCAGCCGCCGCGGAAACCGCGCACTGGGTCCCGGTGGCGGGCCAGAGCCTCGTGTCCTTTGATGCGAGCTTCCCGCCCGGCGACTTCAGCGGCTTCGGGCGAGACCTCACCGGAGACTTCGAGGCGGACGCCAGTGATCTGGGCCAGGGCGTGACCGGATATCTGAGCGTGCAGATCAACACCATCACTACGGGCAGCGACGGCCGCGACAAGGATATGTACAAGGCGCTCTCTGCCGATCGCTATCCCACGATCTACTTCGTCATCCAGACCGTGGAAGCTCCTTCGTTTCCTCTCGGGGTGGGCGACCATAACGATACGCTCCTGACCATTCAGGGGCGACTGTCGATCGCCGGTGTCGAGCGGGTCAAGCGCTTTTCCGGACGCATTCGCTTCAAGCAGGGAAAGCTGTGGGTGCGCGGCGAGAGCCGCTTCAAGATGAGCGACTTCGGGATCAAGCCGCCCCAGTACCTTCTTTTCCGGGTGAAGGACGAGGTCGGGGTCGGATTCGACCTCCTGCTCGAGCGCCGTCCCTGATTTACCGACCCCGCCCCCGAATAAATCCAACCCGGTAACGTCTGTAAGAAAAACGGGGTCTTGCGGAACGGCGACCCATCTCCGGACGTTTCACTGCCGATCGGCAAGTCCGGCATCCGTCCGGCCTTCGTAAGCATCAAAAAGGCCAAGGAGAAATACGGCCATGACGTTCAGAGAGACAGGCGAGTCCACCACGCTCGAGACCATCCATTCTGCGGCACCCTCCGCCCGGCCAAAGGCCAAGCTGCGCAAGGCGGCGCTGCCCAAACTGGAGGCTGAGCCGTCCGGAGTCGATCTCGAGGAGGAGGAAAAAACGGTCGTTCTCGAGGAGACCCCGGCGCTGTCTGCCGACGCGCTCAAGCCTGCCGCGGGACCGGCCGAGGATCCCGTCCGGCTGTATCTGAAAGAGATCGGCAAGGTCCATCTCCTGACGGCGCAGCAGGAAGTGAGCTTGGGGCAGCGCATCGAAGTGGGGCAGATCCAGCTTCGACGCGCGCTCGCGGGCATTCCCATGGTCACGGGCAAGCTGCTCGCCCTCGTGGACCAGGTGCGCCACGGTCAACTCGACCTCGACGAGGTGATCCTGCTGCCTGAGGGCGGTGAGCCCAAGCCCGAGGAGATCAAGCCGCTCCTCGCGACCTTCACGCGCATTCGCCGGCTCGAGCGAGAGATCGAGCGACTGCAGGTCTCGCTGACGGACAAGCGCCGCGGCAAGACCACGCGCGCGAACTACCACAAGTGGATCGCCCAGAATCGCGGGGCCATCCAGGCCGCGGTGGAGAAGCTGCCGCTCAAGCCTGCCCTCGTGGAGCAGATGCTCGCGGAGCTGCGCCGGCGCGTGGCCACCATGAGCGAGGCGCGCACGCCGAAGCAGGTGCGGGAGCTCGAGGCAGAGATCGGCCTCGGCAAGAAGGCGCTCCAGTCCGCCCTGCGGGAGATCGAGGAACACGACCGCGTAGTGCGTCAGGCCAAGCGCGAGCTGATGGAGGCCAACCTGCGCCTCGTGGTGTCGGTGGCCAAGCGCTACCTGGGTAGCGAGCTGACCCTCCTCGACCTGGTCCAGGAAGGCAACATCGGCCTCATGAAGGCGGTGGACCGCTTCCAGTACCGGCGCGGGTTCAAATTCTCGACGTATGCAACCTGGTGGATCCGGCAGGCCATCACCCGGGCCATCGCCGATCACTCGCGCACGATTCGCATCCCCGTGCACATGGTGGAGACGCTGAACCGCATCTCGCGGGTCAACCGCACCCTGGTCAACGAGATGGGTCGCGAGCCCACGCCCGAGGAGCTGGCCAGGAAGACGGGCGTGCCCGCGCGGAAGGTCCGGCTCATCCTCGAGTCCTCGCGCAAGCCTCTCTCCCTGGAGACGCCCATCGGCGAGGATTCCGAGCTGGGCGATTTCCTCGAGGACAAGAGCGCGGAGTCGCCCAACGAGACGCTGATCAGCCAGGACCTGACCAACCAGGTCGAGCGTGCGCTCAGCACGCTCTCGCCCAAGGAGAAGGAGATCCTCCGCCTGCGCTTCGGCATCGGTGAGGAGGGGGAGCACACCCTGGAAGAAGTGGGCAAGCGCTTCGCGGTGACGCGCGAGCGGATCCGGCAGATCGAGACCAAGGCGCTCCGCAAGCTCCGCCACCCGCTGCGCGGCCGCGCCCTCAAGGCCTTCGTCGAGAACTAGCCCCTACCCGCCGCCCGCGGACACCCGACGGGCGGCGGGTTGCACCACGCCCCGCCCCACCAGCCGCGCGAGCGGCCGCGGTAGCCACCAGTTCCAGTGCCCCATGAGCCGCATCGTCGCGGGCACGAGGAGTCCCCGCACCACCGTGGCGTCGAGGATCACCGCGATCCCGATGCCGATGCCCACCGCCTTGATGATTACGGACTCCGCGAGGGCGAAGGCGAAGAACACCGCGGCCATGATCGCCCCCGCCCAGGTGATGAGGCGACCCGTGCGCTCGAGCCCCGCTCCCACCGCGAGCACGTTGTCGCCGGAGCGCTCGTACTCCTCGCGCATCCGGCTCAGGAGCAGGACCTCGTAGTCCATGGACAGCCCGAAGATCAGGCAGAACATGATGATGGGCGTGGCCGTCTGGATCGGCCCCGGGGTGAAGCCGAGCAAATGAGAGAGATGCCCGTCCTGGAAGATCCACACGAGGGCGCCGTACGACGCGCTGATGGATAGGAGGTTCACCACCACGGCCTTGAGGGGGAGGAGCACGGAGCCCAGGAGCAAGAGGAGGGCGATGTAGGTCGCGGCCACTACCAGCCCCACCGCCTTCGGCGCGTTGTCAGTGATGACGCCCATGAAGTCGAGGTCGAAGGCGGTGGCCCCCGTGACGAGGACCTCGCCGTCCACCGGCGGATGCGAGCTGCGGATCGTCCGGACGAGGGCCCGCGTCTCGTCGCTGCCCGCGGGGACCTTGGTCGATACCGCGAAGACCATGATGTGCGCGCCCACGACCTGCGCCACCTCGCGGCGCATGTCCTCGGGCCACATCTCCATCGGCACTTTCACGAAGCGCTGGTACTCCTCGCGGCTCGTGTCGGGCGACAGGTCCATCACGCTCTGTACGCCAGACACCGCGGGCTGGGCGGCCAGCCAGTGATTCAGGTCGTAGGCCTGGCCCATCCGCCCCGGCTCCAGGGGAGAACCGGTGCGATGGTGCACGACCACGATAACGGGCGGGACCTCGCCCGCTATGAAGTCCCGCTGCAGGAGCTCGGCGCCGCGCCGCGATTCCGCCCATGACGGCATCGACGAGGCATCGCCCGCGGCCAGCCGCAGGTGGAGGAACGGGGAGCCGAGCAGGAGCAGGAGCGCGGTGACAGGCAGGAGCACGCGCCACGGATGCGCCATGACCAGGGTGGACAGCCGATGCCAGAAGCCCGTGGTGCGGCCGCGGCGGCGGAGTCCGGGAATGGCCAGCGCGTTCACCCGGCGCCCCAGCAGGGCGAGCGTCGCGGGCAGGAAGGTGAGCCCGTAGAGGACGGACAGAGCGACGACGAGCGTCCCTGCCACGCCGAGGGACCCGATATTCCCCAGGCCGAGCATGAGCATGCCGAGCAGGCCGATGGCCACCGTCACCCCCGAGAACAGGATCGCCTGCCCCGTCCGGGCCAGGGTGACAGCGAGTGCGTCCGGCACGGACCGGCACATGATCTCTTCGCGGAAGCGGCTCACGATGAACAGCGAGTAGTCGATGGCCACCCCGAGGCCGATCATGGTCACGATGTTCGGCGCGTAGGCGGACACGGAGGTGTAGCGCGCGAGGATCTCCGTGCCCGCGATGCCTCCGCTTACCGCGAGGAGCCCTACCCCCAGGGGCAGGATGGCCGCCACCACGGATCCGAAGGCGAGGAGGAGGAACAGGGCGACCACCGGCATGATCACCAGCTCGGAGCGCCGCAGGTCGCGCTGGGCGACCTCGACGAAGTCGTGATGGAGCACGAGGGGCCCCGCCGCCACCACCTCCAGAGCGCTCGGAGAAACCTTGGAGCGCAGCGACGGATAGAACCCGGGAGGCAGCGAGGAGAACTCGAGCGACTCGATGGCCGAGCTCCGGTGCTTGAGCTCGACCACCGCGCGGATGCGGTGGCCGTCGCGTGAGATGAGAGTCTGGTCGGGCGGATCGAGGTCGTAGGGCGTGCGGATGCGGGAGACGCGGGAGTCGTCGCGCAGCGCCTGGAGCGCGCGCTTCACCTCCGCCTTGAAAGGAGGATCCGTGGCACGGAGGGTGGGATGGCTCAGGATCAGATCGAAGGAGAGTGGCCGGTCCGAGAGCTCGCGGGCCATGAGCTTGGCCGCGCGCCCGGACTCCGTGCTGGCGAGGATGGGGGCCGACGCGGCCCTGGCCCCATGGGCGACCACGACGAAGGCAGGAGCGAGCGGCACCAGGGACAGCGCGAAGAGCCACCAACGCAGACGGTAGACCCGGCGCCCCCATCCTTCGAGCAGGCTGCTCATAACGCTCCCAGGGAAGTGACTTCGGCGTCGCTGCGCCTTCCGCTGCGAGCCAGGATCAAGAGTAACAGGAGATGACCCCCGAGGCATGGACTTTGGGCCCGATCGCCGATAGACTCGTCGCCACCGCCCCTGCACCCGAACCT
>Ga0075424_100001378_pt1 | contig 21257 bp, 16 predicted proteins | sample SoiMethybrSBSTD3_FD_75301 | JGI IMG/M metagenome (GOLD analysis project Ga0075424, IMG submission 75301) | Bulk soil microbial communities from a Populus tree surrounding site in Tennessee, USA - Soil MetaG P. TD hybrid SBSTD3 | ecosystem: Environmental > Terrestrial > Soil > Tree plantation... | reverse complement strand
ATCAGCGACTCGCCGCCGCCGGACTCGGATCGCCGGATGCGGGCCGCTTGAGCGACGTGGTGAGTTGCCCCGGCGCCGAGAGCTGCCGGCTCGCGGTCACGCAGTCGCGAGGGCTGGGGCGTATTCTCACGGAGCATCTGAGCGCGCGACCTGACCTCGTTGACCTGGTTCCGTCGGGGCACATCAAGATCAGCGGCTGCCCGAACGGATGCGGTCAACATCACATCGGATCGATCGGGTTCCAGGGCAGCGTTCGGAAAGTCGGCAGCCGCGCCGTGCCGCAGTACTTCGTGCTGGTGGGCGGTGGATGCACCGACGACGGCACCGCGCATTTTGGGAAGGTGGTCTCGAAAGTGCCGGTGCAGCGTCTGACCGACGCCCTCGATCGGTTGCTCGATTTGTATCGCACCAAGCGCGAGGGCAACGAGGAGCTGGGCGCATTCTTCCGCCGCGTGCCGCCGTCGTTGGCCACCGATGCGCTGAAGGATTTGGCGTTGTTGCTGCCGAACGAAACTACCGATCAGGATTTCATCGATCTCGGAGAGACGCAGGCGTTTGCGCCGGAGGTCATGGACGGGGAGTGCTCGGCATAGCAAGTTTTTGGTCCGGCTGCCCGGCGCCAAGGGTTCGGCGGGTCCGCCGTAGCTTTCAGCGACGGCGGAAAGCCGGACCCTACGTCTACCGGTCCGGCTAAAGCCGGACCCTACGTACGGTCGTCGATGTTTCCACGTCTTCTGCAGCTCACGGCTGGAATCACCGCGTTCGTGTTCGTCGCGGTGATTCCGGTTGCGGGTCAGGAGACGCCTCCTGCGCCTGCTTCCGAAGCCGCCGACGCGCCGTTCACGACCGGGCTTTCCGACGCAGGATCGCTGCAATCGATCGTCGACGGCCGCATCGCCCGCGCCCGTCAATCACTGGATCAACTCCTTGCCGTTCGCGGTCCTCGCACCGCCGCGAACACGCTGCGTCCCTACGACGACATGCTCGCCGAGCTCAATACCGCTGCCGAGGAAGCGAGTGTGCTGGCGGCGGTTCATCCCGATGACGCAGTGCGGCGCGCTGGCGATGAGCTCGAACGAAAGGCCCTGGGAGTTGCGGCCGAGATTCAGCTGCGAAGCGACGTGTTCCGTGCCTTGACCGCGATTCGCGGCGATGGACTCGACGCTGACACCAGGTACTTCCTCACGCGCGAGATCACACAGCTCCGACGCGTCGGGGTCGATCGTTCGGCGGCGACCCGCGCAAAACTGCAGAAGCTTCGCGACGAATTGACCACCGTCATGGCGGAGTTCCAGCGCAACATCCGCGAAGGTCAGCGGCGATGGATGGTGAGTGCCGGGGACTTGAGCGGACTGCCGGCCGACTTCATCGCCCGCCATCCCCGCGACGCCAACGGGACGATCACCTTGACCACCGACAACGTCGACGCCCGTCTCGTGCTGACCTATGCGACTCGCGAAGACGTCCGCAAGCAGATGTACATCGAGTCGTACTCCGTCGCGTATCCGAAGAACATCGTCGTGCTCGATCGGATGCTCGCCGTGCGCGGCGAGATCGCACGCCTGCTCGGATACCCGAACTGGGCCAGCTACGACATGGCGTCGCGAATGGCGGGCGATGTCAGAACGGTGTCGTCGTTCATCGATCGCGTGGTGTTGGCAGCGAGTGGGAAGGCCTCTCGCGAAGCGGCTGAACTGCTGGCGCTCAAGCAGCGCGACGTGCCGGGCGCGACGACGCTGCAGGTGTGGGATCGGGCGTACTACGCGGAACTCGTGCGTCGTGCCAGCTACGACTTCGATTCACAGAGTCTGCGTCCGTATCTCGCGTTTGACCGGGTGCTCGACGGCGTGTTCGATGTCGCGGGCCGCATCTTCGGGCTCGCGTTCCGTCGGGTGACGAACGTTCCGGTGTGGCATCCGTCGGTGCGCGTCTTCGAGGTGCTCGACGGCGCTCGCGTGGTCGGCCGCGTGTATCTCGATCTGCATCCGCGCGCAAACAAGTCGGCGACGAGCGCGTCGGTGACGACGGTGCGGCAGGGCGTCGAGGGACGGCATCTGCCGGAGGCGGTGCTCGTGGCCAGCCTGCCGGGAGGACAGCCCGGCGATCCCGGTCTAATGACGCACGACGAAGTGCGGACGCTGTTCCACGAATTCGGTCACGTGGTGCATCGCCTCATCGGCGGCCATCGAAAGTGGGCGGGTCTCAGCAGCGTGGCGATGGAGCGCGATTTCGTCGAGGCACCGTCGCAGATGCTCGAGGAATGGATCTCGGACCCGACGACCCTGGCCAGTTTCGCGAAGCACTATCAGACCGGCGAGCCGATCCCACCGCGTCTGGTGCTGCAAATGCGTCGCGCCAACGAGTTCGGTCAAGGTCTCGAAGTGAAGGGGCAGATGGTCTTCGCCAGAGCGTCGCTCGCGTATCACGATCGCGATCCAGCCAAGGTCGACACCACAGCGCTGTGGAGGGAGATCCACAACCGATATCTGCCGTACCCGCACGTAGACGGCACCTACCGACAGGCGGTCTTCGTTCACCTGGCCAATCCCGGTTATGCGAGCGCGTATTACACCTACATGTGGGCGCTCGTCATCGCAAAGGATCTGTTCAGTGCGTTCGACGGCAAGTACCTGCTGGAGCCGGGTCTCGCACGCCGTTACTTGGACACAGTGCTCGCCGCCGGTAGCTCGAGGCCCGCTGCCGATCTGGTGCGGCAGTTCCTGGGGCGGCCGTTCAACTTCACGGCCTGGCAGAACTGGCTCAATCGCGATACGCCTGCGCTCAGTACTCAGTAGGCTGCCACGCCAGCGCCACGATCTGCACTTCGATGCCGCCGCGCTTCGGTTTGATCTCGATGGTTTCGATCGGGACATCCCCAGGTGCCTGACCGCTCAACGCCGTCACCTGCTGTTCGATCTCGGCATTGAGCGCGGCCTCTTCCTGCTGCGCCTCGAGCAGCCGCTGCTGCGCGCTGGCGATATCCTGCGATTCCTTCATCGATCGACTGACGCCGCGCGCGGCTGTCGTCGCTCGGCCGAGCGTCGACAGCGACACTGCTCGTCGCCCCATCAACGCACCAAGCATGGTGGCGCCGATCGATACCGCCGTCTGCAGCTTCGCCTGTGTCGCCTGCTGTTGTTCACGGCCGACCATCTCCTCGGCCTTGCGCTTCTTCTCGGCGACACGAGCGATCTTGGTTGCGTACTTGGCGCGCAGACCCTCGAGCGCGGCGTCGCGCGATTCGCGTGTTGCGTGCTGAATGCGGATCTGGAAATCGCGCTCGGTTTCCTCGCCGTTCGACACGAGCTTCAGCGCGGGCACCGAGAAGATCTTGAGCGATTGCGCTCGGCCGACCCAATTGCCGAAGTCCTTCGTCCATGCCGCGTACTTTTTCTGGTCCATGCCCGCGGTGGGCACCGTTCCGTATCGCGCATCCGGTCTCGACGGTTGCTGCGACAGCGAATCGGGTGCATCGGTGACCAGCGTGGCCTTGTCCCAGTCGATGGGTACCGCTCCGCTCGACATCGGTGTCACTGCAAGGATCGAGCGAACGATATCGATGCCGCGCTTGGCGTCTGTGAAGCGAACGCGCGCGGCGCCGTAAAGCACCGGTGCATAGGCCGATGGCGCGCGTCCATCTCCACGGAGGTAGTACTCCTGCACGCCAACGGGAAGCACGGGTTTGCTCGTTGTCTGCGTCTTGTTCTCTGACTCGGACAGTGTAGGCCGGGCCTTGTTCTCTAGGCCCGGCGTGATCGTCGCTCCCACGCCCGCCGCCGCATCAGCGGTCTGCGCCCGTCGCAGATCATCACGCCCCATCGGACCGCGCAGGTACGACAGCGTCCACCGCGTTTCGAACGTCACCGGTTCGTGCTCGTGCACGTTGTGCATCAGGAATATGCGGCTGCGAAGCGCAGACAATGTCTTGTCGAGCGTCTGCCGATCGAACCCGCCAGCGACGCCTTCGAGCCCATCGAGCACGCGAGCCTTGTCGCGCTCGGTCTGCAACTTGCCGAGAAACCATGTGCCGGTGTTCGAGAGCGCTTTGTAGTCCAGATCGACGGGGTTTTGCGTGGCCAGCACGATGCCGACCCCGAACGCGCGCGCCTGTTTGAGCAGCGTGAGCAGCGGCAGCTTCGACGGAGGGTTGGCCACCGGCGGCAGATAGCCAAGCACTTCATCCATGTACACGAGCGCACGCAGCGAGCCCGTTCCCCCCTGACGGCGTGTCCACTGCAGCAGCGCGCTCAGCAGCATCGACACGACGAGCATCCGTTCGGCATCGCCAAGGTGCGCGATCGACACCACCGCGATGCGCGGCCGGCCTTCGGGCGTGAACAGTATCGATGCGATATCGAGCGGTTCCCCCGCGTTCCACGCCTCGAATCCCGGCGCCGCGAGCAGGCTGTTGAATCGAAGCGCCAGTTCCTGCCGATCTTTCGCTGGATAGAACGTCTCCAAATCGAGCACGCCAACCTGCGTGAACGAAGGCCGTTGAATCTGCTGCACGACCCATCGCAGATCGGCGCCGGCCATGGGCGCGCCGCTGGTAAGAATGGCGGAGAGCAGTGCCTGCTCGCGACTGTGGGGCTGCACGTCGGTCACGCCCGCGAGTCCCAGCAGGCTGGACGCAGTCGTCGCGATCGAAGCCTGTGCCTCTTCGGGATCGTCCGACGCCGGTTGACCGAGCGATCCGAAGAGCGCCAGCGGCGTACCAGCGCGGCTGCCCGGCGTATAGACGCGAACGTCCGCCGCCTGACGCAGCCGAGAAATGCGAGCGCCGTTTTCTCCCCATTCGGCCAGACCGCTCTTCCAACGATCGGCCGTTTGCTTCGCGAATGCGTCGGTTGCGAGGCCTTGCCGTTCGGCTTCAGCCGGATCGACCCACGGCGTAAAGTCCTCCGCTGCGAGGTTCGGAAACGTCAAGAGGAGGTTGGGCAGATCACCTTTCGGATCGATCGCGAGCACAGGGATGCTGTCGATGGCCGCTTCCTCGATCAACCCGATGCCGAGACCGGTCTTTCCACTTCCGGTCATGCCCACGCAGACCGCGTGCGTCAAGAGATCCTTCGAGTCGTAGAGAACCAGATCGTCGAGCCGTTTGCCGGCGGCGAGGTCGTAGCGTTTTCCCAGGTAGAAGAGGCCCAGTTTTTCGAAATCTGCCGACATGGTGTCTATGCTACCCGTTCGAGCAGATCGCACGTCCGATCGAGGGCGTGCTCTTGCTTCAGCTGCCTGGACCATCGCGCGCATGCATCGCTCACGCCACGGTCGTCGATCAGAGCGCCGAGCGCAGCGGCCACATGTGCGGCATTGAAATCGCCTGGTAACACCCATCGACCGACGCCGAGTCTCGCCAACCGGGTGGCATTGTCAGGTTGGTCGAACCCCATTGGCATCGTCAGCTGCGGTATGCCAGCGGCGAGTCCTTGCGCCAGCGATCCGATGCCTCCGTGATGCACGAATGCTGCGCATTGCGGAAGGACCGCCGAGAACGGAACGTAGCGTTCGTGATGGACCCCCGCCGGCAGTGTCGGAAGCTGCGACGGATATTGCGTCAGCAGCAGCGCGCGTCTGCCCAACTGCGTGACAGCGCCGATGGCTTCGCGGAAGAACGCGTCTGCCTGCTGGTTGGCCGACCCCGGTGTGAACAGAATCGGCGGTGTGCCGTCGCTCAGAAATCGCTGTAGATCTGGTGCGAGTTGTGTCTGCCGGTCGGATTCGTCGTAGAGCGGGAAGCTGGTGAGCCGCAGTGCCTTTGGCCAGTCGGGTTGCGGCGGCCCAAACCATTCAGGGAACAGACCAATCACCCGTCGCGGCGAGTGTATCCAGTCGCGCATCACATCACGAACGGCCGGCAGCCCCAAATCGCGCCTGAACTGATTCAACGTCGGGGCGATCGTCGGATCGATGAAGAATCGATCGACGGCCCACCACATCACCCGCTTCACCCATCTCGGCCATCGTGAGAGATCGGCGCCAGGCGTGAACGAGGGAGGCGCGAACTCGGAATGAAAGACCGATGGCGCCAGCTGCAGCGTCGCGGCCGGCACGTGGTGTTTGTCCTCGAAGAGACGCGTCGAAAGACTCAGACCGTGGCCGATCAGCACGGTTCCGGGCTGGTAAGCATCGGCCACGAGGTCATATGCCACACGCAGCCAGCGACCCACCTCGCGCATGACGAGACCCAGTCCTTTTCGTGGATGCCACAACTCAGGATCTTTTGTGACGCGGTCGTATTCTTCGCGCGACACCGTGAGCCGGAACTCGAGCCCCGCGCCGACGACCATCTCCTCGAATGGGGCGGCGGTGAGGACGACCACGTCGTGCCCTCGCGCGCGAAGGCGTTGGCCGATACCGATGAAGGGGTGATGGTCGCCGCTCGAGCCGACCGGTGTCATGAGAAAGCGCATGGGGGCTGACTCAGTGTAAAGTGGACTCGGCTGTGGCCACCAATCTCTCGACCATCGGCCAGATTGCGATGGCCGTCAAAGATCTGCCGCGCGCGGTCGCGTTCTATCGCGATCAGCTCGGCATGCGATTCCTGTTTCAGGTGCCGCCCGGCCTCGCGTTCTTCGATTGCGGCGGCATTCGGCTGATGATCGAAGTCCCGCCCGACAAGGAGTTCGATCATCCCGGCTCCATCCTCTACTTCAGGGTGGACGACATCGACAGCTCGTATGCGGAGCTGAAGGCGCGCGGCGTCGACTTCGGCGACGAGCCGCATCTCATCGCGAAGATGCCGGACCACGAGCTGTGGATGACATTCTTCCGCGACGGCGAGGGCAACACGCTCGCGTTGATGTGCGAAAAGCGGTCATAATCGCCGCAAGGGCGTCAACCGCATCGCTCCGATCACTGGCTAGGCGTGTCGGCGTCTTTCGAGAATGAGCAAACTCAAGATCGTTGTCATATACGACCGCGTGCTCGTCGATGAGAGCGAGGAGCAGGCGGCATCGGCCGACAAAGCGCCGGTCGTCCGCACGCTCGACAAGAAGGAGGTCGAAGAGGAAGTCGCCGAGGCGCTGACCAAGCTTGGGCACGAGCCGACGATGCACGAGGTCGATGGCACGACGAAAAGTCTGATCGCCCTGACCCGCATCGACTGCGATCTGGTCTTCAATCTCTGCGAGTCGTTTGCCGATGACGACACCGCCGACTTCAAGATCGCGGCGTTTCTCGAGCTCATAGGCAAGAAATACACAGGATCGGGCACGCATGGCCTGATGCTGGCGCAGGACAAAGCCATCGCGAAGAAGATCTTCGCGTTCCACGGCGTGCACACGCCGGTCTTCGCCAAATCGTTCCGCGGACGCCTCGATTTTTCACATGACTTGCAATTTCCAGTGATCGTCAAACCGGCACGCGAAGACGGTTCGATCGGCATCGAGTTCAGTGCCGTCGTCAGCTCCATTCGCGAGCTCATGGAGCGCATGGACTGGCTGCACGCGAACTTCAACTCGCCGGTGTTGATCGAGGAGTACGTCGAAGGCCGCGAGCTCTATGTCGGCGTCATCGGCAACGACAAGCCCGAAGCGCTGCCGGTGGTGGAGTTGGATCTGTCGAAGCTGCCCGACGGCACACCGCGGATTGCATCCGCGGAAGTGAAGTGGGGCAAGGGCACGAAGGCGTACCGCGATACGAAGTCGGCAATCGCAGTCGACTTGCCCGAAGAATCGGTTCTGACGGTTCAGCAGACTGCGATCGCCGCCTACCAGGCGCTCGAATTGAGAGACTACGGACGCGTCGACATGCGTCTGCAATCCGATGGCCGCGTGCAAGTCATCGAGGTGAATCCCAATCCCTGGCTCAGTTCGAAAGCCGAATTCGCGATGGCCGCGAAGAAGTCCGGCCGCACGTACCCGCAGTTGGTCGAAGAGATCGTCGAGCTCGCCATGGCGCGCGCCTGATGTTGCGCGCGGGGTTGCCCGTCCACCGAATCAGGGCGTGATCCTCCACAGAAACAGTGTGCGGGTGGTGCCGCGCGCATCGGTGAAGGTGTCGACTCGATCGGGCTCCCAGTCGCCGATCGGATAGTTGTGCGACACGATTCGAGCGCCAGGCCGCAGTTGTTTCATGAGGATCGGTCGCAGCTTCGCGTTCGACGCCGCGAGGAGATAGAGCGTCACGACTGTTGCGGGCGTGACGTCCACGGTCATCGCATCCTGCACCGCGAACGTCACGCGATCGGCAACGCCCGCGGCGCGTGCGTCGGCTTGGGCTCGCGTCACCAACGCAGGATCGATGTCCACGCCCACGCCTCGCGCGCCGAATTTCAGCGCGGCCGCGATGACGATGCGGCCATCGCCGCTGCCCAAGTCATAGACAACATCGTTCGCTCCCACGCGCGCCATCGTCAGCATCCGATCGACGACGTCGGGTGGGGTGGCCGACGAGGGGGCCAGCTTCTCCGGTTGAGATTGGGAGGCCAGAACGGCCATTGATAGGATGAGGTTGAGCGCCGCTTTCATGGACCGCCGACAGTGTAGGCCGGGTCTTCAGACCCGGCGAGACATTAAGTCAAATCACAGACTCGCCGGGAGTTAGCCGGGGACCGTCGTGTTCCAGGCTGAGCTGGATCGTGCCTTCGCCGAACGGGCAGCAGGGGCGTCTGAAGTGTCGAAAATGACCGGTTTTCGGGCATTTTGCGTTGATCTGACCGTGGCCGTCAGCTATACTCATGGGTGCTGTTCCCAGCAAGAAACCAGTCCCTACCACCAAATCTGCGACGGGGGAAACGTGACATTCCAGCTCGGTGACAAGGTCATCTACCCGAATCATGGGCTCGGCATCGTCGAACGCATCGAAGAGAAAACTATTCTGGGTACGACGTGTGGCTTCTTTCATCTCCGAATAGTCTCGAACGACACGACAGTGCTCGTGCCGGTGGCGAACGTCGACAACGTCGGGTTGCGCAAAGCGATCAGCGATGAAGAAGTCGAACGTCTCTTCGATCAGCTCGGAGACGGACGCATCGACAATCACCAGAACTGGAAAGGTCGCTTCAAGGACAACTCCGACAAGATGCGGACCGGCTCGATCTACGACATGGCCGATGTCCTCAAGAGCCTCACGTTCTTGAGCAAGTCGAAGAGCCTCTCGTTCCGCGAGAAGCGCATGCTCGATCGCGCCAAGGCGCTCATCATCTCCGAGGTGTCGGAAGTGATGCGGCAGAAGGCGCCCGAGGTCGAGTCGCGAGTCGACACCGCCCTCGAGAAGTGTTTCATGATTCGCGCGCGCAATCTCGCTCGCGCCACGTCGCGCGCCAAGGCCAAGGCGGTGAAGGCCCCCGTCGTGGTGCCGGTTGCGCAGCCGCGTCGCGCCGCCGTCCGCGCGTCGTAGTTTCGTTCCGTTTGCTCTTCGCTATCTCTTTCGCCCGGACCTGCCCGGTCCGGGCGTTTTTTTGTGTGGCCGTGCGCTCTTGATCGCCACGATGATCGCGGCCGTCCGCTCACTCGTCACCTACGTGGTGATCCTCCTCTATATCGCCGTCGTCGGTCCGATCGGTCTGACGGCGGCGGTGCTATTCGGCGCCACGAATCTGCTGTTTGCGTTGGGTCATGGCGGCATCTCGCTCGCCTTGGCGCTCGCCGGGATTCGCTACCGCGTTGACGGACGCGCGCATCTGCCGACGTCGACGGCCGTGTACTGCGCCAATCATCAAAGCAACGTCGATCCGCCGGTGTTGTTCGAGGTGCTCCATCCGCGCATGCGGATTCTCTACAAGGCCGAGCTCCACAAGTTTCCGTTGATGGGCCCGATCCTCGACGCCGGCGGCTTCGTGCCGGTCGATCGCGCGAATCGCGAGCAGGCCTTTGCCGCCGTCGAACGCGGTGCCGATTCCATCAGGTCCGGCAACTCCTTCTTGATCTTTCCCGAGGGAACTCGGAGCCGTGATGGCGCGCTGCTGCCGTTCAAGAAAGGCGGCTTCATCATGGCCATCCGCGCGCAGGTACCGATCGTGCCGGTTGCTGTGCGAGGCGGCCGCGACTCGATGCGGAAGGGCAGCCCACTCGTGTACCCCGCGAGAGTCACAGTTCGGATTGGTGAGCCGATCCCGACGGCTGGGTTAACGTTCGACGATAAGGAGGACCTCATCGACCGCGTGAGGGCCGAGGTACAGAAGCTCCTCGACGCCGGTCCCCTCTGGACGTAAACTCCCCCCTTACGTACTGGGTGATCCTGTGGCTCGACTTGCGACTGCCGCACTCCTGACGATACTCGGCGCCTCTCTGCTGCTCGCGCAGCAGCCGACGTTTCGTACTGGGGCCAACTACGTGCGTGTCGATATGTACGCGTCGAAGGACGGCAAAGCGGTCGAGGATCTGAAACAAGAAGAAGTCGAAATCCTCGAAGACGGCGCGCCGCAAAAGATTGAGGCCTTCGAGCACGTCAAGGTCCGCACGCTCAACCCAGAGGAATCTCGCGTCGAGCCCAACACCATCACCGAAAGCCGGCGGCTGGCCTCCGACCCGCGTGCCCGGGTGTTCGTCATCTTCCTCGACACCTATCACACGCAAATCGACGGATCCGCAAACATGCGCCAGCCGTTGATGAATTTTCTGAATCGCGTGCTGGGGCCCGACGACATGGTCGCCGTCATGACGCCGGAGATGGCGGCCACTGAAATCACATTTGCCCGCAAGACGACGGTGTTCTCGAAGATGTTCGATCAGAACCTGTTCTGGGGCCGGCGCGCCAGGCTGGTCGACGACGATGAGCGGGAGCAGCTGTACCAGGCGTGTTACGGCCCCGGTAGTCCCATCACCATCGAGATGAAGGATCGGCGCCGCGAGAAGCTCACTCTCGACGCGATCGAAGACCTGATGATTCATTTGGCCGGCGTGCGCGAAGAGCGCAAGGCCATTCTGACCGTCACCGAAGGATGGCGCCTCTACACCAAGAACGCGAAGCTGGCGGCGGCCGGCGACCAGAATACGCGCGTGGGTCCGGGCGATGTGCTGGGTCGGCCACCGGTGCCGCGACTGTCAGACACCGGACAGGTCCAAGGTTCTCCCAAAGTGCAGTGCGAGTCTGATCGCATGGCGCTCGCAGAGATGGATAACGAGTTTCGGCTGCGTGAGCTCACTCAGCTGGCCAATCGTGGCAACGTCACGTTCTACCCGGTGTACGCCCGCGGTCTCGTCGCCTTCGACGCGCCGATCGGTCCCGATCCACCGCCGCCGCTCGCGCAGGATGCCGCCAACTTGAGAGCCCGGCAGAACAGCCTGCGCTTCCTGGCCGACGATACCGATGGCACCGCCATCATCAACACGAACAACATCGACGGCATGCTCAAGCGTGTCGTCGACGATCTGTCCTCGTACTACTTGATGGGGTACTACACGACGAACACCAAGCTCGATGGGAAGTTTCGATCGATCAGCGTTCGCTTGAAGCGCCCGGGTGTGACGGTTCGCGCACGAAAGGGTTATCGCGGATACACCGAGGCGGAAGTCGCACGAGGAACTGCCGCATCGACGCCGGCTCCGTCAACGGCCGCTCCCGTCACGACCGCGCTGGCGCCGGTGATCACCTTCAACGCGCGCGCACAGTTCCGAATTCGCGCCTCGACCTGGGCGCATCCGGCATCCGGCGGCGGGACTGAAGGCGCGTTCTGGGTCGTCGGTGAGCTGGACCCGCAGGTCCGCAAGCAGGCGGCATGGACCGGGGGCGCACAGGCCGATGTCGCTGTGATCGGACCCGATGGCCAGCAGGTGGCGTCGCGCAAAGTCGACGTCAAACCCAGTGACGGTGCGTTCACGGTCCAAATCCCCGAATCTGGTGGGGTGGCAACGGGTGAGTACACGCTGCGCGTACGACTGCGTTCTCCGGTCGAAGGCGAATTGGGACTGAGCGACACCAGCCGCGTCTCGATCAAGGACAACACGCCGCTTGGTGAAGCGGTGTTGTGGCGTCGTGGCCCGACCACTGGCCCGCAATACCTCAGAACCGCCGACCCGCGGTTTCAGCGCAGCGATCGGCTTCGTCTCGAGATGGCCACGAATGCATCCCAGCCGGTCACGGCACGAGTGCTCGACCGTAACGGCACGGCCATGTCCATCCAGGCGCAGGTGAGCGAACGCCCAGACCCATCGATGCAGTTCAAGTGGGTCGTCATCGACGTGGTGCTCGCGCCCTTTGCCGCGGGCGATTACGCCATCGAAGCTGCGCAGGGCGAGGCGAAACAGGTGACTGCATTCCGAATCGTTCCGTAGGCAGCGACTGAGGTACACTCCAAAGGCCAGCCTGCCCAGGGTTCCGGTGGTTCGATCGCTAATCGCTCTCCTGTTGACGCTCGGCGTCGCGGTCACTCTTCTCGCCCAGAATCCGCCGACCGCACGGACCGAGTCGTCCGAAGCGAATCGGGTCCGCGTCGATCTGTACGCCTCGCGCGATGGTCGCCCGGTCGACGATCTCAACCGCGACGAGATCGAGCTGCTCGAAGACGGTGTCGCGCAGACGATCGATTCGTTCGAGCATGTGCAGGTTACGCCGGGTGCGGCGCCCGCCACCCGTGCTCGTGTGTTCGTCGTTTTTGTCGACACCTACCACACTCAGCTCGAGACGTCTTCGAGCCTGAAGCTGCCGCTGATCCGGTTCCTCGATCGCGTCATCGGCTCCGACGATCAGGTGGCGGTGATGACTCCGGAGATGGCGGCCGGCGAGATGACCTTCGGCCGGAAGGGGACCATCATCTCCGACATCATGCAGAGCGACTGGGCGTGGGCTCGCCACGGGCGCTCCGACCGCAAGGACCCGAAGGAAGATCTCTACGACGCCTGCTATCCCGATCCGCCCAGAGGCCCGCAGGGTCCGGCTGCCGAAATGAAGGCACGCCGGCGCGAAAAGCTGACGCTCGCGGCTCTCGACGAGATGGTGTCGCGCCTCGATGGACTTCGCGACGAACGTAAGGCGGTCCTCACCATCTCGGACGGCTGGACGCTGTTCAAACCCGATCGAACGCTGCTTTCGTCAGGCAAGGGCGGCAACTCCGACAATGGTCTCGATCGATTGCTGCGTCGTCCACCGCAGAAAGGCGATGAGCCGGCTCGTGTCGGTCCGAAAGACGTGAACTACGTCGAATGCGCGGCCGATCGCGAATCGCTTTCAATGCTGGACCACACGATGGCACTTCGCTCGTTGTCAGAGGACGCCAATCGCGCCAACATCTCGTTCTATTCGTTGTATCCACGCGGACTCGCGACCTCATCTGGCCCGGAGTCGTCTTCGGGCAAGGGACGCGATTCCAACGCAGCGACGCGGCAAGACAGTCTTCGATTCCTGGCCGACAACACCGACGGTGTTGCGGTGACGAGCGCCGCTGCCGTCGACACGTCGATCCAGCGAATCATCGACGATGTGTCGTCGTACTACCTCGTTGGCTACACCTCGTCCAACACACGTCTGGATGGCCGTTTTCGCACGATTTCCGCGCGCGTCAAACGCGACGGCGTGAAGGTGCGCACGCGCCGAGGGTATCGCGGTCGTACCGCGGACGAACTGGTGAGCAGCAAAGCACCTTCACCGCGCGCTACAGACGCCGCGCTCGTGAAGGATTCCGCCAATGAGCGATCGCCGTTCAGAATCCGCGCCTCATCATGGGTGCGGCCAGCCGCGGATGGAAAGACCAACGGCTCATTTTGGATTGTCGGGGAATTGGACTATCAGACGAGACGGCAGCTCGCGTGGACCGCAGGTGCGCAAGCGCAGGTCGTCGTGCTCGCATCGGACGGCACCGAGGTGCTCTCGCGAACCTTCGATGTCAAAGCGTCGGATGGTCCTGTCGCAGTGCAGGTGCCCGAGAACGGCGGCGTTCCGGTCGGAGAGTATGCCGTGCGCGTGCAGCTTCGGTCTGAGGCCGATAGTGACGTCGCGTTGACTGATACCGCACGCGTCGAGGTGAAAGAGGGAATCGCACTCGGCGAAGCGATCCTCTGGAGACGAGGCCCGACGACGGGGCCGCAGTACCTGCGCACGGCGGATCCGCGTTATCAGCGCAGCGATCGATTGCGCTTCGAGCTCGCGACCACGAGCTCAGCGCCAGCGACTGCCCGTTTGCTCGATCGCAACGGCAATCAGCTGAAGGCACCGGTGCAGGTGAGCGATCGTCCCGATTCGTCGTCGACCTTCAGGTGGATCGTGGTCGATGCACTGCTCGCGCCATTCGCGAACGGAGAATATGCCGTCGAAGTCGTGCAGGGCGAATCGAAGCAGGTGACGGCCTTCAGGGTTGTGCCCTGATAGTCAGTTTCCGACAGAGAACGTCACGGTCCAGGGCGTGACGGGACCGCCGTCGAATCCTTTGATCCCCTCGAGCAACTCAACGCGCACAGTGCGGAACGATTCGAACGGCTGCTTCATCTTGATCTGAATCGATCGGCTCGCACCGTCGTAGGACAGTGCGAAGGGCAAGGTAGCCGCCGATGCACCAGCCGCCGCACCGACATACGACACACGGACCAGATTGGCGAGTGTCGGCTCTCGCAGTCCTCGTGAAAACTGAATACGAATCGTTCCGCTCGACGCGACGTCGGTCTCTCCCTCGGTTGGCGAGCTGAAGACCACTTTCACCGGCTCGAGCGGCGCAGCCGGAACAGTTGGCTCGTCGTTCTCGGCAATTGCTTGCGGCGGGGTGGCCAGTTTGAGACGAGTTGCCTCGATGCTGACGAGGCCGTGTTCGTGGACCACCTTGCCCGTGACCTCGAGCCATCGATCGCTGTCCACGCGCCGATTGATATCGAGATCGAACTTGTCGCCCTTGGGGCGCAGACTCGTGACCCAGATCGCCCCTTCCGTTCCGCGCAGCACGAAGTCGAACTTGCTCTTGTTGGGCGAGCCCGCGAGATCGCCGAAGAGATTCCGGCCGCGGAAGTTTCCGACGATCGTGACCGTCTGACCGTTGAACTTCCATGGCTCGAGCGTGACCGAGCGCACCGATGCAGCAGTCGCGGTCTGCGCTTCCGAGACGCTGGTCGCGCGCAGAATCAGCTCTTCGCCCGGCTTCGGCCAATGATCCGCTTCCCGTCCCTCGGCGATTCCCGTCACTCGCGGGTCGCTGGGCTCGAGACGTCCGACGTCGAACAGCACGCCTCGAACTTCGACCAGACCTTTCTTCGTGGCAGCGCCGTCGCCCATCACGATGCGAATGTCGTGTTCGTCGGCACGCAGCATCAGACGCTTGCCGTCCTCGGCGATCTCGCCGCGCAGCAGAACGTTTTGAAGATGGTAGAAGCCGGGAAACTGTCGGAGGGCGTCGATGGTCGTGAAGCGGCGCGAGGCCGTCTGCCCGTCAGAGATGCAGGTGGCGGCGAGAACGATTAGGAGCGGTCGAAGTACAAGCCGCGTCACACTCTCATTCTACTTTTCGCATCCCCTGCCGGGCCACGATGAGTGCAAGGGCGAGAAAGAGCAGCAGGCTCGCAATCTGGGCCGTCCCGGAATTGTCGTGGAAGTAGGGGAACCATTCTCCGAGCTTTTGTGGAGCGTCGATCGATCCGAAGCCCAGGTTCTGTTTGGACCAGTCGTTCATCCCAACTAAAAGCGCGAAGAGAATCCCGGCGATCGACCCGCCTGCAATCAGCCCCGAGCTGAACAGGGTGCCAGCGCTGATGTCGGATTCCTGCGTCTGTCCGGTCTTGCGTTCAACCCACCAGCGCACCAGACCCCCGGCAAAGATTGGGGCAGTAGTGGCGATCGGCAGGTACGAGCCGACGGCAAACGACAACGATCGGATACCGCACAGTTCGAGCGTGATGGCGACGAACACACCAACCAGCACGAGTCCCCAGGGCAGGTTCTGATTGAGCAGACCGCGAATGATCGTCGACATCAGCGTCGCCTGCGGTGCCGCCAGATTCTGCGATCCGATGCCACCGAGATTCTGGTGGAGGTAGAGCAGCGTTCCGCCGATCACGAGCGCGGACGTGACCACGCCGATGACGAGGCCGATCTGCTGGTAGATCGGCGTTGCGCCGACGATGAAGCCGGTCTTCAAGTCCTGGGACGTGTTGCCGGCATTGGCGGCGGCGATGCAGACGATCGCGCCGACGCAGATCGCAATCGGCGAGTACATGTCGCCGGTCCACCCGAGCCCGACAAAGAGCAGGCACGTGAGAATCAGCGTCGCGATCGTCATGCCCGAGATCGGATTGGACGAGGTGCCGATGAGTCCGGTGATGCGCGACGAGACGGTGGCGAAGAAGAAACCGAAGACCAGAATCAGCACGGCCGCCAGAACGTTTCCTTGTGTCGGCAGCCCAGGGCTCGCGGCGAGGAAGAGACCGAGGAGCAGCGACCCGCCGAGGACGAACACCATCGGGATATCGCGCTCGGTGCGAACCTGAGCGGCGGCTGCGGCGCCCGAGGACAGATCGCGGAAACTTCCGCGCGCCGAGGCGACGATCGTTGGCAGCGTGCGGGCAAGAGTGATCAAGCCCGACGCCAGCACGGCACCCGCGCCGATGTAACGGATGTAGGCGCTCCACAACTGCGCCGGCGCCATCTCCGAGATGAGGAACGGACGACCTGTTGCGGGATTGTTGGCGAAGTTCGGATGAATCGGCGGGAATGGGTCGGTGATGTGCGCCCCGAGAATCGACAACAGCGGCAGCAGCACGAGCCACGACAGCACGCCGCCGGCGAACATCGTCCCGGCAATGCGCGGTCCGATCACGTACCCGACGCCGAGATACTCGGGTGAGATGTCGACGTTGATCGTGGCGTTGGGGAACTGGCTCTGTGCAGGAGTCGAGTAGCCGATCACCTGCAGGAACAGGTTGAAGATCCACGACAACGCCTTCCAGATCGCGCCGACGCCAAGGCCGCCGAACACGAGCGACGCGAGCTTGCCGCCGCGCTCTCCCGCCACGAGCACTTCGGCGCAGGCGGTGCCTTCCGGATAGGGAAGGACACCGTGCTCCTTGACGATCAGCGCGCGGCGCAGCGGCACCATCATCAGCACGCCAAGGATGCCGCCGGCGAACGTCAGCATCGTGATCTGCAGATAGTTGAAGTAGGCGGGTCCTTCGGGAACGAGGAAGATCAGCGCCGGCACGGTGAAGACGACGCCACCGGCGATCGATTCGCCGGCCGAACCGATCGTCTGCACGATGTTGTTCTCGAGGATCGTGGATCCGCCGAACTTCTTCAACACCGAGATCGCGAGCACGGCGATCGGAATCGAGGCGCTGACCGTGAGACCGGCGCGCAGGCCGAGATACACGGTGGACGCGCCGAAGATCAGACCGAAGATGGCGCCGAGGAGGATCGCCTTCACCGTGAATTCTGCTGGCGATTGCGACGCCGGCACATACGGCTGAAACGTCGTTGTCGTCCGCGTCTCGGGCGAAGTCGAGGTCATGTGCGACATGGCGCGTGATGGTAGCATTGAACCTTGTGAATCGGCCGAACAAGCGAAAGCAGACACCGGAACAGGTCTCCGAGCTGACCACGAATCGCCTGTCGGTGTACCTGCGATGCCTGAACGAGCTCGATGCGACCGGCGTGCAGACGATCTCCTCGCAGTCACTCGCAGAACGGTTTCATCTCAACGCGGCGCAGATCAGAAAAGACCTCGCCTACTTCGGCGAGTTCGGTGTGCGCGGTGTCGGCTACTACGTCAAGGAGCTTCGTCGTCATCTTCGTCAGATCCTCGGGCTCGACCGGCATCTGCGCGTGGCGATCATGGGCGCCGGCAACCTCGGCCTTGCACTGGCCGACTATCCTGGCTTCCGTCAGGAAGGGTTCGAGATTGCGGCGCTGTTCGACACCGCCAACGAGAAGATCGGACACGAGTCGCGCGGCGGTGTGCCGATCCACGACCTCAAAGAGCTGAAGCGCGTGGTCAGGCGCGAGCGACTCGATATCGCCGTGATCGCGGTGCCGGCGCAGCATGCGCAGCCGGTGGTCGATCAGGTCGTTGCCGCTGGCGTGAAGGCGATCTTGAACTTCTCTCCCGGCGCGTTGAAGGTGCCCACGGACGTGAAGCTGAAGAGCGTCGACCTGACGGTATCGCTCGAAAGCCTCTCCTTCTACCTCGCTCAGGGAGATCAATCCGGTGACTAAGCGCTTGTCGCACGTCGACGCACGCGGCAAGGCGCGGATGGTCGACGTCGGCGACAAGGCCGTGACCGATCGCGAGGCGGTGGCCCGCGGCGAGATCGTCATGAGCACGGATGCGTTGTCGCTGATTCGCAGCGGTCGAGTGGCGAAAGGGGATCCGCTTCAGACGGCGCGTCTGGCAGGCATCATGGCTGCGAAGCAGACCTCGTCGTTGATTCCGCTGTGCCATCCGCTGATGTTGACGCACGTCAGCGTCGAGCTCGAGCCCACTGCGAAGGGCTACCGCATCGAATCACGGGTGCGGACATCGGGCCAGACCGGTGTGGAGATGGAGGCGCTGACCGCAGTTGCAGTTGCGGCCCTGACGATCTACGACATGGTCAAGGCGGTCGATCGCCAGATGGTCATCGGCGACATCTGTGTGGTCGAAAAGAAGGGCGGACGATCGGGGCACTATCGGCGCGATGCCAACTCACAACGCAAGAATCAAAACTCAAAAGAAGGCAAGACTCAAAAAGGCGGTTTTTGAGTTTTGAGTTTTGAGTTGTGAGTTACACCAGCGCGCCTGTTCAACACACTGAACGGTATTACCGCCTGGCGTTGATCCTCGGCGCGCTGACAGCCGTCGGTCCTCTTGCGATCGACATGTACCTGCCGTCGCTGCCGACGATCGCGCGGGAATTCGGCGCGACGGCCGCAGCCGTGCAGGCAAGCCTCGCTGCCTATTACATCGGCATCGCCATCGGTCAGGCGTTGTACGGACCGTTGTCCGATCGCGTCGGCCGCAAGCCGGCTCTCTATCTGGGACTTGGGATCTTCTTCGTTGCGTCGCTGGGATGCGCCTACGCCACCGGCGTCCAGATGCTGGTCGCCTGCCGCTTTCTTCAGGCGCTTGGCGGCTGCGCGCCCATCGTCGTCCCGCGTGCCGTCGTCCGCGACTACTTCGATCAACAGGGCTCGGTGCGCATGCTGTCGATGCTGATGCTCGTGATGGGGCTGGCGCCGATTCTCGCGCCGCTCATCGGCGGACAGCTGCTCGTCAATTTCGGCTGGCGATCGGTGTTCTGGCTGCTGGCGACGTATTCAATCGGCTGGCTCACACTGGTCTGGGTCTTTCTCCCCGAGAGCCTGCCTCGCGAGCGCAGGCGGCGTCAGCCGATCGGCGTCGTGCTTGCGACCTACGCGACGCTTGCGCGCGATCGTGTCTACATGGGCTATGCGCTGTCCGGCGCGCTGATCTTCGCCGGCCTGCTCGCTTACATCGCCGGCTCGCCGTTCGTCTTCATCGAGATCTTTCATGTGCCGCCGGAGCGCTTTGGCCTGTTCTTCGGTACCAATGCGCTCGGCATCATCGCCGGCTCACAAGTGAACCGATGGCTTGCCGGGCGCATGGACACCCGGCGCATCGTTCGCATCATGCTCACCGTTGCCATGACCGCCGGATTGGTGCTGCTGTTCGATGCGTGGAGCGGGTTCGGCGGATTCCCCGGCATCCTCGTGCCGCTCTTCTGCTTCATCTCTTCGCACGGCTTCGTGTTGCCCAACACCACTGCGTTAGCAATGGCTCCGCACGGTCAGGTGGCCGGCAGTGCGTCGGCGCTGCTCGGCACGCTGCAGTTCGTGCTCGGGTCGGCGATGGGCTCGCTGGTGGGTGCGTTCGCAAACGGCACTGCAGTACCGCTTGCGGCCGTCGTGGCCGGCTGTGGTGTGACCGCCTTTCTCACGCATATCGCTGGAGAAACGCGATCAGCAGCGTCACTGTCACCGGGCTGAGCAGCGTCGAGAACACGACGACGCTGGTCACGAAGTTTGGCGCGACATCGAATTCCAGCGCGAGGATCGTCGTGATCACGGCTGTCGGCATCGAGGCCTGCAGCACGCCGGCTTGAAACGCCGCACCGTGCAGACCCACGAGATGCGCGATCCCGATTGCCGCCAGCGGCGTCGCGACAATCGACAGCGCCACAGCCGCTGCGACCATCGTCGGCCGATCCGGCCGCGTCGCTCGCTCCAACTGCATCCCGAGCACCAGGATCATCATCGGCAGCGCGGCGTCGCTGAGCATCACCACCGGCTGCATCAGCGCCCTCGGGATCGCGATGTGGACGCTCATCGTGAGCGCGGCCGCGGCTGCGCCGTACACCGCAGGCACGCGAAGCACGCCTCGCACGGCCTCGGCGAACGTTCGTCGTCCTGATGCGGCGATCAGAATCCCTCCGGTGTAGCTGAAGAGCGAGCTGGTGAGAAAGTAGACGCTCGCAAACGCGAGCGCCTCGCGTCCGAACGCGAGCATTGCGACCGGCAGTCCGTAGTTGCCGCTGTTGGACGAGATCACGACCAGCATGAAGGCGCTCAGCGACGGACGATCGAGCTTGAGCGGTATCGCCGCCAGTCGTGCCATGAGCGCCGCGGACGCCGTGACCAGCATGTAGAACAGCACCATGCGGCCCACTTGCGATCCCTCCACCTGCGAGCTCACCAGCATGTTGAAGACGAGCGCTGGAGCCAGGGCGTAGAACGTCACTCGCGACACCGTCTGCACCTGCACACCGAGGTAGCGCGCGAGCAGGAAACCCGCGCCGGCGATTGCGAAAACTGGCAGGAGATCCGAAGCGAAGATGGACAGGAGAAGCCGCGCCGCGTCCGTCACGTCACACGCGATCATACGCGGTCGCGCCGGTATGATTACGCCGGTGAAGATCGCCGCGATGGTCGTCGCTGTGTTCGCCGCTCTCGTGGTCGCGTCCCTGACCGTCGTATGGGTGACACAGCGGCGCCTGATCTACTTTCCGGTTGCATGGCATCCGTCGCTCGATCACGCTCGCGTTCCCGGAGGCGAGCCGGTCACGTTCGAGACCTCCGATGGCTTGCGGCTCGGCGCGTGGTTCTTTGCCGGATCGGGACCTGCGCCGCGTCTCACACTGCTCGTCTTCCACGGCAACGCTGGCAACCGGTCCGACCGCCTTCCGTTCGCGGCTTCGCTTCTGAAGCACGGCGTGCAGGTGTTGCTCACTGACTATCGTGGCTATGCGGGCAACGCTGGCGCACCGACCGAGGAGGGGCTCGCGATCGATGCCCGCGCCGCGCTTTCGTACCTTCAGAGTCGACGCGACGTCGATCGATCGCGAGTCGTTTACTTCGGGGAATCGCTCGGGACCGGCGTCGCCACACGGCTCGCGAGCGAGATCGCGCCA